>ODAI012235803.1_pt1 | contig 11146 bp, 4 predicted proteins | sample 1539321 | NCBI WGS metagenome assembly ODAI01 (sample SAMN02144231, study PRJEB22623) | gut metagenome | biome: sheep rumen | host: Ovis aries | place: New Zealand | reverse complement strand
CAGACCGGAAGACGGTACAGAAGACAGTACAGAAGAAAGCACGGAAGACAGTTCAAAAGACAGTTCAAAAGACAGTTCAAAAGACAGTTCAAAAGAACGTTCGAATGAGGAGACGGATAAGGAGTCCGAGAAGGAATCCGAACCGGCTTCGGAAGAAACCTTCATCCGGAAAACGGCTGCGGGAGACGCATCAAAACTCATCATTGACGTGAGTATGTGCGAAGAGATGAACTTTGTCATGCAGTTGGGAGGCGTACTGCTCGTTCGGGATATCATGCTTAAGAACGAGGGAGTAGGCGAGATCCGGGACATCAGACTGAGTATCACCTCGGATGATGAACTGATCTTCCCGTGCGTGGAGACCGCGCCCACGCTGTACGAAGGAGAGGAGTGGCATATCGTTCAGCCCGAAATCCGGGTAAATACCTCCTATCTCGCATTTCTGAGGGAGCGCACAGAGTGTACCATTCTCTTCGAATTCAGCGGGAAAGACCGTTATTCCAACCTTGTGAGCAAGAGCCTCAGAAAGACCGTCGTCGTGATGGCGTACGATCAGTGGAAAGGCAATGAATTCCATACCGGTCTCATCCCCGCCTTCATCATGCCGAACCAGCCGTTCATTTCCGAGCTTGTCACGGATGCGGCCGATATTCTGGGACAGGAGACCGGTACGCCGATCCTGGATGCCTATCTTTCCGACGACAGGAAACGAATAAGGCAGATGGCCCGGGCTGCCTATGAGGCAATCGTCCGGCGCCGGATTTCAGAGATTCCCTATTCGGTAAATAAGGAAGACATCCTGAAAAGAATACGGCTTGCGGAAAAAATCAGAAAACACAACAGAGCGTCTGCTTACGACATAACGCTGATCTATCTTTCCTGCCTGGAGGCTATGGGACTGAATCCCGTCATGTACCTCAGACAGGAGGACGTTTACGCGGGCGTGTGGCTTACGGATGAGACATTTGAGGAATCCGTCATGACCGACGAAGTCGAGGCGGCACAGAAAGTGGACTCCGGTGAAATCCTGCTCGTGGACTGCAGGACAATGCTTCTGGGACTCGAATGCCCATTTGACGAATCTGTCCAGCGCGCGGTGAACTCCGTCTTTATTCCGGGGGGCTTCGTCGGAATGCTCGACATCGCAAGAGCCAGAAGGGACGGGATCAAATCTCTTCCGATCCGTATTCACGCGGACAGCATGTCAACAGCGGATGAGAGAAAGCGCGAAAAAAAGAAATCGCGAAAACGCAGACCGAAACAGGCGGCCGAAAGCGGCCGGCGGACGGAGCTTTCGGATAGTACCGACGGAAACAGAATCGAAAGCCGGGCGCACGCCAACGCCTTCCGCAATTCGGAAACATGGAGAAAAAGACTATACGATCCGGATGTGCAGAATCAGTTGACGGATTTCAGAATGGGGGATAAAAATATGCCCCTCCTTTCGGCGTTCATCAACGACTATGTGGATATGCTCTCCGATGTAATGTATTTCGGACTGGTGCCGCGCCCGGATGAATATGAGCTGCCGGAAGAGGTCACAATTGACGAGGTCAGCCGGGTCGATTCCATACGGGATGTTCTGCGGGCCGACTTCAGACGAAAAAAAGTGCATACGATCTATGATCAGGAGGAGACGGAACGCCGCGCACGGGAGCTCATCTTCGAGGCTGAGAGCGGTATGGAGAATCACGGAAGCGCCGTGCTATACCTGGCAGCGGGTGTTCTGAGGTGGACCGAATTGACCAGCGGGGCGGTACGATACGCACCGCTTGTTCTGCTGCCCGTCGAAGTCAGGCAGAACAATACCAAAGGCCGTCCGTTCCGGCTCAGTGAGATGCAACCCCAGTTCAACTATGCGCTCCTCGAAAAGATGAAAAACGAATATTTCCTGAGCGTGGAGGGGCTCTTCCCTCTGCCGAAGGATTATCACGGTGTCGACGTGAAAAAGGTGTGCGAGCTCTTCCGAAACGCCATCGACGGGCGGCAGGGCTGGGCAGTCATCGAGGCGGCTTTCCTCGGAATATTTGACCTGCCCGCATTCTTCATGAGCCGGGCGATCAGTTCGTCGGATGAGCTTAAGGAGCATTATATCCTCCGCGGCCTGACCGAGGGCATGCGGCACACCGACATTGATAGGGCGGCCGTCCGGTCCGAGAGAGTGTATCTTCCGTTCAAGGCCGACAGTTATCAGGAGTACGCCGTAAAAGCGGCCATGCAGGACACCAGCTTCGTTCTTTCCGGGGCGCCGGGAAGCGGTAAGACACAGACGATTGCAAATATCATCGCCAACGCCATCGCACGCGGCAAAACCGTGCTCTTCGCCTGCGAGAAGACGCAGGCTTACCGGGACGTGATACAGAGACTCGAAAAGACCGGACTTGCCCCCTTCTGCCTGTACGAGCAGCAGGGAAATATCCGGATCCGGGACCTCTTATCTCACCTTAAGCGTGCGATGCAGGCCGGGGATGTCTTCGGCAACACGGGCTATGACGAAAAAGAAATGGAAGTAGCGGAGATTGGGCAGGCGCTGGACGGCTATTCCGAGACGATGAACAGCCGCCATGTCTGCGGATACAGTCTGCGTGAGCTTCTGGATATCTATGAAGAATACCGGGATTATCCCGAATTTCCGATGCTCGGGATCGATGCGGACAGCGTCACGTCTGTCATTTTAAGGCAGAGAAGAGACCTCGTCAGACGGCTGAACGACGCGGGACGAAGCATCGGCCATCCGAAGGACAGTCCTCTTTCCTCCGTTAAACGGACATTTTATACCGACGAACTTGGAGAAGAGGCCGGGCGCATTGCGGCGGACGAGAATGCGGTCCTGGAGAAATTCAGGGAAGTCATCGGGAACTTTGTAAATCTGCTTGAGCTGGATCTGCCTGTCTGTGAAAAAGATATTGAGCAAATGATCACCATCGCGGAATTTGTCTCCGAACTGAGAGACGTTCCGTCTTTCCTGTTGCTCAAAAACGATGCAAGTCCCATCCTCACGCAGCTCAGGGACTATATCAGCGGGGCGGATGCATTTGCGGCAAAAGACCTTGCCATGGGCGGAAAATGGACGCAGGAATTCCTTCACGCCGACATGGACCATTATCTTTCCGAGTACGATGCGGCCAAATCAAAGATGTTCTTCCGGGAACGCGCCGTAAAGGAATTCAAGGCGGAGCTGGAACAATACGCCAACTTTGAATTCGACTCGCAGGAGATTCCCGAGCTTCTCGCGGAAGTGAAGAGCTTCCAGGTGGAAACACTTCTTCAGGCAGAGCGCTGGGAGGAACTCACGGAGGAAGGCAGAACCCTTCTCAAGGAATATCCCTCTTCCGAAGCGGCGGAAGAACTTACGGAGCGGGTCGAGGCATACAGGCAGCTATGCTATCAGCTTCCGACCCTCATGCGCTATGCCTACAATGCGGATATCCGACAGAGTGCCACGGAATCGGCTGATGCGCTGCCCGGGCTCTATGACAGGGTAAAAGAAGGATGGCAGCAGATTGTGCAGCTCCTTAATATAGAAGAAAAAGACTATACATCCGATCCCGTCGGAACGATCGACGAAGTGTGTAAAGCGCTGCTTGAAGATACGGATATCCTGCGGAACAGGATACTCTTCAACGATCTTGCGCTTCAGACGAGATCGAACGGACTCGGTTTCCTGGTCGACCGCTATCTCGAAGGCGCGACCCACGAGGAGATCATGGGTATCTACAACCGCGGCACCTATGCTTCCCTGATCCGCTCGATCCTGGACCGCAATCCCGCGGCGGGCAAATTCGAAGCCGGTGCTTTCAATGACCTGATCGGCCACTTCCGCGAGATTGATGCGGAACTCACGCATCTTGCCGTTCTGAAGGTCCAGGAGAATATAATGGCCGGAAGACCGAGACAGCAGGAGTCGCCTAAGATCGCCGTCGAGCTTATGGCCTTAAAGCGGGCAATTTCCCTGTTCGGACGAGGGACGACGGTCCGGAATATCTTTGATCAGATGCCCGATATCATCGTGCGTCTCTGCCCGTGTATCATGATGAGCCCGGCAGCCTGCGCCGAGTACCTGACGGACAAGTGGCCGCAGTTCGACCTTGTTATCATGGATGAGACCTCGGAGGTCCCGGTGGAGCGGGCAGCGGGCGTGATCATGAGGGGCAGGGAGCTCATTCTTGCCGGTGATATCTGCCAGAACCCGGTCCGCGACAGTATTCTGGAGATGTGCCTTGCCGCGGGACTTCCCGAAATCAGGCTTGGAATGCACTACAGAAGCATGGATGAGAGGCTTTTCGGCTTCAGCAACAGACAGTTTTATATCGACTCCTATCTGACATTTCCATCACCGAGCGCGCTCGGCGGCTGCATTGAATATGTGGATGTGCCCGACGGACAGTATGACAGCGAAAGCGGCACTAATGAGGTGGAGGCCAGGGAGGTCGTCAGGGAAATACTCCGGCTGTATTCCGAGAATAAGGAGCGCAAATGCTCCCTCTGCGTGGTAGCGTTCGGCTCCCTTCAGAGCATACGCATCTCAGAACTCTTAGAGCAGGAATATGCAAGAGACAACCTGTTCGATGAGTGGGTGAAAGCTTCGGATGAGAAGATCATTGTGACGGACGTCATGAGCGCTCAGGGAATTGAGCGTGATAATGTCATTCTCTCCGTGACCATGTCCGGAGACGCCGAAGGACCGGAATTTACACACCTTCTGGATGAGAAGGGATGGAGGTATCTGAATACCGCTATCACAAGGGCGAGATGGCACATCACGGTCGTGAGTTCGATCACGGCGGATGAGATACGCGCAAAAACTCTCCGAAGCAGAGGAGTGGCCGCTCTGGCGGACTATCTTGACTATGCGGCCGGAAACCGGCAGGATGTGCGGGATTCCATGGCCGTTCAGAGACAGAAGAAGGCGGGCGTGCTCGCGGCGATCCGGAAAACGCTGGATGAGGCCGGGTATGTCACCGAGGCCATGGTCGGGGAATCCTCATTCCGGGTCGATATAGCCGTAGCCCTTCCGGAGAACAGAGACCGCTACATATTGGGAATTCTTCTTGACAGTGAAAACTACTCGGGGATCGAGTCCGCCCGTGACCGTGATATCCTGGTGGGATCGGAGCTTCTGAGAAGGGGCTGGCCGATCATGAATGTCTGGTGCATGGAGTGGTGGACGAACCGCGAGGCGGTGAAGCAGAGGATTCTTGAGGTTGCGGATTATATAAGGAAGAGAATGTAATTGTGGTACGCTCAGACAGAAAACGTGCTATAATGCAGGTTACCCGACTTTTTCTAAGCGGCATGTAAACCGATTCGAAGGAAGGACAGGAGTTTTCGCCGAATATGAATTTAAGTGCCGTAAAAAAACGGTTACCGGCATACCTGCGAAATATAGCGCGGACTTGAAAAAAAGAAAGAAACAAAGAAAGAACCGCTGCCGATAAAAGCAGAAAAGATATTCCGATAAGATACAATTATGGAGGCTTCATGAACATAAACGAAATCGAAAAACTGGGAACCTATGATGTTATCATGCACGAGGACCTTCCGGACATCCATGCGGAAGGCTGGATCCTCAGACACAAAAAGAGCGGCGCGCGGGTCATGCTGATCCCGGCCGAGGATGACAACAAGGTATTCAATATTACCTTCCGCACCCCGCCGGAAGACTCGACCGGCGTGGCTCACATCAACGAACACTCCGTCCTCTGCGGATCAAAGAAGTTCCCGCTCAAGGACCCGTTCGTGGAGCTGGTAAAGGGATCTCTCAACACATTCCTGAACGCCATGACCTATCCGGACAAGACCATGTATCCGGTCGCAAGCACCAACGCTGCCGATTTCCGGAACCTGATGGACGTATATCTCGATGCGGTCTTCCATCCGCATATCTACGAAGAACCCAATATTTTCCGTCAGGAAGGCTGGCACTATCATCTGGAGAAAAAGGATGACCCGATCACCTATAACGGCGTCGTCTACAATGAGATGAAGGGTGTATTTTCAAGCGCCGATGAGTATCTGGAGAGGGTGATCTTCAACGCGCTTTTCCCGGACACCGCCTACGGCGTGGAATCCGGCGGTGATCCCGAGAATATCCCGGACCTCACATTCGAGCAGTTCAAAGAATTTCACTCCAGATATTACCATCCGTCGAACAGCTATATTTATCTCTACGGCGACATGGACATGGCGGAAACGCTCGATTTCATCGACCGGAATTATCTCGCCGAATATGGCACGATCACGGTGCATTCCGAGATTGCAATGCAGAAGCCGTTTGAGCAGATGATCACCATGAAGGATTACTATCCGATCGCCGACGAGGAGAGCGAGGAGGAGAACACCTATCTCGCATGGAACGTCGTGACCGGAAATCCCGGTGATATCAAGGAGATGATTGCATGTGACATCATCGATTACGCGCTCCTTTCCATGCCGGGCGCTCCGGTCAGACAGGCGCTCCTGGACGCCGGAATCGGCAAGGATATAAACAGCATGTACAGCGACGGCATCCTTCAGCCGTATTTTTCCGTCAGCAGCAGAAACGCGGAGGAGAAGGATGCGGAAGAATTTGTCCGCATCATCCGCGACGTCCTGGCCGAGCAGGTCAGGAACGGTATCGACAGAAAGTCCATCGAGGCCCGCATTAACTATCTGGAATTCCAGTTCCGGGAGGCGGACTACTCCACCTATCCCAAGGGGCTTATGTACGGCATCAGCGTATTTGACACATGGCTCTATGATGAGTCGAATCCGTTCGCCACACTGAGGCAGATTGACGCGTACCAGTCACTTCGCGATGAGCTTGACGGCGACTATTTCGAGAGACTGGTTCAGGAGAAAATTCTTGATAACCCGCACGCATCTCTGATCATTCTTGCGCCGAAGAAAGGCCTTCAGCAGGAACGCGACCGCCGGACGGCCGAGAAGCTTGCTGCCTATAAGGCTTCGCTGACGGATGAGGAACTCGAACGTCTCGTGGAGGAGACGAGAGCGCTTAAGGTTTATCAGGAAAATGCGGACAGCCCCGAAGTTCTCGCATGCCTGCCCATGTTGAAACGCGAGGACATCGGGAAAAAGGCGAGAGAGCTCTGCAACATTGTCGGAAAACCCTATGAAGAGCCGCATGAGGGCGTGAATCCGGATATTGTTTTCCACCGCGCGCAGTCGAACGGAATCGGATATATGGACCTTCTCTGGGACGTCCATAACGTACCGATGGAGGAAATCCCGTATCTGAACCTCCTGAAGGCGATTCTCATGAACGTTAACACTGCCTCTCATTCCTACATGGATCTGAACAATGAAATCAACATGAGTGTGGGCGGCATCAACTTCGGCTTCAATATCTTCGATGATCTCAAGACACAGGGAGCTTCTGAATACAAAGTCTATTTCACCGCCCGCGCGAAAGCGCTTTACGGAAAAATCGGGACAGCCATGGACCTGCTTCGCGAGATCATCACGACATCCGAGTTCTCGGATGAGAAGAGAATCTACGAGATCATTGCAAGCATGAAGGCTTCCATGCAGATGAGCATGCAGAGCGCCGGCCACAGCACTGCCGTCGGCAGGGCGACCGCTTACTTCTCGTCATCGGCTGCCTTATCGGATCTGGCGAGCGGACTCGGTTTCTACCGGTTCGTCAAGGATATAGAAGAAAACTACAGTGAGAGAAAGGCGGAGGTCCGCCGGCATCTCGAAAACCTACAGAAGACGGTATTTGACCCGAAGAACCTTGTGACCGGATTCACATCTGAGGATGAAGGCCTCGAAATATTCCGGGAACAGCTTCCGAAAATGATCCATGACATAGATGCAGTCTCACCCTGGACCGAGAAGGTCTGCGCGGAGCCGCTCGGAAGACTGAACGAAGCGTTCAGCACTGCCGGACAGGTTCAGTATGTAGCACAGGTCGGAGATTTCCTGGGTAAGGGATATGCATTTACCGGCGCTATGCACATCTTAAGACAGATCATGGGCTACGAGTACCTGTGGCAGAATGTCCGCGTTCAGGGTGGAGCTTACGGATGCAGTTCATCCTTCAAGCGTTCAGGCGACGGGGCCATGGCGTCCTACAGAGATCCGCATCTTAAGAGAACACTCGAGGTATATGCCGGAATTCCCGAATATCTCAGGAATTTCGCGGCGGACGAGAAAGAGATGACCCGTTTCATTATCGGTACCATCAGCGGAATCGATACGCCGCTCACGCCGTCTCTCTTCGGTATCGTCAGCATGCGCGCGTATATGAACGGCATTAATCAGGAGGATTCGCAGAAAATGCGCGATGAGATCCTGAACGCCACCGATGAGGACATCCGTGCGCTCGCTCCGATTGCGGAAGCGGTTCTTAGCGACAACTACATCTGCGTTGTCGGAAGCGAGGGAAAGATCGCGGAGCATAAGGACCTGTTCGGACATGTGGAGACTTTGAACTGAGGTGAATATATGTACAAATCGGGATATGCGGTCATCATCGGGAGACCGAATGTCGGAAAATCGACTCTGATGAATCATCTGATCGGACAGAAAATCGCGATAACAAGCAACCGGCCGCAGACGACCAGGAACAGAATAGAGACGGTCCTGACGACAGAGGAAGGCCAGATCATTTTTCTCGATACGCCGGGAATGATCCGCAAAGCGGACAACAAGCTGGGAGAGTACCTGATCGATGTGTCCGATAAGACACTCGGTGACGCGGATGTGATTCTGTGGCTCGTCGAGCCCTCGTCCTATATAGGGCACGGGGACCGGGACATAGCGGAGAAACTGAAGAAACAGAAGAAGCCGGTGATCCTGATCATCAACAAGATCGATACGATCGATAAGAAGAAGGCGCCGGAGATTCTGGACGCATGGGAGAAGGTGCTGGAATTTGACGATATCATCGTTGTCTCGGCCCTTCGCGGACTGAATGTGGACGAAGTCATCCGCGCGATCCTGAAGAGACTGCCCGAGGGACCGCAGTATTACGATGAGGAGATCGTAACGGATCAGAACATGAGGCAGCTGGCTGCTGAGATCATCCGGGAGAAAGCGCTCCGCGCGCTGAACGAGGAGGTGCCCCACGGCATTGCCGTACAGATCGACTCCTACAAGGAGCGCTCGGAGGATCTGACCGCGATCGAGGCCAGCATCATCTGCGAGCGTGACAGCCACAAGGGAATTATTATCGGAAAGGGTGGGAGCATGCTGAAGAAAATCGGCTCGGCCGCCCGGCGCGATATCGAGGAGATGGCCGGGACGAAGGTGTATCTCAAGCTGTTCGTGAAGGTGAGGAAGAACTGGAGGGACAGCGAGAAGGATGTGAGGGCGTTCGGGTATGACCGGAAGTCGCTGTGATTTGGACTGAGGTGTATGGAGTCTTTAGAACTGACCGGGGTTGTACTTCTGACACAGCCCCTTGGAGAATATGATAAGAGACTGGTCATTCTCACGAGGGAGAGGGGAAAGATAACGGCCTTTGCCCACGGAGCCAGAAGACCGGGGAGTCCGATCATGGCGGCCTGCAATCCCTTCGTGTTCGGAACCTTTACGGTGATACCGGGAAGGAATGCCTATACGCTCCGGAGTGCAAATGTGGCAAATTATTTCACGGAGCTCGCGGCTGCCCAGCCCGGCGTCTACTACGGATTCTACTTTCTGGAGCTCGCGTCCTACTTCTCCGCGGAGGAGATGGAGGCGGGCGAGATGGTGAACCTGATCTATGTCTCGCTCAAGGCGATTCTCAAGGGAGCAATCCCCGCAGAATTTCTGAGGAAGGTTTACGAATGCAGGATCATGGCGGATAACGGGGTGTTCGCCCCGCCTGATGAGCCCGGGAGGATGGACCAGAGCGCTTGGTATGCTCTCAAGTATACGGCCGGCTGCAAGGTGACCGAGCTCTTTACGTTCCGGCTGTCGGAGGAGGCGGAGAAGGATTACTCGGAATACGTGAAACGGCTGCTTCGGCGTGCGGTGGACCGGCCGCTCAAGTCCCGGGCCCTTCTTGAGGCGATGACCGAGTGAAAGCAGGGCAACCTGCCACTCTCTGCCGGTGCATACTGTATTGTGACCGGGTGAGCCGCACGATGCGGAGCATCAACTCAAAATTAAGAAGGTTACAGTTTACAGAACCATAATAAGTTTAGTATAATGCAGAATAACATTTAAATAGAGAATATTGAGGTCGTATGACATGCGTAAGACTTTAGCGTTCATGCTCATGGTTATATGTATTTCCGGACTCATCGGATGCGGTTCTGTCACCACTAAGAAACAGAACGCGATGGAGGTGAACGATCAGGGAAATGTAACAGCCTCTACCTATGGTACCTTCGACAAGGATTACTATGACCCGGCTGAACTCAAACGGCAGGTAGAAGACGCTATCAATGAATATAACACCACGAACGGCAGCAATTATATACAACTGAAGAAATGCAGTAAGGATAAGGAAAATGTACATATCGTAATCTCCTATGCCTCGGGCAAAGACTACACAGCCTTCAACGGTGTCACCTGCTACATAGGCAAACTTTCCGGAGCTGTATTCGACGGAGCTGCGGAAGATTCCGTCCGCATAACCAGCAGCGACGGAACACTGAAGACCACGATCGGAGAATTGAATACGAAGAGCGGAGCGGAGATTAACATACTGGTCATCGAAGAGCCGCTGGTCGTCAAGGTCCCGAACGATGTGCTTTATATAGGCGGGGATGTGGAGATTCAGAAAGACGGAACCTGCATAACCGGCGTGAAGAGTAAGGATGAAACCGTTCTTGACGAACCCTGCTATATACTGTATGGTAAGAAATAAATATCATATATGCCTATCAGTCAGGGATGATTATAGACGAACACAATTAATCGACCGATTGAATCGATTATCGATGCAATCTGTAATCGATCAGATGGATCGATTATGGCAGGGGATAACGAAGCTATCACGATCCGGTATTGCGGATCAGATAATAAAATGCAATATAAACCAGGATAGGAAGGAAACGTACAACATGGAAAAAACAATGGACAAAATTGTAGCACTGGCAAAATCCAGAGGATTTATTTTCCCGGGCTCCGAGATTTACGGCGGTCTGGCCAATACATGGGACTACGGCAATCTTGGTGTTGAACTTAAAAACAATGTCAAGAAAGCCTGGTG
>ODAI010710123.1_pt1 | contig 11146 bp, 9 predicted proteins | sample 1539321 | NCBI WGS metagenome assembly ODAI01 (sample SAMN02144231, study PRJEB22623) | gut metagenome | biome: sheep rumen | host: Ovis aries | place: New Zealand | reverse complement strand
CTCACTCTTGGCGATATGGTTACCGTTAAGTGCCTCGGCAAGGACAAGATGGGACGTATCAGTTTCTCCATGAAGGATGTTGCACAGAACTGAGTTTTTTCGTAAAATGATATAAGGTTCACGGACGGGCCCATGTATATTTGGGCCCGTTTTTTACTTAGTAAATACGGATTGCTTTGTTGCTTCGCAACTCCCGCAATCCTAAAAAACTCACAATCCGCTAAAATGCATATTCATGAATTTTGCTACTTGTTCGTGTTTTTGGCGTTCGCTAATTGAAATAATGCTTTTTGATGCAAGCATCACTCGCATTATTTCAATTGCTCACTGGTATTTAACATGTTCGGATTCACCACTGTAAACAAACCTGAAATGAAATTCAAGGAGTATGATCTCTACCATTCATACTACTGTGGTCTGTGCACCGTCTTAAAGAAAAAATACGGTCTTATCGGTGAATTTACCCTGTCATATGACGGAGCTTTTTTAAGCGCCCTTTTAAGTGACCTTTATGATGCAAAGGAAGACATAAGGGGCAGGAGATGCGGGGTCCATCCGGGGGTTAAGCATGTTATCAGGGTGAGTGATGTTACGGAATATGCAGCGGACATGAACATACTTATGGCCATGTATAAATGCCGTGATGACTGGAATGATGAAAAAAGGATATCTGCAAAGCTGCTTGCGGATCTTTTAAGATCAAAAACCGGAAAAACAGGAAAGGCCTATGAGGCTAAAGCAGAGGTCATAAAGAAGGCTCTTTCCGATATGGATGAGATCGAAAAAAAGAATATCCCGGATCCGGAGGGCATGGCAGAACTTTTCGGAAAATGCATGGCCGAAGTCTATGCTTATAAAAAAGACGAATGGGAAAAATATCTCCGCACCTTCGGCGATGAACTCGGCCGCGCCATATACCTGATGGATGCATATATCGATATAGAAAAAGATGTAAAAAAAGGCCACTACAATCCTTTTTCCGATATTAAGGACAGGGATGATCTTGAAGGCCTTGCCAGGGATATGATCACCGCACATCTTCAGGAAGCATGCATTGCATTTGAGAAAATGCCTCTTATTGAAAATGTGTCAATATTAAGAAACGTACTGTATTCAGGCATCTGGATAAGATTTAACATCGCATCCGGAAACAGGAAGCCTGCAAACAAAACCACGGATGACAGCACTTCTTCAGAGAAAGAGAGTCAGGGATGAACGACCCTTATAAAGTTCTCGGTGTTGCTCCCACCGCATCCGAGGAAGAGATAAAAAAAGCATACAGACAGCTGAGCCGCAAGTACCACCCCGATTCCAACATGAATAAGTCCCAAAGGGAAAAGGATGAGGCGGAAGAGAAGTTTAAGATGGTCCAGCAGGCCTATGAGGACATAATAGACGGAAAGGTGAACCCGGGTAATTACAGGAGGGCATCCTACCGTGGTCCGGGAAGCACCGGCAGGACTTCGGGATCAGGGCAAAGCTCGTCTTCAACCTATGAAGGATACAGTTCAGGCGGGTATTATCAGGGATATAACCGTGACAATTCCTCAAGCTACGGAGATACCGCGGTTCATCTTGAAGCTGCTGCGAACTTCATAGCAAACGGATATCTGAAGGAAGCCCGCAACATTCTGGATAATATCAATCCCGATTCCAGAAATGCCAAATGGTATTACTACAGTGCCATCGTTTATACAAGGACCGGTCAAAAGACCCAGGCGATCTATCATGCAAGGGCCGCAGCTTCAATGGAACCTTCAAATTCCGAGTATTCGGTTCTTTATGATTATCTTACCAAGGGACCTCTTACCAGAAATGCAGGTTCCGGATCGGCTGCATACAGCGGATGGTATGATGACAGGAGAAGCGCTTACGGTTACGGAAATGCGGATGCCACAAGCTGTTGCAATACATGCATCAATCTTGTGATCTGCGCAAGCTGCCTTGGGTGTTAGGCGGCTGCATTTACGTGACATGATGTTTTATTTGACAGGTATTTATTTGGCCGGATGTTTTGCATGACCGGATAATTTTTTCTGTCGGATCGTTTTTCAACATGGAGGAAAAAATGGATAAAGATTATAAAAAACTGCAGGCATCTATAAGATTGAACCAGACCCTGAGCATAGTGATCATAATACTTCTTCTTGTTGTGATACTGGGAGGAGTCAGAATGTATGCGGCATTTAACGAATACAAAAGTGAATTTGATGCTGCAGCGGACGTTGCAAAGGAGCTTAAAAAAGTAGATCTTCCGCAGCTTGCCGAAGATATTCATACAGCTAAAGAGGCCATAAATGCGGTGGACTGGACCGATCTTTCTTCCAGGCTGAACGATCTTGATCTGCAGGGGATAAAAGAAACCATAGATTCACTTGACCTTGAAGCCATTAATGAGACTCTGGGAGACCTTGATATAGACGAACTTGTGGAAAAGCTTGAGGGACTTGATGTTGATAAGATCAACCAGACCATGGAAGATGTTTCATCCGCTTTGGAAAAACTAAACAAGTTCGGATTATTCTGAAACTGAAAATGCCGCCTTATGGGCGGCGTTTTTTTACATTCGAAGGCTGAGAAAAACTGTCTGTGCCATACTCAGGATCTTTATCTTAGATGATCTTCGTCACACAGAACCGTGTTTCCTTCTGCCAGGGATTTTTTGACATCTATGAGCCTCTGGTTAGCGCTTCCGCGGAATTTCAGCTGCAGGCTTTTTTCTTTTATGTGGAATTCACCGTCAACGATCACATCAAGAAGCGGAAGCATGTTTTTGACCACTTCGTCAGTTTCTGCCCACTTAAGGATATCTGTTTCAAAGGTGTATCCGCTGTAGAGCCAGATGGTCTTTTTGGGGAATCTTTCCTTGATCTTTTTTGCCAGTGAATAGACATAGGGACGGTTTTCGGGTTCCATTGGTTCCCCGCCCAGAAAGGTAAATCCGGAGATATAGGGAGGCGCTACGGCTGAAAGAAGCTCATCTTCCGTCTCCGAAGTATAGACCTGCCCGTAATTAAAATTCCAGGTATCTGGATTGAAGCATCCTTCGCAGTGATGCCTGCATCCGCTGACAAAAAGAGAGACCCTGACACCGGGCCCGTCAGCAACATCTGCTTTTTTTATGTTTCCGTAATACATATTTAAAACTATAGTTTAACCGTGCCGATTTTTCAAGTGTGTGCTATAATAGCTACGTTTTTTGCAAAGGAGAAGGAAATGGCTAACAAAAGCGGTAATTCAAAATATGACCTCTGCCCGGAAATGGCGAAGCATTCCGAAGAAGTGGTAAAACACTTAAGCAGGAACGACGCATGCTGGTGCGGAAGCGGAAAAAAATACAAGGTATGTCATGCGGCATTTGACGACAGGATCAAAAAAGCTGCACTGATGGGAAGGATAGTTCCGGACCACAGCATCATAAAGACACCGGAACAGATCGAAAAGATAAAGGAATCCTGCAAGATCAATATAGCGATACTCGACAGGATCGAAAAAGAGATATGCGAGGGCATGGCCACATCAAAGATCGACAAGATCGTTTATGATATGAGCATTGAAGCCGGAGCTGTCCCTGCACCTCTTAACTACGAGGGTTATCCCTATTCCGTATGCGCTTCCGTAAATGAGCAGGTATGTCACGGCTTTCCTTCGGATAATGTCATCCTTAAGAGCGGGGATATCGTAAATGTTGACTGCTCCACAATTCTTAACGGTTTTTTCTCCGATTCATCCAGAATGTTCATGATAGGGGATGTGTCTGAGGAAAAACAGAGACTTGTAAAGGTCACAAAAGAAGCATGCTACGAAGGCCTTAAATATGCAAAACCCTGGGGATTTTTAGGTGACGTCGGACAGGCCGTACATGATTACTGCTATGATAACGGATATACCGTTGTAAGAGAGATAGGCGGTCACGGAGTCGGACTTCAGTTCCACGAAGATCCCTGGGTAGGATACCATTCCAAAAAGGGAACGGAGATGCTGCTTGTTCCGGGAATGATCTTTACCATAGAGCCCATGGTCAATATGGGAAAGGTGGAGATAGTGACCGATGAGGAGAACGGCTGGGAGGTTTCCACCAAGGATAAAATGCCCAGTGCCCAGTGGGAGATAATGGTGCTGATCACCGAAGACGGAAACGAGGTTTTGTGCTGGTAAATCCGGGTTTTCGAGATTATGTAACCCACGCCCCAAAACTGACAAAAAAATATGCCCGGAGCCTTCCGAATACTTGAAGAACAGGGCAAAAAATAGTAAAATATCATGTGATTATGCTTGGGTAAAATTTATCCGGCATAGTCACATTTTTGTTGTTAAAAAGTGAATTGTCATTGCCCGGATTGTCTACAGTTTTTTGTTTTAAGACGGCGGTTTTTCAGGAGAGCAGTTTTAATGTTATCTGATCTAAGGCTTACTGATCTTATCGACAAAAACATATTGCAGACCATGCAGGAGGCCTTTGCCCAGATGACGGGAATGGCTGCTCACATTACCGATGCGGACGGAAGCAGGGTTACGGACGAAACGAATTTCTGCCGTTTCTGCTCGGAGCTTAACAAAAAATGTCCCCTGGGTAAACAGCTCTGTGAATATTCTGTAAAGAAGAATGCAATGAATCTTTCAGACAGCGGATGGTGCCGTTGTCATGCCGGCCTTTTGGGTTTTTTAACCCCTATCACGGTAAACGGGGAGACAGTGGGATGCCTTACCGGCGGACAGGTTCTTTTGGAAAAGCCTGACGAGGAAAAATGCAGGGCACATGCCGCAAAGATCGGCGCAGATCCCGATGAATACTATAAAGCTATCTGTGAGGTGAATCTCGTTTCCCAGGAAAAGCTTGATAATGCCGCTGAGGTCATGAAAAAGCTCGGTAAGGTGCTTTCCGAGATGGCATACAGCAAATACATTGCAGATCAGGCCAATCTTGAAATGCAGCATGCATCCCGGATGAAATCCGACTTTCTTGCCAATATGAGCCATGAGATCAGAACTCCCATGAACGCCGTTATAGGAATGGCGGAGATGGCTCTCAGGGAGGATATCCCCGATAATGCAAGGAACTACATCAATCAGATAAAATCATCCGGCAGGGCGCTTTTGACCATAATCAATGATATCCTTGATTTTTCCAAGATCGAGTCTGGAAAGATGGATATCAATCCCGTCGAATATGAACCAATGTCTCTTTTCAATGATGTTGCCAACATCATCATGACGAGACTGATCGACAAGGATATAGAACTGGTCCTGAACATGAATGTGGATATACCGCATCTTCTCTACGGGGATAATCTCAGGATCAGACAGATACTTATCAATCTTGCGAACAATGCGGTGAAGTTCACACATTCCGGGCAGGTGAGATTTGTTATTGATTTTACAAGACTCAGTGATGAAGACATAATGCTCAGTGTCTCCGTTGAAGATACCGGAATAGGCATAAAGCCGGAGAATATCGTAAAGATCTTCGAATCCTTCAGCCAGCTTGATTCAACCAGGAACAGAAATGTTGAGGGAACGGGACTTGGGCTTGCCATATCAAAGAGACTGCTAAACCTCATGGACGGCACCATACATGTTGAGTCTGAGTACGGCAAGGGGTCGGTATTTTCATTTAAGCTCCCCCAGAAAGTTATTGACGATTCGCCCAGCATGAAGGTTGATAATCCTTCTGGAGCAGTGGCTATCGGACTTTTCCAGAACAATTATCTTTCCGACGGATTTGCCTGGGATGCCGCAAAGCTGGGAGTTTCGGTTGTCAATCTTGCACTTGATGCGGACCTTTCCGCTGCATGTGAGACTCTTCAGAAGAGGGATACATCCAGAAAGCTGTTTGTTTTCATAGAGCAGGAACTGTTCACCGAAAGTCTGAAGGAATTTTTCAGAACGCATCAGTCGGTAACCGCTGTTGTGGTTGCCGGATTTTTCAGTAAAGTTGATGCCGATCTTCCTAACCTTCTGGTGGTCAAAAAGCCTTTGTCTGCCATGAACATGGCTATGATACTCAATCACCGCAAGGTTATCGTAACGGGTCCTGCCGATAAGGAAGACGAGATACTCTTTACAGCGCCTGAAGCTAATGTGCTCATCGTTGACGACAACTCTGTCAACCTCACCGTCGCCGAGGGACTTCTTGAGCCTCTCAGGATGAAGACCACGACAGCTCTCAGCGGAAAAGAGGCAATACGCAGGATAGAAGAGACGCATTTCGATCTGATACTTATGGACCACATGATGCCTGAAATGGATGGCGTCGAGACCACAAGGATAATAAGACGCATGTATCCCGACTATAAGAATGTGCCGATCGTTGCACTGACGGCAAATGCGGTCGGCGGAGTCAGGGAGATGTTTCTTGCGGAGGGTATGAATGATTTTGTGGCAAAGCCCATCGAACTCAGAGTCCTTATCAGCAAGGTAAAGCAGTGGCTTCCTCCGGAAAAGATAGTAAAAAGTCAGGGTGCTTCAAAGCCCTCTGCAGCAAAGGACCAGAGAGGGACGCCTGCTGGACCGGTTTCCGGCAGCGGAAAAGCAGAGTCTTTGCTTGATTTGGATGAAGCTCTCAGACTTCTTGGAAGCGAGAAGCTCTTTAAAGCCGTGCTGGCAGAGTTCCACAGGACTATTCCCGAAAAGAGCGTAAGGCTTGAGATGCTCTACAGGGAGAGAAAATGGGATGATTATACCATCGAGGTCCACGGACTTAAAAATGCGGCAAGACAGATCGGAGCAGGCGGACTGTCGAATCTGTGTGCGGAACTTGAAAAAGCCGGCAGCATGGGAAATGAAGAATTCATAAACTCTGCCCACGGTGAAATGCTGGAAAAATACAGATCTTTGGAAAAGTTTATCGACTCGTTTTTAGAGCAGACCTAAGACAAAATAACTCAGGAGGATTTTTTATGTATTCATTGGACGAAGTAAAAAACGTTGACCCCGAAGTTGCACAGGCCATAGTGGATGAGAGCAACAGACAGAATTCCCATCTCGAGCTCATTGCATCGGAGAACTGGGTAAGCAAGGCAGTAATGGCAGCAATGGGCAGCCCTCTTACCAACAAGTATGCCGAAGGTTATCCCGGAAAGCGTTACTATGGCGGATGCGAGTGCGTTGACGTTGTAGAGGAACTTGCAAGGAACAGAGCCATGGAACTTTACGGGTGCACATATGCAAATGTACAGCCTCATTCGGGAGCACAGGCCAATCTTGCCGTTCAGTTCGCACTTCTTCAGCCCGGTGATACCATCATGGGAATGAACCTGGATCACGGCGGACACCTTACCCACGGATCACCTGCCAATATTTCCGGCACATATTTCAAGATAGTTCCCTATGGTGTCAACGATGAGGGATTCATCGATTACGATAAACTTGAGTCACTTGCAAAAGAGTGCAGTCCCAAAATGATCATCGCAGGTGCTTCGGCATATGCCCGCACCATTGACTTTAAGCGTTTCAGACAGATCGCCGATGAAGTTGGAGCATTCCTCATGGTTGATATGGCTCATATCGCCGGACTTGTTGCCGCAGGACTTCATCCCAGCCCTATTCCCTATGCGGATGTGGTAACCACCACTACCCATAAGACCCTTCGCGGACCCAGAGGCGGAATGATCCTCTCAAGTGCGGAATTTGCCAAGGAACACAAACTCAACAAGGCGGTTTTCCCCGGAATCCAGGGGGGACCTTTAATGCATGTTATCGCAGCCAAGGCAGTTTGCTTCAAGGAAGCCCTGGATCCTTCCTTCAAGGTTTACCAGCAGGGAATAGTCGATAATGCCCAGGCTCTTGCAAAGGGACTTATCTCAAGAGGTCTTAAGATCGTATCGGGAGGAACTGACAACCATCTTATGCTCCTTGATCTCACGCCTTTTAATGAGACCGGTAAGGATATTGAGGCACTTCTTGATCAGGCGCATATCACAGCCAACAAGAACACCATACCTAACGATCCCCAGAAGCCCAATGTTACAAGCGGTATCCGTCTCGGAACACCTGCAGTAACATCAAGAGGACTCAATACGGATGATATGGATAAGCTTGCAGAGGCTATCAGCCTGATCGTCAAAGAGAAGGAAGCAGGCGTTGATAAGGCAAGAGCAATCGTTAAGGAACTTACAGATAAATATCCGCTTAACGTTTGACACAGATCCGGGCGTGAATTGATGATCCGCCGGAGCGCAAATAGTATCAAAAGACTGGAGAAAGACATGAAATATGTAGCTGTACTGGGATACGGAACCGTAGGAAGCGGTGTTGTGTACGTTATCGACCACAATAATTCCATAGTATCCGCAAATTCCGGAGATGAAATGCAGGTTAAGTACATACTTGATCTTCGAGATTTTCCCGGTGATCCTAATGAATCAAAAGTAGTTCATGACGTGGATGTCATAATGAACGATCCTGAAGTGTCCATAGTCTGCGAGACCATGGGCGGCGTGGGAGCTGCGTACAAGTTCACCAAAGCTGCTCTTGAAAAAGGAAAGAGCGTATGTACTTCCAACAAGGAACTTGTGGCAAAGCACGGAGCTGAGCTTATGAAGATCGCGCGTGACAACGGATGTTCATATCTTTTTGAGGCCAGTGTGGGAGGCGGTATCCCTGTGATCAGAACACTCACCACGGCTCTTACCGCAGAGAGGATCACCCAGATCGCCGGAATACTTAACGGTACCACCAATTTCATTCTTTCCAAGATGGAAAAAGAATCTGCCGGATTTGATGAGACTTTAAAGACCGCGCAGGAGCTCGGATATGCGGAGCAGGATCCCACAGCCGACATTGAGGGACATGACACCGCAAGAAAGATCTCGATCCTTGCAGATATCATGTCCGGCCATTTTGTGGACTCCGATAAAGTGGATACAACAGGCATTACGGCGGTTTCCGCAGATGATATGGCAAATGCACTTTCCTCCGGATATACCATAAAGCTTCTTGGGATTGCCACAAGAGGAGATGATGACAGCATTTCAACCATGGTAGCTCCCTTCCTCGTAAGGAAGGATCACCCTCTTGCGGGAGTAAGCGATGTTTTTAATGCGATATTTGTAACTGGCAATATGCTTGATGAGACCATGTATTACGGCAAAGGAGCAGGAAAGCTTGCTACTGCCAGCGCTGTTGTCGCAGATGTCATAGATGCCGCAAGAAAAGGTTCTTCATGCATGTATAAGGGATGGGACGAAACTCCCGTAAGGGAATCCTCATCCAGCGTGAAATTCAGATATATGGTCAGATGCAAAAAAGGATCCGCCGAAGATATCGCATCTTCCTGCGGAGCAGAAGCCCTTGACGGCAATGCATCATTTATCACCGGAAAAATGTCCGGTTCAGAATTCGATGCGCTTTGCGAAAAGTACGGAGACGCTGTATTAAGCGGTATCAGAATATACGAATGATAAAATGGAGATTATGAAAAAATGACAAAGGTTGTAAAATTCGGCGGAAGTTCACTTGCATCAGCCGAGCAGTTCAAAAAGGCAGGAGACATCATAAGAGCGGACAAGGACAGAAGATATGTTGTTCCTTCCGCTCCCGGCAAAAGAAATTCAAGAGATACCAAAGTTACCGATATGCTTTATAACCTTCACAGTGCGGTATCTGATGAAAGGACTTTTGCATCTGTACTCAAGGATCTTCGCGCAAGATATGATGAGATCATAAAAGGACTTTCCCTTGATCTTGATCTGTCCAAAGAATTCGATACCATTGTTAAAAACCTCAAGTCCGGTGCTGACAGCGATTATGCAGCATCAAGAGGTGAGTATCTTAACGGACGCATTATGGCCTGCTATCTGGGTTATGAATTCATCGATCCCGCAACCTGCATCGTATTTGACAGAAAGACAGAAAACTACGATGCGGAAAAGACATATAAGAACCTTGCAAAAAAACTTGCAAAGATCGAAAGGGCCGTTATTCCCGGTTTTTACGGAGCATATTCCGACGGCACCATCAAGACCTTCTCAAGAGGCGGTTCGGATATCACAGGTTCCATCGTTGCCCGTTCCATCCATGCTGACGTATATGAAAACTGGACTGACGTGTCCGGATTCATGATCGCAGATCCCAGGATCATTAAGAATCCCGCAAAGATCGAGACCATAACCTACAGAGAGCTCAGAGAACTTGCATATATGGGAGCCGGAGTCCTTCATGAGGATTCTATCTTCCCTGTAAGACAGGAAGGGATCCCCATAAATATCAAGAATACCAATGATCCCAAGGATGACGGAACATGGATCGTAGGTACCACATCCAAGAAATCAAAATATGTCATTACAGGTATAGCCGGAAAGAAAGGCTTCTGCGCAGTAAACGTGGATAAGGATATGATGAACTCCGAGATCGGTTTCGGAAGAAGAGTTCTCCAGGCCTTCGAAGAAAATGATATTTCCTTTGAACATCTTCCTTCCGGAATCGATACCATGACGGTTTTCGTACATCAGGACGAGTTCAGGGACAAGGAGCAGAGCGTAGTATCCGCGATCCGTAAGCTGACTAATCCCGATACCATAGATATTGAATCCGATCTTGCGCTTATTGCTGTTGTGGGCCGCGGAATGAAGTCCACAAGAGGTACGGCGGGAAGGATATTCTCCGCACTTGCCCATGCCCATGTAAACGTCAAGATGATCGACCAGGGCTCATCCGAGATCAATATCATCATCGGTGTTGCCGGAGCGGATTTTGAGACTGCAATAAGAGCTATTTACGATATTTTCGTAGAAACAAAAATGTAAGCTTTAAGGAGTTTTTGTTTTGGGCAAGCATAAGAAAAACAGGAAAAAGAATGTGAACCTGAATGATCAGGCAGAGCTTAAGAGCGTAAATTCAGGCGAGGAAGTATCTGATGAAGCATCTGATGAAGTGATCGCTGATGCTCCTAAAGAAGATTCCCCTGCTGAAGAGATACTTGATGAAGACACTGCAGTTGAAGGAATATCTGACGAAAATATTCCGGATGACGAATCTGAGGCGGATGCTTCCGGCAATGCGACTTCAGATGATGTGTCTTCAGATGATGTGTCTTCAGATGACGCGCCTTCAGATGACGTGTCTTCAGATGACATGTCTTCAGATGACGTGTCTTCAGATGACGCGTCTTCGGATGACGCATCTTCGGATGGCATGGCTTCGGGTG
>ODAI012282828.1_pt1 | contig 11147 bp, 10 predicted proteins | sample 1539321 | NCBI WGS metagenome assembly ODAI01 (sample SAMN02144231, study PRJEB22623) | gut metagenome | biome: sheep rumen | host: Ovis aries | place: New Zealand | reverse complement strand
GCAGATACTTGAAAACGATGTCGTAGATGGGATTAGCAATTGTAGTCATCATATATATTTATGTAATAGTCGTCCTCGTGGGCAAAATTACAAATAATTTACGAAACCGCCAAGAAAAACAGTGGAAAAGTGCAGAATGCCGTTTTTTATTCGTACATTTGCACCATCATCATTAAACGAAGGAAGCGTATGAACACGAAAAAACTGACTATCACACTATTGGTTGCCCTGGCGATGAGCACCATAGCCACGGCACAACAGCGGCCGACAGCCCGCGAAGAGCTGAAAGCCAACAGGTTTCTGTCGGCCAGCAACTACCTGGACTACGACAACTATCCAGCCACAGTGCCACTCACCCCTGCCCCCAAGGGCTACGAGCCGTACTTGATGAACCACTACGGACGGCACGGCTCGCGATGGCTCATCAACGAGTCGAGCTACTCGCGACCGCTGGAGACGCTGCGCAAGGCTGACGCACAGGGCAAGCTGACGGCGACAGGCAAGGACGTGCTGCGACAGGTGGAGGCCATCCAGGCCACATCAGTGAAGCGATTAGGAGACCTCTCGACGGTGGGCGAACGGCAGCACCACGGCATCGGGCGGCGCATGGTGGAGCACTTCCCCGAGATATTCAAGAAGCCGGGCATTCCCGTCGATGCCCGCTCGACAGTGGTGATACGTTGTATCCTGTCGATGGTGGCCGAGTGTGAAGAGCTGGCTGCCGCCAACCCGACGGCACGGTTTCACAACGATGCCAGCGAGTCGCTGCAATACTATCTGAACCAGCCCCGCAAGGACTATCTGAAAGAGGTGAGGAAGGATACGCGCAACGTACGCCGCGAACTTACACGACAGTTTCAGGAGCGGGTGCAGACCGACCGCTTCACCGCACAGCTGTTCAGCGACCCGGCGTGGACGGCGGACAGCGTGAAGGCCAGCACGCTGATGAGCGACCTGTTCGAGATAGCCTCTAATATGCAGAGCCACGACCTGGGGCTGGACCTCTATCCGCTCTTCACCGACGACGAGATATACGACCAGTGGCGCATACGTAACATCGGGTGGTATCTCGACTACGGACCGGCCACCGCAGGGGGCAGCGTACAGCCCTTCAGCCAGCTGAACCTGCTGAAAGACATCATCGAAGTGGCAGACACCACGCGGCAGACGGCTGCCGTGCTGCGCTTCGGCCACGAGGGGTGCGTCATGCCATTGGCATGTCTGTTAGAATTGGGCCACTGCGGCTATGCCACCGACAATATGGAGACGCTCGACGAGCATTGGCGTAACTACGACATCTTCCCCATGGCCTGCAACATACAGCTGGTGTTCTACCGCCCTGTAAGCGGCAAGAAAGGCGACATACTGGTGAAGGCACTGCTGAACGAGCGGGAGGTGACGCTGCCCGTAGAGACACGCCAATACCCCTACTACCGATGGCAGGATCTGCGGAAATACTATACGGAGAAAATAGCTGCGTACGAGGCGAAGGTACGCGCCTTTGAGGAGCATCAGCAATCGGAAAGGCGCGACGACGCTAATCAGTAGCCGTGAGCCGCGACAGTCGCTTGCGCTTCAGGTTGTTCAGGCGCTCCATGGCATGACGGCGCGACTGGATAATCTGGAAGCGATAGACAGCACAAGCCAACAGGAAATAGGCCAGCACCTGCAGCCAAAGCAGATGATACTCCACGAGGATGTCGCTCAGCGTGCCGCCCATGGAGTTAAGGCAGATGTATGCCCTCACGCCGAACGTGGAGGGGAAGAGCCACGACACCCCCTGCCAGAAGCCGGACATACTGGCCTGTGGCCACGAGGCTCCGCTGAGGAAGAGCAGCGGAATGCTGACGAACACGATGAGCAGCATCACATTCTCGCGATAGCGTATGATGCACGACACGGTGATGCCGAAGAAGATGCACGCCAACGTATAGGGAAACATGAGCAACAGCAGGTCTTGCCAATGGGCCAGGCAGGGGAAATGGAACAGGCGCGGCACGATAACGGTGAGCCACAGCCCCATGAGCATGTAAATCATGAAATAGCACAGCGACTTGCCCAGCACAATGCGGAATGTGCCGTGGTAGTGCTTCTGTATAGGCACGAGGTCCTGGAAGCGGCTCGACTCGCGGGCCGTACCGGCAGCCATGCCGATGCCTAACACCAGGGTCTGCTGCAGGATAATCATCAGCACGGCAGGCAAGATGGCCGACCCGTAGCCACCGGAAGGATTGAACAGCGGCACCTCGTCATAGTCCAGCGGACGGGCCTGGATCTGCTCCTCACGGTGGGTATAGCGCCCGGCCAACCGCACCTGTATCTCACTGCCCATCTGCTGCGATACGGCCATGGCCGTCTGATAGGCAGCCTTGTAGGTGAGCATCAAACTCATGTCGCAATAGACGCTGACGACAGCCTGCTCCAGCCGGTTCACATGGGTCTGGAAGTCGGAGGGAATATAATAGATGGCCTTGACCACCTGGCGACCTAACAACATCTTGGCCTCGTCCATGTCGGAGGCATGACAGGCAATACTGACATCGGGCGACGCATCGCAACGGCGGATGAAGTCGCGGCTCAGGTGGGAGTGGCTGTCATCGACCACCACCACCGGCACCTCGCGGACCACCTCGTTGTTGTAAATCCACGAATAGAGCAACGGATAGGCCAACGGCACGATGAAGAAGAAGATGAGCACACCCTCGTCCTTGAACACCTGGCGCAACTCTTCGCGCCAGATGTAGCAGGCATCGCGAAAGCCTTCGATGATAGTAGCCAACAGTCCTTCCTTTTTCATCGTCTTATTATTCTAAGGTATGTATATATAGGTGAGCATGGCGTTCTTGATTTTGCCCGACACGAGGATGGGCAACATGGCAAAAGCCAGCAGTGCGGCAATATGGAACCAGGCATCATGAATGGGGAAGCCATTGAACACACACGTCTGGTAGATGGCGGAATAATGGTAGAGCGGGAACAGCCACGCCAGCGACTGCAACGGCGGGTCCATGGCGATGAGGGGGAATGCCGTGCCCGCCATCGATATGCTAAGCACTGCCCACAGCGAGCTGACACTCATCGACATGCGCAGCGAGGGCATCAGTCCGAAGAGGAAAATGCCGAAGCCGTGGGCTGACAGCACCATCAGCAGGTTGAGCATGACAATCTTCACCACCCCGCCGGCATGTGGGAAACCCAGCAGCCCGAAGACGTAATAGCTGTAGAAGAACGTGATGGTGAGCCACACCAGCGTATGGGGCAGCAGTTTGCCGACGAGTGCCACATGGATGCTGCCGCCGCCCATCTCCACCAGTTCCTTGGAATGGTTGAACTTCAGTTCGGTGCCGATGGCATAAGTGGTCAGCAGGAAAATGAACAGCATCAGGATGCCTGGCACCATGAACGTGGTGAGATAGACGTTATAGTTACCCGTGGAGTTTTCCAACTGATGCAGGTCTATCACGATGGGCTGCAGGAAGGCCCTGATCTGTCCGTCGGTGAATCCGCGTGCCTTCAGTGTGGCCTGTCCGACGGCAGCAGAGCCGAGGGTGGCTATGGTCTTCATGTCGCGGAACACCATCGAGCCGGACAGCAGCGTGGTCTGCGAATAATAGAACGACACCTTGGGCTGTCTGCTGGCCAGCAGGTCGTCGGTAGTGCCTTTGGGAATATAGAAGAATCCGCAGATTTCGTTGTTCTGCACGGCACGACGGGCTTCAGCCACAGAGGGATAGCGCGCCACGACCTGTGAACTCTGGAAAGCATCCAACCGACGAATCAGGCTGCGCGTAGTCGAGGTGTTGTCGTTATCAACCACGGCCAGCGGCAATTCCATCGGCTGCCCGTCGTCGAGCAGGCTGGTGAAGAAGAAGATGACCATTAGCGGAAACACCACCATGCAGAAGACATAAATGGGGTTGTGCAGGAATATCTTACACTCCCGCAGTGCCAACAGGTATATGTGTCTCAGAGTCTCCAAGAATACACAAGATTACATTTCAACGTCAGGAACAACGTGGCGCGTCAGTCCTTGATAATCAGCGACATGCCTGGGCGCAGACCGTCCATCTTCTCCACCGGACGAGCCTTCACCTCGAAAGTCTTCAGGTCGTACTGGCCGTTGGCCTTGGTGGCTTTCCACACGGCATACGAACCCTGGTCCTTCATATAATACACCTTCATCTGGATATCTTTGTTGAAAGCCGGCACGAAGGCGTTGAACGTCTTGCCCACGGCCAGCCCGTTCAACTGGTCTTCACGCACATTGAACGTACCCCACATATCCTTCATCACGGCAATGCTCATAATCGGCGAGCCGGTACCCACCAGTTCGCCCTGCTTAGGATAGATGTCCGTCACCTCACCCTCCATCTGGGCTATCTGCACGGTCTCATGGATGTAGGATGTCACCTCCTGGACGGCACCCTGCGCACGGCCTACCATAGCGGCGGCAGCCATCTTCTCTTCGCGGCGGGCACCATTGCGAGCCATGTCGTACTGGCTCTCGGCAGCCTTGCACTGTGCCTCCATGGCCTTGTAGTTGGCGTAGGCCTCGTCACGCTTCTGCGCACTGAGCACGCCCTCGTCGAACAGGCGCTGCACACGCTGGTACGACTTCTCGGCTATCTCCAGTCCGGCCTTGGCCTGCTGCAACAGCTGGTAGGCACCCTGTATCTGCTCCTGACGGGCACCATTGCGGGCCATCTCTTCCTGGGCGGCTGCGGCACTCTCGGCACTGCGGGCCTGCTCCATCTTGGCGCGCACCTCAGGGGCATCGAGAATGGCCAGTGTGTCGCCCACCTTGACGAAGTCGCCCTCTTTCACACGAATCTCCAAGATACGGCCGGGCACCTTGCTGGACACACGATACTCGCTGACCTCCACCTGACCTTGTATCATCTCCGGGTCGCGGCCAAAGGCAAAGAAGCCGATGACGGCGACGACTACCACCACTGCAGCGAAGCCGATAATGGCAAGCAGGATGTTGTTATGTTGCGATTTTGCTGACATCTTTATATTTACGATTTACGGATTTACTATTTTTGGTTTACTATCTACTATTTTCGATTTACTATCTACTATTTTCGATTTTCTATTCACTTAACACACCCAAGGCCTTCTGCAGATTCACCTGACTGAGCTTGACGTCTATCTCGGCATCAATCTTCTGCGACTGGGCCTGCAGCCATGCCGTCTGGGCCTCCATCACCGTGGTAGAAGAGATGACCCCCTCGCGGAAGCCAAGGTCGGCGGTACGCAGGTTCTCGTTGGCCCTGTCGCAACTGGTACGGGCCATCTCCAGCTTCTTGGCAGCCTCATCCACACGGAAGCGGCTCTGCCGCACCTGCAGGTTGATTTTCTCGCGGGCATCGTCACGCTCCAAGGCGGCAATGGCCTGTGCCCCCTTGGCGGCACGCACCTTATAGGCCACGTCGCCCCAGTTCCACACGGGAATGCGGATGAGTACGCCGACATTCCACGCCCCCATGAATTTCTTCTGGAAGCCATTATACAGGCTGGGGTTGGTCACGGTATAGCCACCCATCAGTGCCACCTGCGGCAGATTGCCTGCACGCAGGATATTGGTGGTCTGGCGGCTGATGTCCACCATGTTCTGCAATATCTTCAGTTCCGGACGGTTCTCCACAGCCTGCGCAGCATCGACGACGGGCATCAGTGCCGTAGCGTCCAGGTCGTCACGCTCCTCGTCGGCCAGCGTCACCTGCTCGTCCATGGGCAGCCCACACTGCTGACAGAGCAGCATCTTCGACAGCACCAGGCCGTCGTTCACCCGGATGAGTGCCATCTCGGCCTCGTTCACCTTCACGGCCACGCTCAACCCCTCGGAACGGGTGGCCACGCCTTCGTTGATCATCTTCTGCACGTCCTTGTCCAGCTTCTGCACCAGTTCCAGATAGCCCTGGGCCAGTTTCTGCTTATGGCGCAGCGACACCACCTGCCAGTAGGTCTGGTCTATATTATATAAGGTGGCTTGCCGCTTGGCCTCTGCCGAGTTGGCTGCCATGTCTTCATTGATATTGGCCATCTTGTTCATGGCAATGATGGCACCGCCCATGAAGATGGGCTGCGTCAGCATTACCGAACCGGCAAAGACGTTATGCGTGTCGGTATCAAAGGCATCGAGCACCTTGTTGCCCACCTGCCCTACCACGGCACCCAACTCGGTGGCACCATTATGTATCTGCTGCTGCATCTGTGCCGGTGTCATGCCCAACAGGGCGCTGACAGCCGTCACCGACAGCGACGGCATACTGCTCATCACCTGACCGGCCTTGCTCTCCACGCCCATAGTCACCGCCCCGCCCAGGTTGCTGAGCATCGACTTCATGCCGTCGTCCAACAGCGATATGCTGCGACTGGAGTACATATACCCGCCCAGGGCATTGACATGGGGCAGGTATTTCGTGCGTGCCGACTTACGGATGTTGGCAGCCATCTGCTGCTTCACGCGCGACACACTCATCTGCTTGTTGTTGCGCAGGGCCATAGCCCTACAGCTGTCAAGACTCAACACATGCTGAGCCCCGGCCACCTGCGACAGGCTGCAGAACAGAAGGAATCCTATTATTCTATACATCCTATTGTTATCTTGAATGCTATCTTATTTCTCGAATACGAAGTTACGCGAACCAATCAAGTGACCGTCGGCGAAGATGCTCACATTATACGTGCCGCCGGTCAGGGCCTCGTTGATGGTCCAATAGAGCGACATCGGTGTCTCCTGCCCCGTATATTCGAACGACTTCTTGATGGAGTACGGCAACTGGCGCCCCTCATACTCGAACGAGCCGCCTCCGTTCAGCACCTCGCCGGTAGGCAGCGTGATACGGGCATACAGTGTGCGCATGCCGTTGGCTGCCGTGACATTCCTCGTAATGGTGAACGCCACCTCCAGCGACCGGGCCTTCTTCATGCGCCCATTGTCCTTGCCGCGCTTGTTGAGCGGTACCAGCCGGATGTTCGACGCGTTCAGCTGCGAGGCGATGGCCACCTTCTCAGACAGCGTCACATTGCTCGATGCCAGCTGCTGGTTCTGCTGGTTGCTCTCCTCCAGTTCCGTGCGCACACGGTTGTTCTCGTCCATCAGCTCGGCATTCAGCTGGTTCAGCGAGTCAATCTGCAGCACATATTGCTTCAGGATGGCACGCACCGTGGCCAGCTCCTTCTTCAACCGCGTTATCTCGGCAGCGTCGTCGGCCTTCGTCTTGCGCAGCTCCTCCAGCAGTTCCTGCGTGCGCTGCTGCTCACGGGTCAGCTGGGCCACGATGGAGTCGTTGTTGATGCGCGACTTCATCTCGCCGTACTGCTCGGCAAAGTGTTCGTATTCGTCCTCCATCTCCTGTTTCTCCAGAACAGCCAGTTCGCGCATGTCCTTGTTCACCTGCTTCTGCTCTATCAGACTGTAGCCGAGATATGCTATCGCGGCCACCAGGAGTGCGATGATGATTGCAAAGCCTTTCTTGTTCATAGCCTATATCTTTGTAATATTGATACCAAAACTGCCCGCAAAGGTAGTTTTTTTCTTCGAAACATCAAAATAATCAAAGTGCATATCGGGGCGTATTAAGTTTTTTTTATACATTTTCCCACGTTTTGCTTTTGTAATGTGCAGAATAATTCGTAAATTTGCCCCATCAATAACTACCTATCATCATTTTTCAATTGCTATTAACAGAGCCAACGCCTATGGACAAGCACAGTTTCCTCTACCGGGCCTTCGACCTCTACTACGACGGTTTCCGCCGCATGACGCTGGGGCGCACCCTGTGGGTCATCATCGCCATCAAGCTGTTCATCATGTTTGCCATACTGAAGGTGTTCTTCTTTCCTAATTTCTTGAAAGAGCATGCCCCCGAAGGCGGCGAGTCAGAATATGTGGCTACGGAATTCATCGAGCGTGCCGCCCCCTGACGGCCTCAAAACATCAAACGTCAAACTTCAAACTTCAAACTTCAAACATCAAACGTCAAACTTCAAACGTCAAACTTCAAACGTCAAACATCAAATTTTAAACTTCAAACGATATGACAGACCTCATTCTAAACATTGACAGTAACGCCATCAACTGGGCCAGAGCGCAGTTTGCGCTGACAGCCATCTACCATTGGCTGTTCGTACCGCTCACCCTCGGACTGGCGGTCATCATGGCCATCTGCGAGACCCTCTGGTACCGCACTCTCAAGGCCGCCGCAACTGGAGCCGTCATCGATACCTTCTGGCGCGACACCGCCCAGTTCTGGCAGAAGCTCTTCGGCATCAATTTCGCCATGGGTGTAGCCACCGGCATCATCCTTGAGTTCGAGTTCGGCACCAACTGGTCGAACTATTCCTGGTTCGTAGGCGACATCTTCGGTGCCCCTCTGGCCATCGAGGGCATCGTGGCATTCTTCATGGAGTCCACGTTCGTCGCCGTCATGTACTTCGGGTGGAAGAAAGTGTCGCCCGGTTTCCACTTAGCCTCCACGTGGCTCACCGGACTGGGAGCCACCATCTCGGCCTGGTGGATACTGGTGGCCAACGCATGGATGCAGCACCCCGTGGGCTGTGCCTTCAACCCCGACACCATGCGCAACGAGATGGTCGATTTCCTGGCCGTGGCCTTCTCGCCCTTCGCCGTGGGCAAGTTCTGCCACACCGTCATCTCGGCATGGATTATCGGTGCCGTCTTCGTGGTAGCCGTCAGCAGCTGGTATCTGTGGAAGCGCCGCGAGCTGCGACTGGCCAAGGAGAGCATCAAGATAGCTGCCGTGGTGGGACTCGTGGCGTCGCTCGGAGCCGCCCTGACCGGTCACGTCAGCGGACAGCAGGTAGCTCGCTATCAGCCCATGAAACTGGCCGCCATGGAAGGGCTCTACGACGGCGGCAAGGCACAGGGGCTGACGCTGGTGCCCCACGTCGAGATGCCCTATGCGCTGAGCATCATGGCCACCGATGACCCGCAGGGCTTCGTGCCGGGCATCAACGACCTGCTGAACGGATATACCCGTCCCGACGGCACCCGCGAGCCATCGGTAGAAGAAAAGATTGCACGCGGCCAACTGGCCATCACCGCCCTGGCCGCCTACCGTCAGGCCAAGAAGACGGGTGCCGACGAGGCCACCATCGCCCGCCATCTTGCCACCATCAACGAGCACATGCCCTACCTCGGCTACGGCTACGTGAAGCACCGCGAGGATGGCGTGCCGCCGATACTGGTCAATTTCTGGGCTTTCCGCGTGATGGTGGGTGCCGGGGTGCTGTTCATCGTCTTCTTCGCCGTGCTGGCCATCCTCTCGTTCCGCATCCCCTACCTCAGCATCATCGCACGACGACTGTTGGCAGCCTTCGGCATCATCCCTGAGACGCAGGCCGACGAAGGCGACATCGCCGCGCTGCCCGCCTGGCACTACTGGCTGGCCATCGCCCTGGTGCCGCTGGCCTACATCGCCTCCGAGAGCGGATGGCTCGTGGCAGAGTTCGGCCGCCAGCCGTGGACCATTCAGGACATGCTGCCCACGTGGGTGTCGGTGAGCGACATCGGCAGCAGCTCCGTGGCCCTCACGTTCTTCATCTTCCTGTTCCTCTTCACCCTGATGCTGGCCGTAGAAATCAGCATCCTGTACAAGCAAATCAAGAAAGGACCGGAGTATAGCACTGGGCTAAATGAGATTACTCATTAACCATTTCACATTTATCATTTAAAACAACCATTATGACATACACATTCTTGCAACAATACTGGTGGTTCGTAGTGTCGCTGTTGGGGGCACTACTGGTGTTCCTGCTGTTCGTACAGGGAGCCAACTCGGTGGCCCGCACACTCGGACAGACCGACGAGGGCATGCGGCTGGTGTATAACTCCACCGGTCGCAAATGGGAGTTTACGTTCACCACCCTGGTCACCTTCGGCGGTGCCTTCTTCGCCTCGTTCCCCCTGTTCTACAGCACGTCGTTCGGCGGTGCCTACTGGCTGTGGATGCTCATCCTGTTCACGTTCGTGCTACAAGCTGTCAGCTACGAGTTCCAGAACAAGATAGGCAACTTCCTCGGCCCCGCGACGTTCCAGTGGTTCCTCACACTCAACGGGCTGCTCGGCCCGCTACTCCTTGGCGGGGCGGTGGCCACCTTCTTCGAGGGCAGCAATTTCCTGGTGGTCAAGGACAACATGATCGACACCGGCGCCTTCACACCCATCATCTCGCGGTGGGCCAATGCCTCGCACGGACTGGACGCCCTGCTCAACCCTTGGGTGCTGGTCTTAGGCATGGCGGTCATGTTCCTCGCTCGCGTGCTGGGCATCCTCTATGTCGCCAACAACGTGGCCGACGACGACATCCGCCGGCGTGCCCCGCGCCTCGTACTCGCCAATGCACTGCCCTTCCTCGTGCTCTTCGTGGCCTATCTGGTCCACCTGCTGCTCAAGGACGGCTACGCATACACGGATGCCGGAACTATCACGGTGGAGCCGATGAAGTATCTGCACAACATGCTCGATATTCCAGTGGTTTCGGTATTCTTTGTCGGAGGCATCATTTGGGTGCTGTTAGGCATTTTCGATACTGTGGTGAAGAAAAGATTCGACTGGGCCATCTGGTATGTCGGCAGCGGAACGGTGGTCACCGTGCTCTGCCTGCTGCTCTTTGCCGGGTGGGGACATACGGCCTACTACCCCTCCACCGCCGACCTGCAGTCGTCGCTGACCATCGTCAATTCGTGCTCCTCCGAGTTCACTCTCAGAACCATGTTCTGGGTCAGCCTGCTCGTGCCCTTCGTGCTGGCATACATCGTCTATGCATGGCGCGCCATCGACCGCAAGAAGCTGGACCGGCAGGAGATACGCACCGACCACGCCTATTGAAAAAAACTGTCGTCCACAACGGATTTCGACGAAATATCGGCTTTTTCTTGGCAGTCTGAAGAAAAAAGGCTATCTTTGCGGAAGAATTGCGGATGAACGATAAAATACAGACAGCATGATGGAACAGACAGAAGAGAAACGCAGGGGCTATGCCGTGGGTGTACAGATGTTCGACTGGATACGCCCGCGCGGCTCGGTGTATATTGACAAGACGGAATATGTGTGGAAGATGGTATCTACAGATGCCGTCAACTTCTTCCTCAGCCGTCCGCGCCGGTTCGGCAAGTCG
>ODAI012548127.1_pt1 | contig 11149 bp, 4 predicted proteins | sample 1539321 | NCBI WGS metagenome assembly ODAI01 (sample SAMN02144231, study PRJEB22623) | gut metagenome | biome: sheep rumen | host: Ovis aries | place: New Zealand | reverse complement strand
GCCAAAATGTGGACTTACGCCCACTACGTAAGGAGGTCTCTTAGCGCTACTTGTGCAAGTACAGACAACGCTAAAATACCTCCTTACGAGCGAAATATCGCTACTTTTGTCTAAAAAAAACTTTTTTTATTTGTGTATATGCATTTTTTGTTGTAACTTTGCACGGAAATTAAAAGATGAGGTATAATGAGATATAAAAGATACCTATTAATAATAGCATTATGGTTGTGCATGGTCGGGTTGATTGGCTGCAACGACAAGAACGTGCCGGAAGCTACTACCCAACGCGGCGAGATACTGAAAGTGGACACGCTGCGGTATCTAACAATTGACGAAGTAGCCAAATTAGCTACCGACTCCATCGACAAGAGCTATCTGCACTACCCTGTACGCTGCTTCAGGCTGACCTACAGCAGTGTCTATGAAGGCGAGCCGATAACAACCACAGCCCTGATGCTGCTGCCGGAGAACGACACCGCAGACTTTGCGCTGTGCGAGTATATGCACGGGACAAACTGGCCTCTTGAGAAATTAGCGGCACAGCAGAAGATGCCATCCAACTACTTCAGCAACGGCAGGCGTCAGAGCGGCGGCGAAGTAGCGACATGCGGTATTCCGTTAGCCTCGTCAGGAATGGCAGTGGTGATGCCCGATTATATCGGTTTCGGAGAGACAGCGGACAAAGAACACCCGTTTATCTACTACCCTGAGTTGCGTCACGCCAACATCGACGCCCTGCGGGCACTCAAGAACTACCTGAAGTTAGAAGGCAACCAGGATGTGTGGCTTGCAGGCTGGAGCCAAGGCGGAGGAGCCGCCCTGAGTCTGCACTATTATATACAAAGCGAGTATAATAAAGAGTTTACCGTACAGAGCTCATCCTGTCTGTCCGGACCGTATAACTACTCCGGTCAGTTCGAAGGTGTGCTTCGTGACACGACAGGTCTCACTCCTCCGACGGCACTATGCACATGGTCGGTCTATGTACTGAACCGCTTTGCCGTACACCGTAACCCCGACCAGATTTATACATTCACGGTAACCGACCAAGTGTCCGCGATGATGAATTTCGTAGGGAGCGTTTGGGACTGCTTCCGTCCGTACTTCACCCAAGGCGTACTCAACGGCACCGATACGGAATGGATAGCCGCCAGCGACAAGAACTCCTACCACAAGGGCTGGACGCCGACAGGCAAAGTGTACCTGCACCACGGGACAAAAGATCCTATTGTGCCCTATTTCAACACCACTGATGCGTTCGAAGGTCTGACGAAAGAAGGCGGCGATATCACCCTGTACTCCTACGAGGGTAAAGGACACTTCGATATCACCTTCCACTATATGAACCATACACTCAACGACTGGGGAAGGTAGAGGTGAAAGAATTTACAATTTAGCAATTTTACAATTTGAAGGATTATAGGTACATAATTGTTTTGGCGATAAGCTGGATGGTACTGCTACCGGTAAAGGGACAGAACCAAATATTGTACGACCAGTACAACGATGTGTCATTCTATAATCCGGCCGTATCAAACGTAACCGACGACTACCACCACTACACCCAAGTATGGTCCCATATTGCCTTTGCTCCGAAAGATTTCCGAACCCATTACAAGATGGAGCCATATGAGGACGTAGATGTTGGTGCGCGCTATCAGGGACGTATAAATCACCATATATTCTCGGCTTCGTACCACTACGACGGCTACTCGTTCTTCCACCAACACACGGTGAACTTCAGCTACGGCTATGAGTTCGTTATCAAAGAGAAACACCGTTTGGCTGTCGGGGGCCGCGTGCAGATAAACTTCTGCGATATCATGCCCTCCAAGCTGAGCATGCAGACCGAGTGGCTCAAGTCATTCCAGATGACGCCGGATATAGACTTAGGTATCGAATACCGTCTGCGCGGTTTGCACTTAGGTCTGAGCGTAATGAACTTAGCCGGTAGCTCCGCCGCCAACTATACTGCACTCATCATCTACGAAAGACGTATGTACGCCAACGTGAGCTACGACTTCTACTTAGACAAGCAAAAGAACGTCATGCTCGCTCCACACCTGCTTTTCTACTACGGTCAACACTCCGTTAATGCGGAGTTAGGATTAGACCTGAACTTCTGGAAATACGCACACATAGGCTACTCGTTCCGCATACAAGAACTACGCCATATAGCAACCATCGGAATGGAATACAAAGGTTTTACCCTCGACATTGCATCCGACTCTGCACCGCGGACCTACAAACAGCGGCTGCAAATCATGTTAGGCTATAAATTTTAGACAATAATACAAACATCTAACACCATGAAAAAAGTCTCCATTTTCCTAATGAGCGTATTGGCTCTATGCCTTGTTTCATGCCAAAGCGCCAAGAAACCGGATCACGACATCGTCATCCTGTTCGAGAACGATGTGCACTGCGCACTCGACGGTTACACCAAATTCGCAGCACTCAAGAGCGAGATGCAAGCCCAGACCCCCTACGTATCAGTAGTGAGTGCCGGCGACTACGTACAAGGTGCTGCAATGGGCAGTATCACCAAAGGCGAGAGTATTATCCAAATCATGAACGCCGTAGGATACGACGTTACGACTATCGGTAACCACGAGTTCGACTACGGTATCGACCAAATGAAGCACCTGATGTCCGAACTGAAAGCGGAAGTGGTATGCTGTAACTTCACGGACCTGAGCGATAACCTGCTTTTCCAACCGTACACGATTAAGAGTTACGGCGACGTGAAAGTAGCGTTTGTAGGTGCCGCTACACCGACCACCTTCACCTCCTCCACCCCAACCTATTTCGAGGACTCCAAAGGTAATCTGATGTACTCCTTCCACGCCGAAGACTGCTTCAAACGTATCGAGCGCGCTGCCAAAGACGCCCGTAGCCAAGGCGCAGACTACGTCATCGTACTATCACACCTTGGAGACGACACCGAATTAGACAACAGCGTTGATATGATTAAAGCGACCAGCGGCATTGACGCAGTCTTAGACGGTCACCAACACCATATCATCAACCAACGCATCAATAACTCCAAAGGCAAACCAATCATCTTAGCTTCTACCGGAACAGCGTTCCTGCGTATGGGCAAGCTCACAATCAACACCGAAGGTGAGATATCCGTAGAACTCATTAAGACAGCAAACTACGAAGGCAAGAACGAAGCAGTAGCAAAAACTATCGAGGATATCCGCGTCCAGCTCAATGACCGCATCAACGCAGTAGTAGGCTACAGCGAGGTGCCTCTGACGATGATGCGCTTTAACGAACGCGAAGTGCGGCGCGGCGAGACTAACCTTGCAGACTTCCTTACGGACGCCTTTTTAGCCGAGACCGGCGCAGACGTAGCCATGATGAACGGCGGCGGTATCCGTAACCAGATAGACAAAGGTGACATAACCTTCGGGGAGATATACTCCGTTATGCCGTTTAACAACACCCTGTGCATGGTTGAGTGCACCGGCCAACAGATTCTTGATGCCCTGGAGTTAGGCGTATCCCTTGAGCCTGAAGAAAGCGGTAGCTTCATGCAAGTAAGCGGCATGCGCTACACCTACGACCCGTCTATTCCGTCTTCCGTCAAGTATGACAACCACAATATGTTCATCGGCGTGGAGAGCACTCGCCGCGTGACCTCCGTAGAAGTACGCAACAAAGAGACCGGTGAATGGGAGCCGCTTGACCTTGATAAATCCTACACAGTAGGCGGACAAAGCTATATGCTTATGCACAAAGGCGCAGAAGGTGTATTCAATTTTGCCAAGAAGATACCGTGCGCGACCTGCGGTAACCGTACCGATGTACAGGCAGTAGTAGACTACCTGCAGAAGATAGGCGGCCGTATCGCTATGAGACAATACTGCAAACCACAACAACGCGTGACGGTTGTGAAGAAGTAGTTGAAAGTCGAAAGTTGAAAGTTGAAAGAAAAAAGTGCGTTAGGCGGAAGCTTAACGCATTTTTATTTCGTCGCCTAACGGACCACAAAGGATACACTTCTCGGAAGACTGCTTGCCGAAGAAGAAGAACGACAGTCTCACGCCGGCGAAGAGATTACGAACGTGGTATTTAGAGGCTTCGGAAGTGGAGAACATGTGATTGAATTCAAATGTGCTGAAATCGAAGCGTGAGCTCTCGGGGATAACATAAGACAGTTTATCGCCCTTAGGCATTATATCCAATAAGCCGCACTCCACGAAGGCTCCCAAACGGACACGATAGTCTTTGGCAGACTGCTTGCGGTAGCCTTTCTTACCATAGTTCCCCAGTGACCACTCATAACCTATTTCCGCGGTAGCCATGAGGTCAAACTTAAGCCCTAACTTAGCTCCGTCCCGCACCTGCTCCACCTCCTTACGGATACCGTGGTTGTCCATTTCCTCCCACGTTCCGATATAGCGGTCGTAGGTGGCAGTAGTCGTTACGTTCAACTTCGTGCGGGTATTACCGAGTAGCTGCACGTTCAGCTTTACACCCGCGAGGAAATAAGCTCCGTAGAAATACGTACCAGCCAAAACCGGTACTTGCAAATACAGGTTACGTGACATATCAACGCGGTCTGTCAAGTCATACCGCAACCTATAGTCCGTACCTTGGGAGTCGGTAAAAGGGTCTATGACGAGTGAGTCATTGAGCACGTTATTACGCACATCCTGCCAGCGTAGTGCCAGTCCTGTCTGTAATATCAGTCCCCGACCGGTATAGCTATAGTCGAGACCTAATCCCACCGTATATCCGCCCGGAGTATTGAACGTATTAGGTATGTTACCAAAGAGCTTCGAGTACCCACCGTCCACATGTACACCTACGAGATGATGCACGCCGTCGTAGGTTGTGGTACGCAAGCCCGAGCCGTTGACATGTTTGCCGGAGGAAGACTTCAAGCGTTCGTTACGCGAATGTTCATTGACAGCACGCGTCTGAGCCGCAGCCGTCAGCGACACCAACAGCAGCATAGTCATCAAGCCATATACCAAGTAACGCCTCATCAGTTAACAATCACTTTAACGGTTCTTACTTCTCCCTCGTCCTGATTGAGTTGGAACATATAGACGCCCGACTGTGCCGGTAACTTCACTTCGTAAGCGTTATGCTCACCGGGTTCAAATCGTCCGCTCTGAATAAGCGAACCGAACGGGTTATAGAGTTTATAGGTACCTCCCTGCTTGCTGCAGAGGATATTAACGACCGGATTAGCCTTCACGACATATGTGGGCACGACACTGACGTACGGCAACTGCGGCAAGAGGTCGTTATCTCGCTGTACAGCAGTAACGGGACAAGTCATCACGCTCACATCTTCGCCCTCACGAACCAAGCCGACACTATACTCGGCTCCCGGCTCCAAGAGATGCGGCAGATACAGATACGGACGAGTCTGCCCAATCAGTTCCTCACCGTTCTTATACCACTGATAAGAGGAGAAGGTATAGCCTTCGTTCCCCTCACCGTTATTATAATCCGCGTTGAGAATACCCATAGCATCCATCCAGTGTTGCTCTACTATCCAGTCGGGATAACTGACTTGGAACTTAAAGTCCACGGTCAGTTTCTCCGGGTCTTCGCAAGTACCGTTATCAAAGAATATACGCGCAGAATAGTGGTTCGGACGGGTATATGATCCCTCGTTACCCGGAAGTTCTAATGCCAGAGAGGTAGCGTTATTGACTACCGGCAAGACAAGTGTATCCTTCGGGAATCCCCACGCTTTAGCGAGTGAGTCGTATGCGATGCGCACCTCATGCGGCGCGATACCTTGATTCGAGTCGAAGGTAAAGGACATCTCGTAGTGGTCTTGGTCTGCGCAGACAATCAGCGGTTCCACCTTAAACTGCGTCACAGGAACGACCTCCAAGTAAAGGACGACGAAACTGTCACAGCCGAACTTATTGGTCAGTGCGTCGTAGTAAATACCGGACTTCGTGAGCGGTCTGCCGTTCAAGTCATAGGTTTCGCCGACACAGATGGTATCTTTAATCGTGTCCGTGATAATCGGCCAAACGGTCAGATAGAGTTTATAGAGCGAGTCACAGTCCAGCGTAGTCTCGAAGTCACGCCACAGGAAAGTATCAACCGGCAAGGTGTCATTCTTATGCACAGCGAGCCAGTTGTCCAGGACATGTCCTTGCCACTCGAATGAGCGCTGGTTAGCGCATATGGTGTCGTAGAAGATACTGTCATAAGCCTGATTAACATGCAGGGTCAGGAAGTAAACAGAGTCACACGTACCATCGTGCATCATATAACGGTCAGCAGTGTCCAGGGTAGCCGCCTCGGGACTAAAGAGTTCCATTCCACGCCAATAGAAAGTATCGCTGGAGCAAATAGTCGCCTGCTCGTGGAAGTGATAAGCGGGACGTACATAATACCGCAGCGTGTAGGTCGAGTCGCAGTTACAAGTAACAGTCCTCAGCGAGTCGTAAATAGTCATCCAGAAGCCTATATCCTTACCGGTACGCGGGTCGGTCATGATAGTATCCGTCGGCACTTTGTCAAAGCGTTCTCCCTTCTCGCCACGCAGCGCCATCGTATGCGGCGTTGTCTCACCCGGCGTAATCCACACGACATCGGCATAACGGCAGATGGTATCAATCGTATCGGGCTTGAAGTGATGATAATCGAACCACGAAGCACGGAGCGCCATGACAGAGTCGCACTTGGCACCTGTACTATAGTGTACTTCCACTTCCACCTCGCTCGGCTTGTAATACACCGTCTGGTGTTCCCACGAAATAGTATCGTTTTTACACAAGCTGTCCACAACCGTATGGCGCGCAGCCGGCTGAATATCAAGATGCAGAACATATACGGAGTCTGCCGCACCGCTCACGGTCTTAAGCGAGTCGTAGTATGTGCCACTCGTCTTGTAGTTGATGTTATGGAAGCGCTCGGCATTAGGAGATTCTGGACGCCAGGACCACGGGATATTGGAACAGATAGTGGTGTCCTTCGTAAACTCGTACGTCTTGTAGATAAAGATAGAATCCCATATGATAGAGTCACATCCGTTGAGACGCAGGGTATCAATAAGGAATGTATCGCGTACCACAGCGCCCTCAGGCAACGGAATATCGCGCAGCAAGTCAGCACAGGTTACGCGGTCCTTGACATTACCCAAGTTATCTCTGTATCTAAACGTACCTCCCTTACCGCCAAAGTACCAAGAGGTTGCGTTATCGCCGATATTCTCCCTTACCCACGTTGTATCGTATTTCGATATTTCTATTTGCAAGTAGTTGATACTATCACATCGGAAGTTACGCGTACCGGTTAGCGAGGGCACGGAGTCGTAGAAGCCTGTTTGCATCGCACGCGGGATATAGATAATCGAGTCGTACGGCGTAGTAGGAGAAGCCGGTTCAATCGGATGCGCCGCCAAGTCGTAGTCATATCCTACCCACAGACGGAAGTTCCATAGTAGCGTATCGTTCGAGCAGAGGTCTCTGGTAAAGAGTACCCGGTCGTAGTTATAGTGACTATTATACGTCGGATGAACGTCCAGTTCAAGTTCCCATATAGAGTCACAATGAATAGGAGTAACCAACTTCGTCTTCGGGTCAACAAAAGTTGTATCCGTCAACAGGCTGTCACGCACGGTATAATGGCCGTACTGTTGTGAGATAGTGCGGTTAAATGTAGCCGTATCAATACGCGTTACCTCACCGTTATTAATAAGGTACAGATATTCGCCTCCCTTATTGGAGTGACCGTCCCAAACGAAGCGTTCTCCTTGACAGATAGCAGCCGCTTCGGAGTTATACTTAGTCGGGTAGCCTGTCAGTTGGAGGTTATAGATAGAGTCAAAGCCAAGTGAGGTCTTAAGCGAATCGTAGTACCATCGTGTTTCGCCTGCGGCAGGGACATCGGTTATAATAATAGTTTTACCACAGATACAATTTTGTTTAGGATCTTGTATGAACCACTCGTATTCACAATTCTCGCAGACAGCGGCATATGCCGTGTCACGGAAGACCTGACCTACTACGATGCGATAGGTAAAGAGCGAGTCGCACTCATAAGTACCTACACTCTTCCCATTTACTGTCTGCGTTGTATGATAATGGTGTGTATATTCCGCCGTTCCCGGGACGCGTACTAAGTAGTTATAAGTTACTCCTTCAGGAGGGTCTGCCGTCGGACTTCCCATAAAGAGCGTATCGTCCCACAGGAAATAGCTCTCGCTGGAGAGCGGTCTGTTAACCGGTTCCAAGTCGTATGTTGGAATAATAACGAGCTTGATGGAAACAACAGAGTCACAACCGTTCTTACCGTGGCACTCGTCACAGGTAACAGTTCTGAGCGAATCCTCGAGGTAGAAAGTGCCGGCTACGTCCAACGGGATAGCATTAGACATAACCGCTTTCTTTCCTCCGCGTAAAATATCCGTTATCCAAATCTGTCTTGGCGCATCACCCGGTTTGGGATGATTCACCCACTCGTAGAACGCCCCTTCCGCTTGGCAGGTAGTGTCGGGCGCTTCCGCTATATTATATACAGGACGCACGTGCACGTAGTGCGTTACGCCGCTATCGCAGCCGCAAGTTGGAGTCTGAACTAATGAATCTATAACGTGGATATTCGTTGCTCCCGGAGTATGATCGTATGTCCAGGTATATGTTTTGTTAAAGAAGTGGTATTCTGTTCCCTCGCAGATAAAAGTATCTATTGAGTGGACATATGTACTGTCGAGATGAATCTTCACCGTCCACGTAGAGTCACATCTGTAGCGTGTTTTGCCGGAGAAGGTCTCGTAGAAGTACTTGTCTCCCGAGCAAGAGGTGTTGAGGTATTGGGTATCGTCAATCTCCTTGGCGTTCGGGTCAGTTTTTACAGGTCCTTCATATAAATGACCGTAGTAATAATAGGTCTCGTTTTGCCACGTATAGGAAACCATCTTATTGCGGCACAGGACGTAAGGCATTGTGTCATGTTTCTCGGGTCCGACGATGAGCGTCAGTCGCCAGATAGAGTCGCAGCCCTCCGTATTACGACATTCTGTACAGGTTTTCGTCTTCAGCGAGTCCACAAATTCGAAGGTACCGGCTTTATCTGTCGGTATATTGTTCCACTCCACGCGCTGACGGCGCGTCACGTCCCACACATAGTGTATCTCACCCGGCTGTCCTTCATGACCTAACCACTCGTAGTGGTCGGTAGCCGGATCCTTAGCGATACAAGTTGTATCTCTATACTGCAACTCCGTGTTAAAATTACCGGTCTTCTCATAAGAAGGATGGATATAGAGCTGAAGTGTCTCCATATACTGGCAACGGGTTACACCTTGTGCATCCTTTACGTCCACGCCGTGAGTCTCCTCGTAGTAGTTGGTCTCGTTATAGCCTTGTTCCCACAACTCCCATCCTTTCAACACTTTCTGGTCTTTCGCCATGAAAGCGGAGTGTGTATAGGTCTCGTCGCGGCAAATATGAACAGGGTGTACCTGAGGTTCGTTATCCACCTTAAGCAGAATAAGGGAGTTGATTTCCTTGGGGCACTTGCCATTCGGACAATCGGGGCACGGGTCATGCCAAACCGTATCGCGGAAATAGCCTATATTGAGATGGTTCGGGTCATTAAACTCCGGGTCCGTCTGCTTAATCGTACGTATAGGTGTACCGTCAGCACGGGTCCATAAGTCATAGACCGCGTTCGGGTCTCCGTCCGTACACCAAGGAATAAGCTCGGGCTCTTCCGTATCGCCCACATAAGCCGGATAATAGAGAGTCGGCATGATAGTCAGATGCAGTTTGACCGAGTCCCAACATCCGCCTGTCCGCGGATTGAGGAAGTCAGGACAGTGTGTACGGTAGGCTTCGATAAGTTTGCGCTCCTCCTCGTCCGCAGCGTTAGCCACATCCAAACAAGTCATCATGCGTTGAGCCGCCACTTTATCCTGGCTATAAGGCATGATACCGCCTTGTCGCGCTTCTGCCAGCAAGTCCGCCTGCGAGTGAACGGTAAGCGGGAAGAACGAACGGTTGTGGTTGTTCTTATCCCGGATTATTATGGAATAGGTACCGTTAGGCATTTTTTGCAACTGCTTCTCGCAAACGGTTGTATCTATTTTCTGGAAAGATGTGTCACAACCGAAGATACAGAGTGTAACGATTGAGTCACAACCGTTAGGTGTGGTATATCGTCTGGTCCAGATATTATGTCCCTTGTAGAACGGCACTGTTTTCGGGTCAGAGCCGGTATAGTCGAATTGGAATATTGTCTCGTCGTTAAGACCGGGACCTATCATATGCTCGTTGTGTTTGAAGAAGTGCACCGTATCGTTCTCGCACACTACGCGCCACGTTGTATCGTTATAGGCACGCAACACTTTAACCATCGTTCTCAGAGTATCGCAATCGGGGTCCAGGTCGGTACAGATGAGGTGCTTTTTATAGCGCTCACAATCAACGGCATAGATTTGGAACGGGTCACGCAGTTCGGGTGCTCTGTCCTCCTGTTTATCTACCGAGAACTGATATTGATAGAAGTGGTTGACGGCATTCTCTGTATGGAAGGCGGCGACAGGGTTTTTCTCGCGCACACCCCGCATGTTGCACTTGTATATTTTCCACATCACGGAGTCAGAGCTGTTTTGGGGTGCCATTTGCCCTAAGAAGCGTAGCCACGTACCATTACAAATATACGCCGTATCCAGTCGTTCTTGTCCTATAGGCCATTCTTCCAACTGGCGCTGATACCACGCTTTTCCTTTCACGCTGTCTATACCGTACGAGTAAGGCGACATGATATTAGCGTTAGGGTTATCGCGGTCACGCACAAAGAGAGAGTCCGGATAGGTAGGCGGATTGAAGCCCAAGGTATATTCATACGCACGCGCTTCGGAGGTCATACCATATACATAGCCCACAAATCCGCTTCCTGTGGTCTCCAAACGGTGCTTCACGTTCGGCTGGGAAGGGTTAGGAGTGGGAACAGGTATGCAGGCGTACGCTTTACTGCCGTCGTTACTAAAATTGGTGAACAGGGACGGTGAGACGTTCAATCCGTCTAACTTCAGTTTATTCTTATCGGCAGAGTTGATAATAACCTGTACGTAGTATTTCTGCCGTGCAGTCGCTTCGTTATAACTGGTGATTTTAGCGGTATATAAAGTCATTTCCTTCGTGCCGTGCGTCGAGGG
>ODAI011376182.1_pt1 | contig 11149 bp, 8 predicted proteins | sample 1539321 | NCBI WGS metagenome assembly ODAI01 (sample SAMN02144231, study PRJEB22623) | gut metagenome | biome: sheep rumen | host: Ovis aries | place: New Zealand | reverse complement strand
GAATATGCTTCTTGATTATCAGAATCTTGATATCAAGGTTGCTGTTATGGGATGTGTAGTCAATGGTCCCGGCGAAGCTAAGGAAGCTGATATAGGTATAGCCGGCGGCAAGGGTGAAGGCGTGATCATCAAGAAGGGTGAGATAATCAAGAAGTGCAAGGAAGAAGATCTTCTTGCGTGTCTTAGGGATGAGCTTGATGCATGGAAATAGGAGTTGTGTATGAATCCGTTTAGAACCGTTTTTCCTGACGTATTTACGGGGGAAGAGAATATAGATGGGTTACTCGAGCGCATCGATGTGATCAAACTTGTGGGGAACAGTGCAAGAAACCGTTTTGTGGTCATACTTAGTTCTCCGAAGGTTGTTCCATACGAGTGGAGTAACAAAATCAAAGCCGCCTTGAAAAATGCGCTTGGCGGCAACAAAGTTGAGAATATATCTGTGAGGTATAGGTTTAATCTTCCTGCACAGACCACACCGGAAGAGTTTTTTGCCGAATACAGCGATGTTATGAAGCAGGAACTCTTCGAACATCATAGGGTTTTGTTTGAATTATATAAATCAACAGTTTTTGATTTTTCGAATCCTGACGAGGTTAAGCTTGTTATCAACAGTGCTGATTTTCAGGATTCTTTTATAGCGGATCTGATTCAGATCGTCAACAATGTCTTCAAGATCATCGCTAACATGGATGTTGCCGTGACCTATGAGGTTGTCGCCAAGTCAGGTATGTCTGATGAACAGGATGAGGAGAAGGCTGCCATGGTTAGACGTATGGTGGAGAAGATCCTTACAGAGCGTGATGAAAAGGCGAAGTTTGAAGCGCAGGAAGCTGAAAAAAGAAAGGTTGCCGAAGAAAAAGAGAAGAACAAGTTCAAGTATGCCAAGGCTAGAAATCGTGTCAATGAACCTGGTTCCGAGCTTTTTTACGGCAGAGACCTCGATGGCAACAGCGTAGATATGGAGTATCTTGTCAACGCGATTGGTAGTATGGTCACAGTAAAAGGTGAGATCATCCAAATCGAAGATAAGGACACAAGAAATGGCAAGAAGATCATAACATTTGACGTGACAGACTATACGGATACCATAACCTGTAAGTTCTTCGAGAGTGCGGAAGAGGGTAAGAAACTCATGGATATCCTCGCTGTCGGCAAGGGAATCAAGCTCAAGGGCAAGCTTGAAGAGGATGAATTCGCGAAGGAAGTAGTCATCAAGGATATAGTCGGTGCGAAGATCATCCCTCTTACTAAGACATACAGACATGATGATTCTGCGAATAAGAGAGTCGAGCTTCACTGCCACACGAAGATGACCGATATGGACGGTGTAGCTGATATCAAGGATCTTATAGACACAGCAATCAGATTTGGTCATAAGGCTATTGCTTTCACAGATAATGGCGTAGTGCAGGCCTATACGGAGGCATTTCATATCGTGAGGGATATGAAGAAGGCTGCCAAGAAGAAAGAAGAAGAATTCAACTTCAAGATCATATACGGCCTCGAGGCTGATATGGTCGACAATGTCCGCAACATGGTCACAGACCCTAAGGGACAGCCTCTGGATGATACTGTATATGTGGTCTTCGATATAGAGACTACAGGCTTTAGTCCTGCAAGGGATAAGATCATAGAAATCGGCGCTGTTAAGATGCAGAATGGAAAGACCTTAGGGGAATTCTCACAGCTTATCAATCCGCGAATGCCGATTCCTCTTAATATACAGGAACTCACTCACATAACAGATGAGATGGTTGCTGATATGCCTTCGATAGAGGAAGTCCTTCCTAAGTTCAGGGCTTTCTGTGAGGGCTGTGTTCTGGTAGCTCATAACGCTGACTTCGATACGTCCTTCATACACAGGAAGGCTGCAGAACAGGGCATAGACTGGGAATTCACATATATGGATACCATGGTCATGGCGATGCACCTTGTGCCGGCCATGAAGAAGTTTGGTCTTGATCCACTTGTCAAGCACTTCAAGGTTGTTCTTGACGGTCATCATAGAGCCGTCAACGACGCGGATGCTACAGCGCAGTGTTTTGTGAAGATCATGGATATCGTGAAGGAGATGGGCATAACTGATCTTAATGGACTTGCTGAATACGGCAGGACTAACAAGACCGGTATATGCAAGCAGTTTGCAAAGCCTATATCCATGCTTATCATGAATGAAACTGGAAGAGTGAATCTCTACAGAATGGTTTCGAACGCGCATCTTAATTACTTCCATAAGTCTGCGAAGTTTCCTAAGACCGATATCATGGAACACAGAGAGGGAATTCTCTTAGGAAGCGGTGGTTACGGCGGCGAGCTTTTTGAGGCTCTGTTGCGTAATCTTCCGGATGCTAAGCTTGAGGAGATAGTTAACTTCTATGATTACCTTGAGATACTTCCTCTAGGCAATTCATCGAATTATATCAAGTACGGCCGTAATGCTCTAAACAGCGTGGAGGAACTCAAGGAGATAAACAAGAAGATATATGAACTTGGGCGTCGCTGCAACAAGATAGTAGTGGCAACTTCAGATGTTCACTTCGTGGACCCTGAGGATGAGATCTATAGGAAGATACTTCTTACAGGTAAGGGTGGTGATCATACCAGAGAGATATGTGACGCGCTCTACTACCGCAACACGGAAGAAATGCTTTCGGAGTATTCATACTTTGATCCAGAGACGGCTCGTGAGATAGTCATAGACAACACTAACAAAATCTGCGATATGATAGAGGATATAGAGCCTGTAAGGCCTGATAAGTGTCCGCCTGTCATACCGCACTCAGATGAAGACTTAAGGACTATATGTTATAACAGAGCGCATGAGATATATGGTCCGATACTTCCTAAGGTCGTATCAGAGAGACTAGAGAGAGAGCTTAACTCAATCATCTCAAATGGTTACTCCGTTATGTATATAATAGCTCAGAAGCTTGTGTGGAAGTCTAACGAGGACGGCTACTTAGTTGGTTCGAGAGGTTCTGTAGGTTCTTCATTTGCGGCTACTATGGCTGGTATCACAGAGGTTAATCCGCTTAGTCCTCACTACTACTGTACAGAGTGTCATTATTCAGAATTCGATTCGCCTGAAGTTCTGGCTTACTCAGGTAGTGCGGGATGCGATATGCCGGATAAGATATGTCCGCAGTGCGGCGCTATGTTGAAAAAGGACGGATACGATATACCTTTTGAGACCTTCCTTGGCTTCAAGGGTGATAAGGAGCCTGATATCGATCTTAACTTCTCAAGTGAATATCAGACCAAGGCGCATGCCTATACTGAGGTTATCTTCGGTAAGGGCCAGACCTATAAGGCTGGAACTATCGGTACTCTTCAGGATAAGAAGGCTTATGGCTATATACAGAACTACTATCGCGAGATGGGAGTAGAGAAGCGTAAGTGTGAGATAAACCGTATGATCCCTGGACTTCTTGGAATAAGAGCAACAACAGGACAGCATCCTGGCGGAATCGTCGTGTTGCCTTATGGACAGGAGATGGACAGCTTCACACCGCGCCAGCACCCTGCTGATGATCCGGAAAGTGACATCGTTACAACGCATTTTGAATACCACAGTATCGACCACAACCTGTTGAAGCTCGATATTCTCGGTCATGATGATCCGACTATGATCAGGATGCTTCAGGATATAACGGGCATCTCGCCTATGAGCATACCTTTTGATGATCAGAAGGTCATGAGTCTGTTCCAGAACACCTCAGCGCTTGGAATCACACCTGAGGATATAGGCGGTACGAAGCTTGGTGCTCTTGGTATACCTGAGTTTGGTACTGACTTCGCCATGGGCATGTTAATAGAGACCAAGCCGAAGGCTTTCTCGGATCTTGCGAGAATCGCTGGTTTGTCACACGGTACTGATGTATGGCTTAACAACACGCAGGATCTTATTCGTAACGGCATAACTGACCTGTCTAATGCTATCTGCTGTCGAGACGATATCATGGTTTACCTGATGCACATGGGGCTTGATGCCGACGTGGCTTTCAAGATCATGGAGAATGTCCGTAAGGGCGTTGTTGCGAAGGGCAAGTGTGATAAGTGGGACGAGTGGAAGGCAGATATGCTTGCGCATAAGGTGCCGCAGTGGTACATAGGTTCATGTCAGAAGATCAAGTACATGTTCCCGAAGGCTCACGCTGTCGCTTATGTCATGATGGCTTGGAGGATCGCATACTTCAAAGTCTACCAGCCGCTTGCTTACTACGCATCGTTCTTCAGTCTGAGATCTAAGGCATTCTCTTATGAGCTTATGTGCTTTGGTCCGGAGATACTTGCTAAGAACTTAAAGCAGCTTCGAAATCCTGAGGGTGGACGCTCACTTGAGAACAAGGAAGAGGACCGCTTAAGGGATATGCGTATCGTAGAAGAAATGTATGCGAGAGGCTTCAGGTTCGTGCCTATAGATATATATAAGGCTAAGGCTACGCGTTTTCAGGTAATAGACGATAAGACTATCATGCCGTCATTCAACTCAATCGACGGTATCGGTGACAACGTTGCCATGCAGATAGAAGAGGCCGCAAAGGGAGGAGCTTACATCTCAAGAGATGAATTCAAGCAAAGAGCCCACGTAGGCGATTCGGTTACCAATCTTCTTAAGGATCTTGGAATCCTTGAGGGAATACCAGAGAGTAACCAGATGTCGATTTTTGATTATGTATAAGTTTCATAGGTGAATAGTATGGATAAAGAGCTTTTATACAGAGAATTAGATCAGTATATCAGGGATAATTACATCCCTATTAAGAAAGCAAAACCTTTTGGCGCTGCCATGGCCAATCTCATGGGGGCAAGGGCTGCAAAGGCAAGTGCTGAACCCATGATTTCTTTTGAACCAATGCGTGATGAAGAGTGCATGGTCTGTGAAAGTTCTATAGACGATTATCTTGAGAAGGAACTGAAAAAAGAAACAGTGGGAGATCGGCTCAATGCCATCATGGCAAGAGACAATCTCACTACAGCAATCATATATCAGCGCTGCTTCATAGACAGGAAGCTCATATCCAAGATAACGAAGGGTGATGGTTATCACCCTTCGAAAGATACGATGTTAGCACTCTGTATAGGCTTGCACCTTGGGCTTGAAGACGCCGATTCCTTCATGGAATTGGCTGGATTTAGTTTTAATCCAAGTAGACTTTACGATCTTATAATCAAGTACTTCATCTCTAAGGAAGTCTATGACATAGATGTGATCAATGAGATGCTAGATAAGTATGGACAGGAGTGTATAGGGGTAGAACCGTGACTTTTACAGCGGGATTTTTCGCAGTCATTTATGTGACTGCTTGCAATCCCCACATCATCTCGCATATGCGTGCTTCGCACTTTACCGATTGCTGCGCAATCTATATGCTCGATGTGTGGGATGTGACTGCTTCGCAGTCACTCGGATAAAAAAAAGCCGATAATTGTGTGCAAGCACACATTATCGACTTTTTATTATCCTTTGATTGCAAGCAGTGACTATTTTTCTTCGCACTCTACAAATGCTTCTTCACACAGGGTCTCGAAGCTTTCTGTCGGTCTTGCGATGCATTTGGAAGCAACTGCGGAGATGATGTTGTACTGGCGTCTTATTCCTTCGGTATTTCTTGAAGTCTTTATAGAACACTCTCTGCCGATCCCCATAGCATCTGCTTCTTCGGCTGCATCTATGTCGGCGCCAAGGAACAAGAACTTCCAGTTATACTTTTCTTTCTGCTGCTTGATGAGCTTTTTAACCTTAGACTTGGAATAAATCCTGCTACAGTTTTCGTAACCGTCTGTTGTTATGACGAGGATGATATTTGACGGCCTGTCTTCTTCCTTGGTAGCGCTAAGGCGTTCGCCTACACTGTCTATGGTTTTTCCGACTGCATCCATGAGTGCCGTAGAACCACGAGCGAAGTAGTCTTTGTCGGTAAGTGGTGCGATATCATCGATTGCTACATGTTCATGAAGGATTTCATAATAGTTATCGAAGAGAACTGTTGTTATGTATATATCGCCGTTCTTTTCTTTTTTATGCTTCTCGATGAGAGAGTTGAAACCTCCGATGGTCTCCTGTGTCATGTCGGACATAGATCCGCTCCTGTCGAGTATGAAGATGATTTCTGTAAGATTGTCTTTCATAAGCTACCTCCTTTGATTAGGTGTGTTGTTTTCTTTGTTGATTCTAATATAACACCTAATAGGAAATGTTTTGTCGCTTTTTAGGCGACAGATTATCAAGTATTGAGATAAAAGTAGAAAAAAAGATCCCAGCCAAATATGACTGGGACCTTAATAGTTATGAAATAATCGTTGGGAGTAATCACTTGACTGACTTGATACTGGTCCTAGAACCAATAACAGTAACTGTTACAGCAAAGTTAGTATCTACATGGACATTGATAACATTGCTAGTAAAGATATCCTTGCCGGAAACACCTCTTGAAGAAAGGATCCTGTTTCCTTTTAATTCACTGATAACAGTGGAAGAGAAAACATATCCAGGTGTTGAATCAGATGCTTGGGATAATGTATATATCGAATCCAAGTTACTGTCGTATGGAAGGTTGTCGCATATGGTACAGAAATCTGCATATGCATATTCTTCGATAAGTCCGTCTACAACTGCCTGAGCTATACTGTCACATATCTCTTTGTCTTTTGCTACTTTTGCTTTTTCTACGTTCTTCATGAGGTTAGGTGCCAAAATACCTACCAACACTGCCATAATCGCGATGACTATGATCAATTCAACAAGAGAAAAACCTCTTGATTTTTCGTACTCCTTCATAATATAAGCCTCCTTGCTATGTATATAAAACTCCTTATACTGATATAATATATTATCGGTTAGCTAAAAGCAATAATTAACGGTAAAAGTTAATAAAATGTAAGGATTCTGTAACATTTCTATCTTTTTGCATGCGATGATTTGGAAAAACTTGATTTTCGCTGTTTTTTTCGGTTATAATACAAATATGAACGGAGGTTTTTTATGAACACTAATGATAAGATATATAAGTTCTATGGATGGGAGAGTGCGAATATTGTCGATTCTTACGGGCTTACTCCTCGTGATTATTACGATTTGCTTCTTAAGTGCTGGTGCAAGGATTCCTGTGCGCCTAGACTTCAGGATATGTGGACTCCTGATAATCCGACGCTTGGTCAGTGCTCTATAACTGCATTTCTCATGCAGGATATATATGGCGGGGAGGTGCGTGGAATCCTTCGACCAGGTGGTAATTATCACTGCTTCAACGTAGTTGGGGATTGTGTCTTCGATCTTACTAGCGAGCAGTTTGGCGATGAGATTCTCGATTATACGGATTGCCCTTTGCAGTCGAGAGAAGTTCACTTTGCAAAGGAAGAAAAGCGTCTTAGATATGAGGCTTTGAAGCGTGATCTGACTCTTGTGATGGATCTTGTGTATAAGAGCGATGATGAGAAGACGTGGATTGAAGATGTTGCGGGCGGAAGGATAGCGCTTCTTGATCATCCTGTGGTTAGTGATGGCGTTGTTAATCTTGTTCACACTGAGGTTGATCCTTCATATGGCGGTAAGGGACTTGCTGGTCTTCTTACACAGCATGTCGCTGAGGATCTTCGAAAGAAGGGATGGAAGGCTACTTTAACCTGTTCGTATTCTATCAAGTGGTTTTCGAAGCATCCTGAGTATTCTGATGTACTTTTTGATTCAGAAGCTGAGTCTGAGAAGGCGAAAAAACTTGCTGGTCCTGCGTGCGGGATTAAAATGTCTTGAAAACATTTGAAAAGAGATGGCTTAACAGTGCGTTTTGACGGGGCGTAAAATTTTTTCGAAAAAATTCAAAAAAAGTGTTGACATATGATAGGGTCTCTAGTATAATACTTAATTGTGAGGCTCGTTGGTCAAGCGGCTAAGACGCTGCCCTCTCAAGGCAGAATCAGGGGTTCGATTCCCCTACGAGCTACTTTTTGATAATCTCATGTTTCTTTTGAAGCGTGAGATTTTTTTATTGAAAATTGTTACGAAAAGTGATATACTTGTTGTAATGTGGCGAATGCCGAGAATGGAGGTTATATAATAATGGAATTGAGATATGGAGCTAATCCTAATGATGTAAAGCATTATGACACTCAGACTCTCAGAGATAATTTTCTTATAGAGAATCTTTTTGTTCCTGGTCAGATCAAGACTATATATAGTCATATCGACAGAGTTATAATTGCTTCTTGCATGCCTGTTGAGGGTTCATTGAAGCTTGAGGCTGGTGAGGAGATCAGAGCACAGTACTTCCTCGAGAGAAGAGAGATGGGCGTTATCAATATCGGTGGTGCCGGTAAGATCACTCTTGATGGCACTTCTTATACACTTGAGTATAAGGACGGTATGTATGTAGGTATGGGTACTAAGGATATCGTGTTTGAATCAGTCGATCCTAAGAAGCCTGCTAAGTTCTACATCAACAGTGCTCCTGCACATAAGACTTATCCTACTGTATTCATCAATCCAGACAGAGACATCCTTCCTGAGAACAAGAAGGAGCTTGGTTCGCTTGAGAATGCTAATCACAGAACTATCAGAAAGTACATCCTTCCAGGTCAGGTTGAGTCTTGTCAGCTTGAGATGGGTATGACAACTCTTGAGCCGGGAAGTGTATGGAATACTATGCCATGTCATACACATGACAGACGTATGGAAGTATATCTTTACTTCGAAGTACCTGAGGATGAGGTTGTATTCCACTATATGGGAGAACCTACAGAGACACGTCATATCATCATGCGTAACGAAGAAGCTGTTATCTCGCCAAGCTGGTCTATTCACTCAGCAAGCGCAACACATGCCTATACATTTATCTGGGGCATGCTCGGAGAGAATCAGGACTTCGATGACATGGACGGCGTAGACATGAAGGATTTGAGATAAACCCTTAAGGGAATTATCATATATAACACTAAAAAGGAGATTATTATGTCAGTTAATTTTTCACTTGAAGGTAAGACTGCCCTTATAACAGGTGCTTCTTACGGTATTGGTTTCGCTATTGCTAAGGGTATGGCAAAGTGTGGTGCTACAATCGTATTCAACGATATCAAGCAGGAGCTTGTAGATAAGGGTATCGAGGCTTACAAGGCTGAGGGTATCGACGCTCACGGTTATGTATGTGACGTAACAGATGAGAACGCAGTTAATGAGCTCGTTAAGAAGATCGAAGCAGAAGTTGCTCCTATCGACATCCTTGTTAACAACGCTGGTATCATCAAGAGAATCCCTATGATCGAGATGACAGCAGAGCAGTTCAGACAGGTTATCGACGTAGACCTTAACGCTCCATTCATCGTATCTAAGGCAGTTATCCCTAGCATGATCGAGAGAGGTCATGGTAAGATCATCAACATCTGTTCTATGATGTCAGAGCTTGGTCGTGAGACTGTTTCAGCTTATGCTGCAGCTAAGGGTGGTCTTAAGATGCTTACACGTAACATCTGTTCTGAGTATGGTCAGTACAACATCCAGTGTAACGGTATCGGACCTGGTTACATCGCTACTCCTCAGACAGCTCCACTTCGTGAGAGACAGGCTGATGGATCTAGACATCCATTTGATTCATTCATCGTTGCTAAGACACCAGCCGGCAGATGGCTTGAGGCTGATGAGCTTGCAGGACCAGCTGTATTCCTTGCTTCTGAAGCATCAGATGCCGTTAATGGTCACATCCTCTATGTAGATGGCGGTATCCTTGCTTACATCGGCAAGCAGCCACAGTAAGATTTGCATAATAAGTAGGTTATATAAACATAAAAGTTGGAAGTGTACTTCCAACTTTTATGTTTTTTGGAAAGAGTTGGAAATGAAATTCCAACTCTTTACTTTTGCGAATGAAGATGGTATAATGATTCTGATGAAAAAAATTGTGTGTTGAAAGGAGTTGCTTGTGATGATAGAGCGTCCGGAATATCTTAGATTTTTAAATGTGTGGAAGGATAAGCGGGTAATAAAAGTTATTACTGGTATAAGAAGATGTGGAAAATCAACACTTTTTGAGATGTTCCGTGAAGAACTAAAAAAACAAGGTGTTGGCGACAATCAAATAATAACTATTAATTTTGAAGAAGCTGAAAACGAAGAACTCCTTGACTGGCATAATATGTATAATTATATAAAGTCCTGTTTGATTCCGGATAAATCTAATTATGTCTTTCTAGATGAGATACAGTGTGTGCCGGATTATCAAAAAGCAGTTGATAGTCTGTTTGTAAAAAAGAATGTTGACGTATATATAACTGGTTCTAACGCTTACTTTATGTCAGGTGAACTTGCGACACTTCTATCAGGAAGATATGTGGAGCTTAAGATGCTTCCCTTGTCTTTTAAAGAGTATGTTAGTGCTTTTGATGGAATGAGTAAAGAAGAACTTTACAGAAACTATGTGTATAACAGTTCATTTCCTTATACAACAGAGCTTAGTGATAGGCGAAATATAAGAACATATCTTGATGGTTTATACAATACTATTGTTTTAAATGATATTGTTACCAGAAGGAAGATACAAGATCCGCTTATTCTGAAAAGTGTTATAAAATACCTGTTCGATAATATTGGGAGTACGTGTTCTTCTAAGAAGATAGCTGATTCTATGACGAGTGTCGGGAGAAAAGTTTCTAATCATACCGTTGAAAACTATCTTGATGCGCTTACTGACAGTCTTCTTATGTATCGAGTTAGCAGATATGATATAAAGGGGAAAGAACACCTTAAACTTTTGGATAAGTATTATGCTGCAGATGTTGGCTTAAGGTATTATCTGCTCGGTACTAATAATACGGATAACGGACATATCCTTGAAAATATAGTGTATCTGGAACTCCTTCGTCGGGGTTATGAAGTGTATGTTGGAAAAAATGATAACTCGGAGGTTGATTTTGTTGCCGTTGATTATGATGGAAATACAGAGTATTACCAGGTTTCGTGGACTATACGAGATGAAAAAACTTTTGAGAGAGAACTGTTGCCGTTAAAAAACATCAATGATCACAATGCAAAGGTGTTACTTACTATGGATAACGATCCGCCTGTATCATATGATGGTATAAAACAGAAGTATGTTCTTGACTGGCTTCTTGGAAAATAATATGAGACTCCCTCAGTACCTATGCATGATGAATGCGT
>ODAI011201120.1_pt1 | contig 11149 bp, 8 predicted proteins | sample 1539321 | NCBI WGS metagenome assembly ODAI01 (sample SAMN02144231, study PRJEB22623) | gut metagenome | biome: sheep rumen | host: Ovis aries | place: New Zealand | reverse complement strand
CGACTCCGACCGCTGGTAGCTGAAGTCGAGACTCAAACGGCTGCTGTAGTAGTTGACGTTCAGTTCATAGTCTTTATAGGCACCTTTCCATTTTGCGGGATTAATGGCCAATCCGACACCAATGCCCCGGTAGATGGCGGCGAGCGAGAAGGTGGTCTTGTGGCTGGTCTTGAGGTCGGCTTTCGCATCCACATCGTTCACCGTACCCTTGGCATGAAAGTCGTTGCCTGTCTGGTTCATCCTCACTTTCAGCGTCACCCGTCCTTCCGGGCGCACCACGTAGTTGGTGTCGTAAGGTGTCTTGTAATACCGTATCGACAGCACACTGTCCACTCTCGCCCTGCGCTCCGTCTGAGTCAGCGTCTGAGCTGTCAGTGGGGGCGTAAGGGTAAGCAGTATTGCTGTCAGTATGGCAGCAGATGCTGCACGTTTTTGGTTGGCCATGATTTCAATTCTTCGAAATAGGTGAATTCATCCATTCCATCCGGCATTCATGGGTCGAGGTCTGGATCCCTCATTCCCAACATTGATGTAAACCCCATGATGGCATGCTTTTTTGATATTCAACTGCGAAGATAGACATTTTTGAGGAAATAATGATTGAAGTTAGCTGAAAAATCGCTATTTTTGTCGTTTGAAAAGCGAGCACGGCTGTGGCCGGGCGGATCTAACTGAATGATAACAACAAACTACTTCCCATGAAAAAAGGCATTGCACTCATCTTTCTCCTGGCCATCGCTGCCACGGGAAAGGCTCAAATGGAAAAAGAATTCAAATGCCCACCTGCCGAGATGAGCAACCACGTCATCCTCGGATGGGACGGTGAAATCTCACCCGATGTCATCGGCCATGACCTCAGCGAAATCCAAGCCAAGGGTTTCCGTAACGTCATTGTGGAGCCTGGCTACAATATGGGCACGGAATACCTCAGCCAGAAATGGTTTGCCAACATCAGGATGATGGCCGACTCCGTGGAGCGACGTGGCATGAGATTGTGGATCATTGACGAGGGGAAATACCCCAGCGGCATGGCAGGCGGCAAGTTCTCGAAGGAGCGCCCCGACCTCTGCATGCAAGCACTGGTGGCCGACGGCGACACGGTGAAAGCTGTGCGCAGGTCATCGCAGACCCGCTGTGTCAACAATCCCACGGGTGGCAAGGATGAGAACAACTCGCTCTGTGACTACCTCGATACGGCCGCCGTCGCACAATTCATCGCATGGACGCATGAGGAATACCGCAAGGCATTAGGGCACCACCTCGGCACCACTGTGCTCGGTTTCCGCGGCGACGAGCCCGCCTTCCAGCGCGTGCCCTGGACCAACGACATCCTCGATGTGTTCGTCAAGGAAAAGGGGTATGACCCCACCCATTGGCTCAAGGCGCTGCTCAAAAGCGACCGCATGTCGGTGCACAGCGATGAACTCAGCGACACGGAGCGACGAGTGAAGGCCGACTACTGGGATGTGTGGAGCCGACTCTTCGCCGACCGTTATTTCAAAGCGCAGGCTGATTGGTGCGAGGCCCACAACGTGAAACATATCACCCACATGGACAAGGATGACGAACTGCCCTGGTGCGTGAAGATGGAGGGCGACCCCTTCCGCTGCCTCAGTCGTGTGCAGGTGCCGGGTATCGATGTCATCTGGTCGCAGATTTGGTATGGTTCCACCACCGAATTTCCTCGTCTGGCATCTTCCACGGCTCACGTATATGGACGGCAACGGGCCTTCAGTGAGAGTTTTGCCGCTTTCAGACGACCGCTCACCACGGCTTCGGCGAAATACGTTATTGATTACCAGATGGCACGGGGCATCAACTTCTTCGAATTGATGTTCTGGGCAAGCAAGAAAGGCGCGCAAGGCTATATGGCCGAACCGGGAATGAAAGGCCTCAACGACTATGCCAACCGTGCCTGCTACCTTCTCTCGCAAGGTAAACCCACAGCCCGCATCGCCATCTACGCACCCATCCCTACCTTGTGGTTGGGCAACAATCGGGCCAACGACTTCATGAAGGCTGCTGCACACTTGTTGGCTGCCCACCAATACGACTTCGACTTCATCACCGACGACGGCATCATCGATGCCACGACACCTCGGAACGGCGCACTCGTCAACCGCAGCGGACAGGCCTATACCACACTTGTCATCCCCACTACGGAAGTAATACGCGAGGCGGCATGGACCAAAATACAGGAATTTGCAGCGCGTGGGGGAAAAGTGATCTTCATGGGCGACACCCCCAAGGCCACTTTTGCTACCACGATGACGCAAACCCGTCGCATCGAACCTCTCAATGGGGCCTTGCTTTTGGCCGACAGCACATGGACAGCTGACATGGAAGCTTATCTGCCTGAGCGTGAGATGGAAGTGACCGACGGAATGGCCGACAGTATCACTTGTTGTGCCCGACAGACTGGCAATGCCAAGATTTTCTTTATCCTCAACCAAAGGAATGCCGAAGAATCGGTCACACTCGACCTCGACTGCATGGGTGAAGCGCAACTGTGGGACGCCTCGACCGGTGAGATCAAACCGTTGCCGTATACCGTCGTGGGAAACAAGACCCGGGTACACTTAACCTTGCCCGCTTGGGGATCGACTTTTGTCGTCGTCAAAAAACGCACCGTCGCCTACGACGCCCGCCGATACAAGAGCATACAGGCGGCCATCGACCGTGCTCACAGCGAGGGCGGCGGTCGGGTGGTGCTGAAAAAAGGGCGGCACAAGACGGGTGCCCTCTTCTTCCCCCGTGGCGTCGACCTGCACCTTGAGCAAGGCGCCACGCTGGTGAGCATCGTCGACACCACGCTCTATCCCATCATCGACACTCGTTGGGAAGGACGGCTGCGGAAGGCTCGGGCCGCCCTGCTCAACTTCGTCCACAACGAAGGATGCCGTCTGACGGGTGAGGGCACCATCGACGCTCAGGGGCTGGCTTGGAAAAATCAACGGATGTCGTTTGCCGGACGGCCGAGGACCATCTGCTTCGACCACTGCGACGGCGGTGCGATCAGCGGCGTGCACATCCGCAACCAAGCCTTCTGGTGCCTGCATATCCTTTTCACCGACGGTTTCACAGTCGACAACGTCGACATCAATGCGGAGGACTACATTCCCAGCAGTGATGGCATCGACATCGACTCATCGACCGGAGTGACGGTGAGCAATACCCACATCCGTGCCCATGATGACTGCATCTCCATCAAGAGCGGGCGCGATGCTGACGGTCGGCGGGTCAACAAAGCCTCTCAGGATATTCTCATTGAGAACTGCCATTTTGACTATGGACATGGCGGCGTGGCCATCGGGAGCGAGGTGAGCGGCGACGTGCGTGATGTGACGGTGAGGCATTGCGACATGGCAGGAGAAAACTGGAACCCCATCCGGTTGAAAAGCCAACCCTCCCGTGGCGGAATCGTGGAGAACATCCTTTTTGAGGACATCGATATCTCGCGGGCGCGCAACGTGATGGAATTCAACATGACCTGGCGAATGAAAGGAGCCGAAGAACCGCCCTACTCACCTCGTACCACCCTGCGCAACATACGCCTGCGCAATATCCGGGCCCATGCTGAGAGTGGGGGAGTCATCCATGGCTTCGAGGAACAGCCCATCCCCAGAGGTGCCATCACGTTTGAGAACTGCCTCTTGGATGTTGCCACACCCATTGATGTGGAAAATGCCGATGTCGACCTCAGTGGTGTCATCTACGACAGATTCTGATCCATAAGCAGCACCATTCGATGGCCATGATCCTATAGAAAGTCCCGACTTTTAACAGAAATGATTTGGGGCAGTCGTAGAAAATGCGTAACTTTGCAACCCAATTGATAAGAATACTGAAAAAATGACTATGATTTTTTCCCTAACCACGCAGTTCGTGGCAGCTTTTTCACATTGCACCGTCATCAGAAAATAAGTTGCCCATGGTTTATTGTATCTCGAAAAAAATGGAAGTGGCCGGCTGCCATCAGCTGTCACTGCCTTACCCCAGCAAATGCAGCAGACTGCATGGGCACAATTGGATCATCACCGTATACCTGGCCTCCAGGGAGTTGGACGCTCAGGGGATGGTGGAGGATTTCAAGCACGTGAAGAAGACCATCGCAGGTTATCTTGATCATGGCAACTTCAACGAACTGCTTCCTTTCAACCCCACGGCTGAGAACATTGCCGCCTGGGTGGTGGAGCAATTCCCCGAGTGCTACCGCGCCATCGTCGAGGAGTCGGGCGGCAATATCGCACAGGCTTACGACGACCAGTTCCCCATCGACGCGAAATTCCTTCTGTAGGCTGTTGATGGACAAGACATACCGCATCAACGACATTTTCTATACCCTGCAGGGCGAAGGACGCCACACAGGGAGGGCGGCAGTGTTTATCCGATTCAGCGGATGCAACCTGCGATGTCCTTTCTGTGACACAGACTTCAACGGCTTTCGTCCAATGACCGCCGACGAGATTCTCCGTGCCATCACTCCTTGGCGTCATTGTGGCTTTGTGGTGCTCACCGGTGGCGAACCATCTCTGCAAGTGGATACAGCGTTGCTTGACCTTCTCCACCAGCAGGGGTTTTTTGTCGCAATGGAGACCAACGGCACCCATGTCATCGCTGATGGTGTCGATTGGGTGACACTGTCGCCCAAGGGAAGTTTCGTAGACCATCCTCTGCCCATCGTCATCAGTCGGGCGGATGAGGTGAAAGTGGTCTTCGATGGCATCCATCCTCCAGAGTGCCCGGAGAGCATTTCCGGCTCCGCCTATCTCTGCCTCCAGCCTTGCGACACTGGTGATCCTGTCCTCAACCGTCATCTGACAGCCCAGTGTGTGGCGTATATCAAGGAGCATCCCCAATGGCATCTCTCGCTGCAGACCCACAAGATGATCGGCATTGAGTGAACGGACCTGCTCTATACGGCAAATAAAGACGCTCAGTAGCCGAGGAATTCTTTGAGGCCTTTTGCGCTTTCGAGGTCGGCCCTGCCTACGAAGAAGGGACCTGGAGAAACCAGTTCAAGGTATTTGTCAAGAAATTCCTCCCATGAAAGTTTGAAATATGCAGGTGGAATGAAAAACGTCCTCGACCCGCCTGCCGAGCGATTGCCTGCCTGGACGAAGGCCGAATAGCCCCCTAATTGATGCTTTTGCAAACGGTAAATCTCCAGATGCCAGCCACCGCTGCATCTGCATGAGGCGGGCACGTCGAATGTTTCCACCACGGGGTTCTCGCTTTCTATCCAGTCATGGTGATGGCCGATGATGGTCTCAATGAACCGCTCGCCGTCGCAGTCTAATACTTTACGGTCTATCTGGCCGTCTTTCCAATCGAAGTAGGTGACGTATTGGTATTCACCGTCTACTGATTCGATGGCGTAAGACCACTCCTTCCTGAGCATCTTTTTTTCAGCCCATGGATAGCTTTCTTTCATCCGTTCGAATGCCTTGTCTATATAAGCATTCACATCGTGACCGTATGGAAACTTCTTGTTCATCTTAAGGTTGGTTTTATCGTTGATGCCGCAGTGCAAAGATAATAAAAAAGGAGATGAATCCATTCACTATAAAAGGATTATTTTGCTTTATGCACCCGATTCTTGCTGGAATGAAAAATGTTAATGTTCTGTCTCCAAAATTTGGAACTTTATCAAATAAATTGTATTTTTGCAATGATTATAACCATTTTTGAGGATGATAAAGTTCAAAGTTCTTTTCTTGACGTTTTTTGCTCTTTTTTGCCAGACAGCCGATGTGGTGGCTCAAGAAGAGCCTCGTGAAATCGTTGTCGTGATGAAACGTGATTATACGTATGAAGATCCACGCTGGTCACATTCTGTCACGTTGGATAAAGGTAAAGCCATCACAGTGATGGACGATGGCGGCCCTTATTATAACTATTGGCCATATCCTGCAGCTGATGTCAGTATCCCACGTAACGTAACACGCCTGCCCGGCTCGAATGGCGAGAAGTATCTTCAGCTCAATGGGACCAACGTGAGGCTGAGGGAAGGGCCTTCTACCCGTTATGGTTATTTTTGCTACGATGCCGCGAGCGGCGCCTCAACGTATCAATATCGGTTCATCCGTGATGGGGAAAAACCAGAGCCAGATGAGTGGGAAACGATAGTGGATTGGACTCCATATTACCTCCCGAAGGGCATCAGGCTGCCTTATCTTGGCAAGGAGAATGGTTTTTATAAGACGAGGTTTAATGGCACGGTGTTCTACATCTCTGCGAGATATTGCCTGCTGAAGTCCACCCCTGCCAAGAAGCGGTAGCGGTCATCTCATTCTTCTCTCTGGACTCTGTACTTCTCCGGCAGATATTGGTTCATGTGCTTTTGCACGATGGTTGCCAATCTGTCGGTGAGGTCATGGTCTGAGAGAGGTTGCTTGAGAAGCGCTGTGTATTCAGGACTATGTCTGACACCTGCTTGCATTTCATCATCCCAGACGTTGAAGATTTCGACGGCCTCCTCGTTTCCCATCCGCTTCAGGTAATACAAAGCTAACGATATTCCGCTGAAGTCAGAGGCCTCCATCATCACGTTTCTGTCAAGTCGGTAACTCCTCGAAAGCAGCAGTGTCGGCCACCAATGGGCGCATATTTTGCGTACGGTCTTGAAAAGGATGTCCATCGCCTCGGAGTCTGTGACATGTCTGTTGGCATGATACAGTGCCATCAGGTAGTCTGTCTCTTCCATCTGGTCTCTGTTGATCTCATAGTCTGCGTCATCAGCCATCCTTCTGCAAATAAAATAGTAGTTGCGACCTTCTTTCAACTCATCCATGTGTCTTTTGAGGTATTCCAAAGGAAAATGCCGGATGACGACCCAGGCGCACCGTTCCTCATGCCGTTGTTCCCACAGGTCTTTGATTTTTGTCTCGAAGCCATCGTCCCACAAGTCCAGCAATCTCGTGTAGGCCCAGTTCCTGTCTGAACTGCCTGCGTCGAGAAAGGCGTTGATGATCTTTTTCTGGTCTTTCCAGTCAAGGCCGTAGAATCTTCTACGGATCTCTTGGCGAGATTCGGTCACTTTACCGCTTTTCTTGTTCATGTAGTTCTTGATCACTCCGGCGATAGGGTTGTTGTGTGTCATCTTTTTTCTCATTGTGGTCTGTTTTTAATCTATATGGAAAGAATGATCGAGCTCCCCGATTCTATCAGCTCAGTTATACGGTGTAAACCGATAAATTCCACTTCTCCCCGTCACTTGCTGAGGCAAGCAACGGGGAGGCATGCTTATTGGTACTGGTGCGATTAACTATAGCCCGCCATCAGCTATCCAGATATGCTTTTCGTTGTCGTTCCTGATTGCGATGTGCTTCTGCTCTTGTTTCCCATCGGGATGTGTCAGGGTGTAGAACACATATGTGCCAACATAATCGCCGTCGCGACGTTCTTTGAAGCCTGAGACTTTACACCCTTTCATGTCCTCGCTCAGCACGGGGAGCACATTCTTGAAATATACAAGTGCTTCACTGGCTTGGCTGTTGTCGTCGCTGATGATGGCTTGGAGTATGCGCTGAGCGGCTTGTGTAGCAGTCTCATTTTGCAGTTTGCTGAGTCTGTCATCGGCTGTCGAAGATGTCATTTCTGTTACATCCGTCCATTGTGTGTCTGGGATTTGAATGAGATTGGCATGACTCATCATAACGTTATATTGGATATTGTCGATATGAAGGAGGAGGGTCTTTTGGCCTTTGTCAACAACCCATAGTTTGACAAAGCGCAGCAGCCCGTCGTTTTTTGTGAATACATTCTCCACTTCCACCTTACAATCGCCCGTCTTTCCTGTCTCAAGCAACTGTTGCAGGTCTCTGTTTTTTTTCGTCCCCTTGAATGTCAGGATAATGGTCGAATCATTTTCTGTGCGTGTCACTTCGTTCTTCTTTGAAAAGTCGATGGCAGATTTCTGCATAGCCAGCAAACGCTCTGGGTAGAGCAGATTGACAAAGTACTCAAGGAAGTTGGCTGCACGAGGTCCTTTCACGTAGAGTGCATTGGGTATCCACATATACTGGGTCTGTCCATCAAATACGGCTGTTCGTCCGTTCTGCTTCTCCACACGATAGAACAAGCTGTCATTCTGTCTCAGTAGTCCGACATCTATTCTTACGAAGTCGGCTTTTGGATCGAAATAGGCAAAGTTGTCATTGGGGGTGGTGCGGGCATAGATTGCCATTTGGAAACTGCCAACATTTTGCACACTATTAATCCATTGCTCAAAGAGCTGGCCGCGCGGAGTTTCGGCCATAGCAGACATCGAGAAAAGGTGGCTCCAACCGATAATGAATCCCAAAAGAAACATGGCGGCGGCAGCGATGGGGCTCCAGAGATGGTGCTGCTTGCGAGCAGATCTGCTGATAGATGGTTTGGCAGATGTCTCTTGTGGTTGTAAGGCATTAAAGGCCTCGGCCATTTCTTCATAATAGGCTTTACACTCGGGGCACTCATTCATGTGTGCCTTACATTCTGTCTTTGTCTGCATATCGATTGTGGTGTCAAAAAGATCAACCACCTTATCTTTAAATTCCTTGCAAGTCATAATCAATGTACTGTTTAATGTTGATGATTTGTTTGTTTCATTGCCTTGCGGATTTTCTCCAGTCCGTAGAGAAAACGGGATTTCACCGTGGGCAGGGGTAGAGAAAGAATCTCTGCTACATCAGCAAAGCTGTTGTTGCCATAGATTCGAAGACGTATGACTTCGGCCTGTTCCTCTGGGATTTTCATAAGTAGTTGGACAATTCGTTGATAATCCGCGTCGTTGCTTTCCGTTGGATGGTCGGCTATGTCGAGGTGTGCGTCCAAGGATATTGTCCTGAGTTTTCCTAATGCAGTAAGTCGTGAGGAACACAAGTTAGAGAGTGCACTAAAAATATAGTTGCGCCAGTCCCTCACTACAACGTTTTTTTCATCAGAGAGTTTTGCGCTGATTGTAAGGAAGACATCTTGCAACGCATCTTTCGCATCGTCTGCATCACCAAGGCGGTAGCAGGCATACCTCATCAAATGCGGTTGTTCCTGTCGAAAGTGTTCGGCGAGTTCTTTCATTGTGATGTTGTTTTCTGTACTCATTGTCTTTACTTTTTTGAGATGCATCTGACATAAAGACTCGAAAAGTCCGAAAAAGATTTAAATGAGAGACTTTTTTTTATGTCATCTCCATCCATTTATTCCTGCTTTATGGAACCTGTTTGCACCAAAGATGTGTGTCCAGGTCTCTAACAGATGAGGACAAAATGCGCTGCAAGGGGAAAAGCCGGCGTCGATGTCGCATCGACGACGGCTTTATCGTGAGAGAGTTTATTTCCCCTTGTTGATTCCGCCCACAACATCGCTGTTCTCGATGGTGGTGGCAGTCTTTTTCACTTTGACTTTTAGTTTGCCAAAGCGATATGTGAGTGAGAGGCGGAAGAACTGGGCGTTCTGGGAATTGGTATTGTCGCCCCAGCCTATGATGTCGCCTTGAGTCGTTCGGGTGTAGTAGTGCATCTCTTTGTTGAAAGGAGCATTGGCCATCAGACGGATGGTGAGCCGGTCGTCGGTGAGAAAAGAGCGTTGCAAGGTGAAGGAATAGCGGTGCCAGGAACGAGAGTAAGCATAGATATTCTCTGGGCTATGACCAATCTGTCCGTAGGTGTATGCAGTGAAAAACAACTTCCATGGCAGTTCCTGGCTGAGATAAATGTAGTAGAATATGGAGGTGATATGTTGTTTGAATTTGGCTTCTTGGTTCTCCGCATGGTTGTCGGTCAAGTTGAGATTAGCCACAAGTGTTGTTCCGCTAAAGGGTTTCCATTGGGCGTAGCCTTCCATCTGCCATCGTTGTTGCCTGAGGTTGTTGCCGTAGGTGCTATAGCGTCTGTCACCTTGGCTATAGACCAGCGAGCCAATGCCGTTATGATAGTAGCTGTAGTGAGGAACCAACTGTAACGTGAGCCTTTGACCGACATACATGTAGGTGAGTGAGAGGGTCTGTTGTCGAGTGCTGACCAGATGAGCATTCCCGAAATCGACTCTTGACGGTGTGCTGACGATGGCTGGATTCAGGTATCCGATGCCGGGACGAGTGATACTGGTGGAGTAGCCGAGTTTGATCGACTGGCGGTCGTTGATCTGGTGCTTTATACTACCTTGTGGCACCCAGTCACTCAGATGTTTGTCAAACGAGGATTGTTCCCCGTCCGGATAGTTGCCACTCAGATAGCTGTATTCATAACGCAATCCGGCACGAGCTGACCATTTGTCCTTATGATACATATAGTCAAAGTAGGAGGCAGCGATTTGCGTGGAATGCTCGAAACGGGTGGAGTATGAGGGGTATTGTGGGGCATTGTCATAGTCCTGTCTGTTGCTGCTGCTGTTGCGCCTGTCGATGTATTTGACTCCAGCCTCCAATCTGTGCCCTTCCCATAGTGGACGGATGTAGTCGGCTTGGAAGGTATGCTCTGTGAAGTGCTCACGGGTGAAAGAGATCATGCTTGTGTAGTCGAAAGGGGCATTTCGCAGGTTGGTGTAGTTGTTTTTTTGCTCTGAGTGCTGTTTGGTCATTGCGAGCATGTATGAGAGGGTGAACAGTTCCCCTTGGCGATGGGTCTTGTGCTCGTAGTCCAGGCGTCCATTCCAAGAGTGATGGTTATAACTGGGCAACCAGTAGTTCTCTGTGTATTCATAGCGTTGACATCCTTCGGAGTCGTACATGGAAATGTTGCCGGAACCTTGCACATCCACTTTATAGAAATATCCACCGAATGACACTGAAAGCAGGTTGAGTGAGTCGATATCATAACTGGCGTTGAGGTCGGCATAGTGGATATAACCGGGATTCTTTCCGTCAGAACTGCTTTTCATGATGTTGCCGCTCTCGACAAACGTGCGCTCAACATAGCCGTGGGTCGAGGTGGACTTTTTTGACATATGGTTGTAGCCATAATCTAAAGACATGATCGCTTTACCCAACTGCGTCGTCAGATAGGCCCCCAGTCCAGGATTGCTGAGCGTGCTGTAGCTGCCCGTCACGCTTCCTGTTACTCCAGCCATTTTCCTGGCATCCATCATCACGATATTCAGGATAGCGTTCACTCCTTCGGCATCCTCACGTGCACCAGGTTCGGTGATGACTTCAATGCGCTTCACTGAT
>ODAI012766681.1_pt1 | contig 11150 bp, 28 predicted proteins | sample 1539321 | NCBI WGS metagenome assembly ODAI01 (sample SAMN02144231, study PRJEB22623) | gut metagenome | biome: sheep rumen | host: Ovis aries | place: New Zealand | reverse complement strand
CAGTCCTCAATCATCACACCAAGCGTTTTGTCTGAGAACTCTTGAAGATGAACCATGCATATCCGTTGCACCAATGACGGCATATATGTCTGTCTGCCGTGACAGTAGCGGAGCGCACATATGCACAGCGTACCGAAGTCATCCTCAGAGATGTCAATGCCATTATTTTGCCACTGTTTTGCCATCATTTTCCTCCAATTCCACCGTAAACCGTCCAATCGGGCAGTACTCGAAGTTTCCACACTCGTCCATCAGTATCAGACTTCCGTCTTCTGTGATGGCAAATCCATCAATGTCGCAGTACGTCAAGCGTTTTGCCCACAACTCATGTAGTGCGATGCTGTACGGGTCGGCCTCACGCTCTGTACGGTTATCAATCACTCTGAACATCACAACGACACCTTCTCAGACCAGTCAAGCTTCTGACCACACTTCGGGCAATGCTCAAAATGATAAATCATGTATGTGCCACAGCTAGGGCAAAGCGGATCGTTATGGTAGTAGCTAGGGTCAGATGGTCTTCTAGGAGTCTTCCGCTTGACATCATCTGAGTCAAGACAAAAGGCATCTCTTTTGTCCCTACCCGGTGGGTAATACTCGCCGTACTTGAAACCGCCTTTTGTACCAACTTCGCAGTAGATGCGGAACCCACTTGAATGTTCGATTTCGCACCATCCTTCTTGCAATGCTTGATTCATCTGCTCGTCTGTAAGCTCGATTTTCATTGTTCTTCCCTTTCTTTCGGAAAATACGCAGTGCAATAACCATCCATTGTATCCCAGTAGGTTTTTTGCGGTATACGTCTTGCCTTGGAAAAGCCGTTGCACCACGCTCTGCCATAGATCAACTCGGCATATTTGCACTTACGGCAGTTCGCCTCATTGGCATATGGAGATGCGTTTTCTTGACGCTTTTTCCATTCCGTGTATCTGCTCATTATGTATCCTTTCTTCTCATGAGACAGCCATCCGTATCACCTTCCTTGTAAGGCTCTGGAAGTGGCATCCATGCCGACACATCTTTAAGCACATTTTCCATCGCAATCCCACCATCTGCCGTCAAATCTTCTGCCAAAACCGGTTATGCCCCAATCAGTAACAAGTACAGTTCTGCTATTCTCCGGCATCCTCTCACTGCGCGGTATCCATTGCGGCACGTCTGCGGATGGTGCAAGATCCATTACTAAATGAATGTATATATTTTTATCTCTTTCGGTATCAAACTTAACCCATACTTTATCTACGCATTCCATAAGCCATTTTCTGCTGATATAGTCATCCATTCTGCTCACATCCTTCTCCATATCTCGTCAGCAACATCTTTTCCATGTTTTTTACAGTCTCGCTTGTACTCAATCCATTGACCAATCGGCAACAGTAATATCGCACCGGCCCACCCGACAGCTACAAACGCTAGTGCATCTAATAACGGGTTACCTAATATCATTCTGCTCACCGTCCTTCGGTTCCCATCCTGAACATATCAGCTCAACGTAAGTCTTTCGCTTTCCGTAATCACACATTGTAAGTGGTGCCGGCTGATGCTTGCAGTTTCTGCATCCTTTGTAATCTTTAAAAAAATCTTTCATTCCACGAATCATTCCGTCATTTCTCAGCACCCTGTTCACCATCTTTTCGTTCCCAGTAATTGCAATATCCGTCCTCAAAAACGTCTATTCCATCTTCACACCATAAAAAGCATCGTCTTTTATCTCTATACCACTCTGTAGAATGCTTGCAATATTTGCACTGTACATCTGCCTTTAGTGCTTCGATTCCCATCTTGAGTGCGGTATCATAGTCATTTCCTTGATTGTCCTCGACCATGCCAAGCAAACTATCTAATAGATTTATTGCTGTTCGTTTGTCCATACAATCATCCATTCTGCTCACAATCCTTTCACGGCTTCGGGAGTTGCATCCATGCGGTTACTGCCATATCGGCTCTAAATCCGCACATAGTATGCTCTCCGAAACACTTTTTATCGTATATATCAAAATATTCTGCATAAGCTCTGTTTCCATCCGAAACAATAAACAATCCGTTGCTCTGTATATATTCTTCTCCATTTGGCATCCTCTCACTGCATGGAATCCACCGCTGTTCGGTCTGTACATCTTCGGATGACAACGCTTTAATCAGTTCTACATCACCGCACCCATCGCAATGGTAATACTCATCTTTCTCAGGATTGAACGGGTTTTTGCAATCCGCATTAGATGTACCGCACCAGTCAGTGCATATTGCATCAATCGCCGTCTGTTGTTTGATATAGTCATCAGCCATTCTGTTCACCGTCCTCTCGTTTCCCGTAATTGCAAAAGTCGTTATCTCGCATGTAGCATCCATGCGTCAGGCAGTAAATCATCACACCACTGCATTCAGCACTGTCGCAGTCCTTGCACCGCACTACTGGCTGAACATCTTCGGGTGGCATCTTATCGACAAGCCATTCAACGACAACCGAAAATGTCTCGCTGTCAATATATGTCATTCCGTCTGCCTCGTGCTTCGCCTTCTCAATCAGCGCATCAGCATCAATGTATCTTTTTGGCATCTCAGACCTCTTCTTCTGTCTTATTGATGTAACCATTCTTAAACATCACCTCTAGGAAGTCTTGCACTATGTGCTCTCCGACCCTTGGCTTAATATGATCTGTCTTAATGCCATAGTCATCCAGGACAGATGCCAGGCAGCCCCACTGGGTTAGCCGAAACTCCGTATCGTCCGGAAAGAAATCGATTTCATTTGCATTCAGTCCATCCATTATTACTTTATCGATTGTTCCCTGTCCCGTCATATTATATCGTCCTTTCAATCCAATATAGAATCAACGCCAAGACGGCGAGCATGATGATTGCTTTGATCACTTTCTATCATCTCCATCCAACGGGCAACAGCCCATCTCTCTAAAACTCATCCACGAGAGCCACATGTCCTTGCCGCCCCCAATACGCTTTAAATCTCTAGATAACTCCGCCCGAAAGCACTCCTTGGGGCAATCTTCTGTAAAGTCTAAACAATGAGCGTAATCATGATTCATACTTAAAATACCTCTCAATGGTCATGAACCCTTCGAAACAGTTGAGACAAATTCGTTTTCTGATCACGAAGTCTCCTTCTGCATTCAACTTTTCTAGCTCTGATTTTTTAATAATGCCAGGGGCAGCGTCTTTGGAGATGCTTGATGTAACTCTGGCCCCCTTTGCTCCGCAGTATGGGCACCTCATCTGTACTCCTCGTAGTTATTATCGTAACTGTGGATAAGATCATCCTCTGCTAGATGGGCGTTATAACACCCCTTGGTCGTCGGATTGCTCCAAACGCAAGGATAGCGCGGGAACGGATCAAATCCAGACAGCTTGAGAATCTCATCGTCTGTGAACCATTCTTTGCCGCTCATCTCTATTTTCATTCTGTCCTCTGGCCTATTGAACAGGGCCAGAGCTTTCTTCTTATTCATTACACCTTTTGTTATGACGGTCATTTTCGCCCTCCTGTGTGAGAGAATAACCCTCGATGGTGTAACATGGGGCGAGCAGCTGAGCGACCACCGCGTCAAGCTCGTCGATTAACGTTGCTTTCGGTGGCATCTCGCGCTTCGCCCTGAGCTCAACAATGCTCATCGGCTTAGGAATCTCAAGGTGTAACTGCTCCGCCATATGTTCGATATACACGGCAGCTCGGTTCGTTGCCGTCACGATTGTGGCCCCGGACCATGCTGACTGATAAATGAGCCGTATTGTTTTACCAGTTCCACGGCCGCCAATGATCTGTTTCAATCCCGTACCTCCTGCTCAGAAAAATAGTATTGCCAGGTCAGCATTTCTCCGAAGCTATTTGTGAACTTCATCGCCCGATACTTTGTGCCGTTGGCCGGAACCATTCTAATCTCCGGCAACACCGCGTTGTCACAGTTGATGCTCTGAGCTTCGGTATGCTGGTCATCAATCATCCTGTCGATGGCATCCATCGCACCATCAGAAGTGGCGTACACGCCGATCAGTTCGGTGTCGTAATAGTGATCCTCGCAGGACTGGCCATTGTCGTAATACTGTAATGCCAAATAGACTTTCATAACGTCACCTCAATCGGCATACGGCTCTACAATCTCGAACTTGTAGTTGCCGGACCCAACCGGATATTCAACCAAGTCGTAGTAGCCGTGGAAGTAGTAGCTCATATCGTGGTCTTTAGCGCCGCCAATTCTGATGTTGGCACGCCATTCGTCTTTCTGCGGGATCTCGTAGCTTCTCTTATAAAGCTCTGAGAAGCAGTATTTCAACACGGCCTCTCTTGACTCGTCTGTTTCAATGTCCCAGATACGATAGAAGTCATCATACTTCTTATACTGTCCGCACTGAATCTGTTTCGCGCTTATCATTTGTAACCTCCCGAATGATTTTTTCTGCCAACTTTTTCGGATTGGTGAAGAGGGCGTTGTGAAAATAATAGTCCGCTTTAAAGTCGGCAAAGTCGTTGTCGTCAGCCTTCATGCGCCGGCCAACCTCAAGCGGGTCGTCGCCCCGCTTGCGAAGCCGCAGCTTGCGAAGGAACCGCTCAGAGTCAATCATGACAGACCGGATGTCTTCGTCGGGCAGCATCTGTTTTCCCCTCTTGATTCCGGCCGGAGTAAGGACGATGACGAAGTCGCCGCGCTCCATGTAGTCGTCCATGCGGCTGCCGTACTTCCACACTCCTTCTTTGGTGACATAAGTAAAACTCTCGGCGAACTCGGCACGGTTCACCATAGCCATGAACTCATCCTCTGAGACGAACTCATAGTCGATATGGTTGATCTCTCCTGGGCGAGGTGGCCGTGTAGTGTATGTGATGATCTTGATCCATCCATGGCTCATCATCTCTTCGCAGATACGGGACTTACCGGCGCCCGTCTTGCCGCATAATGCAATGATCATGTCTCCTCCTAATCCGGGTAGTACATCAAGTTATAGTTTGTTCCACTCTGTGTCACATATACCCGGTCAATTGACGTGCCCTCTGGAACGGTAACGTGAAGGGTCGTTTTGTGGTTAAACTTCATTATTTTGACGTTGTATTCTAACGCTTGACGGGCCATGTCTATTGCATCGACCAGCTCATTTCCAACCTCGGAACCTGTATCTTGATACTCTTCTGGCAAATGATTAAACCATTCGCCGTACAGCAGGACGTCCCTTGCCTCTTCGTTGCTCATTTATAATCCCAGCCTCTCTCATCTGACCTTCAATTTTGTTCATTTCTTCTTCGATTAGCGCTCCAATGATACCTTCGTTCGGAGGCGGTCCCGGTTTGAACCGTTCAAAAACCCAGAGCCCGACGTCGGTCTCTTCCGGATTGATCTCAGACATGAATACATAAATCTTATCAGCGAAAGTCTGAATGTCACTCCAGTACCAGTGACCCTTGAGGTTCTTGGGTTTGCGGAACCCGAAGTCTTTGAGGATCTCCGGGTTCAGCGTTGCTAAGTCATAGTGTCGTATCATGATAGTACCTGCCATTTGGTAAGGTTTGGTTCAAGGTTGTTCCAGTCTCGTATCCATTCGCCAGCGTCGTTCTTTGTCCAGCGGCCTTCTTCTTTTGTTTCAAGGGCCTTGATGACATCGCCGGTCTCTGTTGGGTTTTGTTCCCGGTATTTCTTTCGGTAGCGCATAGAGGTCGTTTGCCCGGTTTTGAGCTGATACAAAAGCATGATTTGCTCAGTTTTGCCCTGAAACCCGCTTACCATGTAATAGTCTTCTGGCATGTTGGGAAATACCGATGAGATATAGCCAAGAATTTCCTGCTCATACCTCAGCTTTTGAACGTGTGTGGTCTTGATGTCGAGGCCAGAGCAAACGAGTCTGCATACTTTGTACCAATCAAAGTTAGAGATGGTCTTTTCAGTTTTCTTTCCGGCGTATTTCTCAACCGCGTAAAGTGGGATCAAGAAGTCGTCTGTAAACGCAGAGAGTTTGAATGTCTTCCTATTAAATAAAACGTCAAAAATCTCGCACTCCTTGAGCAACAGATTCGGGTTGCCGAATTCTGAAAAGAAGTCCAATTTTATAAGGGTCTGCAGCTGCCGAGCGTCGCAGTCAGTCTTTACACTGTTGATGTCTATCAGCAGGTCAACAAACGAGTCGTACTTTTTATCCTTGAACTGATAAAGTGCGTCTGCCGTTCTTGCGGATATGCTCTTAATGCTGCCCAAGCCCTTATAGATGATTTTCTTTTCTGCATCACATGAATACTCTCCAACCGAGAACCGGAACTTTGGATTGACAATCTTACAGCCGCGCTCTGTTGCAAGCTTTGTGCCATTGAGGATGTCATCATCGTTCTTTGCGCAGTTAAGAAACGCCGTGCAGAACTCTGTTGGGTGGTAATGTCTTAGGTAGCCCATGGTGTATGACAGCATACTGTAGGCTACCGAGTGGTTCTTGCCGAACTGGTAAGAGCTCGAGGAGCTGATTACATCGAGAAACTCTTTCGCCTCTTGTTCAGCTATCTCTCGTGGCTTGTCAGACTTGGAACAATAGCCTTCCAGTATTTTCGGTAAGGCCTCGTTAATTACGGCTTCTTGTTTTTTACCAATGGCACGACGGATCGTGTCTGCTGCTGATCCAGAGAACCCGCATATCTGCTGAAGGAATGCGAGGGGGTCCTCTTGGTAGACAAGATGGCCGTAGTTCTCTGCAAGCATATTATCGATAATCTCGGACGGGTTCTTGTGTCTGTGACGTGAGAGTAGATCGTCTCTGTATGTTTCGCCAGAAGGACGAATGCATGCATTGACAAGGCTCAACTCGGCTACGCTCTTAGGCTTGAAACGTTTAAGGCAGTCGCCGCTGTACGATGATTCAAACTGGAAAATTGCCGTATGATCTTCGTCTATGTCCTCGTATACCGCCTGGTCATCCCAGTCGATCTCGTCAGCTCTTGGGAAACGACGTCCAAGCATCTTACAAGTCTTATCAACAACGCCGACAGATTTGAGCCCGAGAATATCGAACTTAATAGCACCAACATCGTGGGCTTGCTCCATGTCGAGCGGTAATATTACCTGTCCGTCTGCTCCATAGACCCCGCCATAGTTGTCGACAAGGTTCAGCGGACTTACGATGATTCCTGCGGGATGCTGAGACTGAGCAACTACGCAGCCAACAAGGCCGTCGTAGTAATAAAACAGGTCCTGGTACTTCTTCATCGTGCCATCCCTGTCGTTGTCATACTCGACTTTAATCTCTTTGATTTTGTCAAGGGTATACTCTGTGCTGCTGCCCTTCTTCTCGGCACGGATTCTGAAAGCTTTTCCGATGACATCTATGACAGCCTTATCTGCCAGCGTGGTCTGAGCAAGAATGTACGCAGTCTTATCAACACCGAATCTGTCGATGATGTGGTCGTAGACCTTTTGTCTGTCATCTTCGTACCAGTCCGTATCAATGTCGCCTGCTTCAACTCTGTTCTCATTTGCAAATCGAGAGAAAACCGTATTCCACTTGACCGGGTCGACGTCTGTGATGTTGGCGATATAAGCTACTGTGCTGCCCGCAACCGATCCACGCGCAAATCCGGTAGCAATACCGTTATCTCTTGCCCACGACATAATCTCCGACATGAAAAGCATAAAGCCGACCATGTTGATTTTCTTAAAGACACGCATCTCTTCTTTGATGTTGTCAAGATAGCGCTTATCCTTAGGGATAATGCCGTGTTCAAGCTTGTATTTGCAGTTCTGAACGAGCGTTTTCCACAACATCTTCTCGTCATTGTCGCCATACAAGATGGGGTATTTGTCCCTTGTGTCGATCTTTACCTCTTCGACCGATGCGGCCATCCGGTTTGTATTCTCGACCGCTTCAAGCACGACATCCATTGGCAGAGAGCCCTGAACTCTGAACGCCTCCAAAAGCTCGTAATACGTCTTATAGGTAAGATCGCACTCGTTTTCTTCGTCTCCCCAGGCGCCATCTGTTTTACCGTATTGAAGAACCGTTCTGCATTCGGCTTTGTACTTATTAAGGCTGTGAGTGTCAGTAGCAGCGATCAGCGGTTTGCCGTACTTCTTTGACATTTCATACAGCCATCTGTTGTGATCGATCTGAGACTTCATGTTGTGATACTGAATCTCATAATAGTCATAGTGTCGGAGGAGCCTGTCAAGCACGTCCGGGTCCGCATTTGAACTTAGCCTGTACTTGTAAAGCGGGGACTGAACACAAGCCGAAATCTTTATAATGTTGTTGCTAATAGCGAAGAATTCGTCGAATGTCAGACGGGGCTTGTAATACACATGATCCTTACGGGTAGACAGCAGATAAAGCCGGTGCAGCTCGACCATGCCGTCGAAGTTTTTTGCTATCAGAACCGTGTGATAGTTGTCACGGATGTTTTTGTCCTCTTTGTCGTCCGGATTCTTAAGCCGTTGTGTCAGGTATACCTCTATACCGTGAAGATATTTGAGCCCTTTTGATTCGGCATAATGCTTCTTAGCGTACCAATTAAAAAGGTTTCCGTGTTCGCTGAATCCTATGGCTGTCTGCCCGAGCGAAGCGGCGTAGTCAACATAGTCTCTGTAATTCGTTGCCGAGTCAAGAAGTGAATCCATCGTGTGAAGATGGTAGGTTACATAATTCTGCATGTTTAGAAAACTCCTCTTCTAAACGCCTGTCGTAGTTCATCATTGCATCATATAGACGAGCACTTAGGTTCTCTTTGTACTTGTTGGCAAGTTCTCGTACGTACGATACTTTTTCCGCCTTATATACTGCCGTTGCTTCGTCAATTGTGTCGAATAATCCAAGATACACCGGCCTCCCATACTTCGACAGTATTGGAGAATATTTTCCAGAAGCCGTATAATCTATGTTCAAGGCGTTGGTGTAATACTTAGTCTTCTTCTGGCGCAGGAGACACGCATTTATAATAGAAGGAACAATCTCGCATCTATCCGGGCTATACACCTTATTCCCCGGCACAAGCCAATCCTTATCAACCTGCATCCGGTACTGTGCATCCTCCCAATAATGGGCAGTAAACCATTTGGCGAAAGCCTGATAGTCATACCATTCAGCACAAACTTCGCAGCCAGAATATGTCGGCTCCTGAGCTTCTCCATAACATCGATCAAACATTCGCCTCCATGCGTCATACGCTTTTGTAGATCGCTTATTAACATTCGCCTTATATGGCCCCACCCCGAAGTACCCACGTCCATAAAGGAGCGGATGATATGGGTTTTTAATCGTACCTCTAACAAAGTTGTCGTATTGAACTTTGGTTTTGTATTTATGCTCATCCTGAAACTCAATGACAATGTCATTGACCCCATCATAAGTAATGATTCTCATCAAGTCTCCGGAATTATTCCGACGCTCTTCGCCAATTCGATCTGTTCGAAGTGTCTGCATTACTACCTCAGCATCCTTTTTAACATGCTCTCCTCGTTCATTGCGGCCCGGCGGTCGCTTGGAGTATTTGCAAGATATACAAACTCTCCACTAGTCATACTCGTTACTTTAAAATGATCTCCGCCGGTCACGGAGACCTCCAGGCCAAGCTCATTCATGACCTGCTTGAATCTCTTTTTGCTCCGGTTGCAGACCTTTAGTGCCTGCCGCAATCGTCGCCGTTTCTTCTCGATATCGCTCATTTTTCTCCTCTCATACCATTTCGTTGAAACCAACGAATTGGTTGTCCTCATTAAACTCCATATGAACCTGTCCAGAATTATCTCCAGCAAATCCGTTTTTAAATTTCTTCACCACCCACCTGGAGCCTTCGGGAACCTCGTAGAGCGGGCAGTCATGTCTGCGACCATGTCCATATGTGTAGTTTGCGGTGCTTATCTCTTCTGATCCGCCGCGACGGGCCATGATTCTGCAACACTCATACTTGTAGTCGTTACACGGGCACTGCCAACAACTCTCAGGCATGCTTTCATTCGGTATTACCAGCATTTCTCACCTCACAGCGGACAAGCATCAGGCGCCTGACACTCGGTCGGGCCGTCATGGTTGAGTGCATCCTGCTTGAATCGTATCTTTTGTAAGTCATCGTAAAGCAGGTCTGCCTGTGTCGGCAAGAGATACTTCTTGGTGCCAATGGGCAGCTGGACCTCTGCCATAGTGTCTACGCCCTTCGCCATGAGAGTGGTCATTTTTGCCGGAAACTCTCCAGACTGGGTATACAGCGTTCCTTCTGTTACAAAATAAATCGGCTCCATTAAAGCACCTCCATATAAATATTACGGGATGGATCATGCCACCCCGTGACCTTAAACGATGGGTCATCAAATTCATTATAACAATACTCAATCTCGAATCCGGCTTCTTTGGCCTTGATACCAATCTTCGCTGCTGTCAGCTGATCGTGAAAGCAGTATGTACAGCCAATCAGCCAGTCGCTTATGTTTCTATCCATCAAATTCGCCCACTAAGTATTCGACGCTGCAGCCAAATGCCTTTGCGATCAACTTTAAGGAATACAAGGAAGGATTGTGGCTCCCCTTTTTCCATGTCCACGCGGTCTTCCATGCCACCCCTGTTCTTTTGCTTAGATCACGCAGGGTCATCCTGTTCAGTTTGAGCTGCGCGTCTATTCGGTCCCCAAGCCCGGTAAGCATCACCGTCTTTTTAGCCATCAAGAATCCACCTTTCACGAATCAGCGCTATCAAAATACAGCAGCCAATCCAAAATGAAGCGATGAGTGGCAGCGACAGAATGGTGACAGCAAGCCGGACATTCATCGGCTCGATCAGATCAATAAGCGTAATATAGGCATACATAAACAGCCCGGCGAGTATGACTTCTATGATCCAACTCACAAGCCGTATGATCCCAACGACATCAGTCCTTCTTTTTTGTCTCATTTAAAACCTCCCACTTAAACGGTCTCCAACGAACAATGACCATTTTATATTTCGCGTTGTTTCCGCAGACCTTGCAGTACTCCGGAACTTTATACGGATTACCATATATCTTTCCGCATTTGTCGCACTTACATCCACGGTGCCAGTTCCAGGGAGCCTCCCGGTCCCAGTCCCTCAAAGACGCTATAACAGAAAAGATACCCACACCAGTCAGTGTTACAACCGTTGTGACACTGATGATAGTGAGTATCGAAATAACAATCTCAAGCATGGTTCTTCTCCTTATATAATTG
>ODAI012440219.1_pt1 | contig 11150 bp, 9 predicted proteins | sample 1539321 | NCBI WGS metagenome assembly ODAI01 (sample SAMN02144231, study PRJEB22623) | gut metagenome | biome: sheep rumen | host: Ovis aries | place: New Zealand | reverse complement strand
TTTAGTTTATAGTTTTTAGTTTTTAGCGACAGGGCTGTGTCATTCGACACAGCCCTGTCAGTCTATAGACAAACCCCGTTCCTGTCATCCTGAGCGAAGCGAAGGATCTTAAAAAGTTTGCTGTTCGAGCAGACAAACTCCGTTTCTGTCATCCTGAGCGAAGCGAAGGATCTTAAAAAGTTCGCAGTTTGAGCGAAAAATAAGATCCTTCGTCACTCTGTTCCTCAGGATGACATCCCTGTTTCATGTTTGAGACTGCTGCAGCTTGGCGGAACAAGCTCCGTTCTTCTAAAAACTAAAAACTAAACACTAAAAACTAACTATTGCATCATCCGCAGCATTTCCCGGCGCAATCGCTCGATGATGCGCTTTTCCAGGCGGCTGATGTAGCTCTGGGAGATGCCCATCCGGTCGGCCACCTCCTTCTGCGTGTATTCCCGCCCGCCGGGCAGGCCGAAGCGCAGCAGGATGATGGTCTTCTCGCGCTCGGAGAGCGTGTCGATCGCCGCCATCAGCATCTGCCGGTCGGCGTCGTCCTCCAGCGGGCGCGACACCTCGTCCTCGTCGGTGCCGAGGATGTCCGACAGCAGCAGCTCGTTGCCGTCCCAGTCGGTGTTGAGCGGCTCGTCGATGCTCAGCTCGCTGCGCTGGCTGCTGTTCTTGCGCAGCACCATCAAAATCTCGTTTTCGATGCAGCGCGAGGCGTAGGTCGCCAGCTTGATATTCTTGCCGGACTGGAAGGTGTTGACCGCCTTGATGAGCCCGATCGTGCCGATCGAGATCAGATCCTCAATGTTGATGCCGGTGTTTTCAAAGCGCCGCGCGATGTAGACCACCAGCCGGAGGTTGTGCTCGATCAGCTCGCGCCGGGCGCTCTCATCGCCGCTCTCCAGCGCGGCGACGGCGGCCTCCTCCGCGGCGCGCTCCAGGGGCGGCGGCAGGGTGGTGCTGCCGCCGATGTAAAAAACCGGCGGCGGCTCCAGCCCGAGAATGGACAGAATGCGATCCTTCAGAAAAAGAATTTGCGGTTTACAGAGCATAGGCATGTCCTTTCCAAAAATCAATTGACAGAAGCATCTTCAACAAAAGCCTGAGAGAAGATATCATCATTCAAATGTTTTTGCCGTAGCTCTGCTACGGCAAAAACACCATAAGGCGAGCGGAGCGAGCCCTCGCGCCGACCAAGCGAGGCGTTCCGCCGCAAGCCGAGCGCGATAAGCGCGAGTGTCTCGCTTGCGAAACGATGTTTCGCAAGCGATTATACGATCCCTTCAAACCCATCCCCCTGCGCCTCCGGCGAGACGGCCACCAGCAGCCCGTCCCGCGCCTTCCCGCCGACCGTGACGGCGTCCGCGCGAAAGGCCGCGAGCAGCCCGTGCCCGCCCAGGGCGCGGTAGGGGATCAGCCGGAAGCGCCCCGCGAGGCCGGGCAGCGAGACGAGCGCCGCCGCGTCGAGCCGGAGATCGGCGCCCGGGAAGAGCGGCGCGAGCGCGTGGGGAGCGGCGAGCATCACCTCCCGGCCGGTCGCGGGATCGGCGAGGCTGTTGCCGGTGTCCAGGAGCGCCATGAAGCGGCTCTCCCGCCCGCCGAGCCGGACGCGGACCTCGACCCGGGGCCGGTCGGGGAGCCTCGCGCGGGAGCGAAACAGCAGCTGCATCCCGGCGTAGCACAGCGCAAACGAGAGCAGCAGCACCCGCGCGTCAAAGCGGGGCCGTCCCCCGGCGAGCGAGAGCGCCCAGAGCGCCCCGCCGAAGGCCGCCGACACGGCGAGAAACACCGCCGCGCAGCGCAGGAAGCGCGCCTCGCCCCCGTAGGCGATCACCGCCATCAGCGCCGCCGCGGCGAGCTTGCCCAGGGCGCCGCCGAGGAAGGCAAGGCCCGGCAGCAGCGTCAGCACCGCGTACAGCGCGCCGAGCAGCGCCGCGAGCAGATAGCGCCCCCGGTGCAGCACCAGCCCGCAGACCCTTCCCGACAGCAGGCACAGCAGATAATCGACCGCGAGATTGAGCAGAAAGAGCCGGTCAAGGTAGATGACTTCCATGCCCCGATCATACACCGCCGGAGGCTGCACAATTTGTCATTTGGGAATTGTCAAAACGGCCGCCCTGTGGTAAAATCATCTGGAATATGGTTATCATAGGAGGAGAAGGCACATGGACAAGCCAGTTTACAGGCGGGTTCTCATCAAGATCAGCGGCGAGGCGCTGGCCGGGGAGAAAAAGACCGGCTTTGATTTCGATTTCGTTACGCGGGTCTGCGGCACGGTCAAAGCCTGCGTGGAGCAGGGCGTGCAGGTCGGCATCGTCATCGGCGGCGGCAACTTCTGGCGCGGCGTCAAGGACGGGGCCGGGAAGGTCGAGCGCGTCAGCGCCGACCGCATGGGCATGCTCGCCACCGCGATGAACTGCCTGGCCGTGTGCGATGTGTTCCGCCAGCTCGGCGCGAAGGCGCGCGTGATGACCGCCGTGGACATCCAGGGCGTCGGCGAGCGCTACGACACCCGCCGCGCGATCGAGGCGCTGGAGCAGGGCGAGACCGTGCTCTTCGCCTGCGGCACCGGCAGCCCCTTCTTCTCCACCGACACCGCCGCCGTGCTGCGCGCGCTGGAGATCGGCGCCGACGCGATCCTGCTGGCCAAGAACATCGACGGCGTATACAGCGACGACCCGCGCAGGAACCCCGCGGCCGAGAAGTTCGACGAGATCAGCTATGACGAGGTCCTCGCCCGCCACCTCGCGGTGATGGACACCACCGCCACCAGCCTCGCCATGGACAACCGCATCCCCGTCGAGGTCTTCGCCCTCGCCGAGCCGGACAATATTCTTCGCGTCCTGCACGGCGAAAAGATCGGAACTTCCGTTATGTAAACCAATGCGATCAAGAATAGTTGTTATGTAAACTAAAAATGCGGATAAAACATCGTTGAAGGAGGCTTTTTCATGTCTGACTACAAGGAATTTGAGTACAAAATGACCAAGACCTGCGAGGCGCTGAACACCACGCTCGCCACCATCCGCGCCGGCCGCGCCAACGCCGCCGTGCTCGACCAGATCTTTGTCGACTACTACGGCGTGCCCACCCCGATCCAGCAGATGGCTTCCATCGCCACGCCCGATCCCCGCTCGCTGATCATCTCTCCCTGGGATCACAGCGTGCTCAAGAACATCGAGAAGGCGATCCTGGCCTCCGACCTGGGCATCAACCCGCAGAACGACGGCCGCGCGATCCGCCTGGTGTTCCCGCCGCTGACCGAGGAGCGCCGCCGCGACCTGGTCAAGCAGACCAAGAAGTACGGCGAGGAGGCCAAGGTCGCCATCCGCAACATCCGCCGCGACGCGATCGAGAAGTTCAAGAAGCAGCAGAAGTCCTCCGAGATGACCGAGGACGACTACAAGATCGCCGAGAAGGACATCCAGAAGCTGACTGACGACTACATCAAGGAGATCGACAAGATCACCGACAAGAAGGAAAAAGAGCTGACGGAGATCTGATGGCTGACACCGACAAGAAAAAAACGGCGGGGGAGGGGGCTGGCCCCCTTCCCCGTCATATTGCGATCATTTTGGACGGCAACGGCCGCTGGGCGAAAAAGCGCGGCCTGCCGCGCACCGCGGGGCACGCCGTCGGGGCTGAGACCTTCCGCAGGATCGCCACGGCCTGTAAAAACCGCGGGATCGAATACCTGACGGTCTACGCCTTCTCCACCGAGAACTGGAAGCGCCCGGAGGACGAGGTCGGCACGATCATGAAGCTGCTGGGCCGCTATCTGCACGAGGCGATCGACACGATGGAGCGGGATCACATCCGCATGAAGGTGTTCGGCGACCTGCAGGGGCTGAGCCCGGAGCTGCGCGCGCTGGTGGAGAAGACCGACGAGATCTCCAGGCGCTACGAGGGCTTTCAGGCCAATATCTGCCTCAACTACGGCGGCCGGGACGAGATCCTCCGGGCCGCGCGCCGCTATGCGGAGGACTTTGCCGCGGGCCGCGCCGGAGAGCTGACAGAGGAGCTCTTCGGCTCCTATCTCGACTCGGCGGGCATCCCCGACCCCGATCTGCTGATCCGCCCGGGCGGGGAGCAGCGGCTGTCGAATTTCCTGCTCTGGCAGTGCGCCTACGCGGAGTTTTACTACACGGACGTGCTGTGGCCGGACTTTGACGAAAAGGAGCTCGACCGGGCCATCGCCGTGTATCAGAGCCGTGACCGGCGATACGGCCGGGTCAAATAGATTTTAGATTTTAGTTTTTAGTTTTTAGGGGTGGGGACGGTGGAGATCCGGGAAGAACTGACAGCGCTGCGGGACGAAAAGAACGCGGCCTTTGCCGCGCGGCTGATCCCGAACATCCCGCCGGAGACGATCCTCGGCGCGCGCACGCCCGCGCTGCGAAAGCTGGCGCGCACGCTGCGGGGAACGGAGGAGGCCGAGCGCTTCCTTTCCTGCCTGCCCCATGCGCTGCATGAGGAAAACCTGCTGCACGCGCTGCTGCTCAACGAGCTGCGCGACTATGCGCGCTGCCTGCGGGAGACGGAGCGCTTCCTGCCCTTTGTGGACAACTGGGCCGTCTGCGACGCGCTGCGCCCGAAGTGCTTTGCAAAGCACCGGCAGGAGCTGCTTGAACCGATCCGCCGCTGGCTGGCCTCCGGCGAGACCTACACGCTGCGCTTCGGCCTGGAGATGCTGATGACGCATTATCTGGACGAGGATTTCTCGCCGGACTATCTCGACTGGGCGGCGGCGCTGCGCTCAGAGGAATACTATGTGAACATGATGATCGCCTGGTATTTCGCCACAGCCCTGGCCAAACGGTACGAGGCGGCGCTCCCTTATCTCAGCGAGCGGCGGCTCGACCCCTGGACGCACAACAAAACGATCCGGAAGGCCGTCGAGAGCTATCGCATTTCCGACGAGCAAAAAGCGTATCTGAAAACGCTGGGACGATAAAACAATTCGGAATTCCGAATCAGAAAAGGTGATTTTTATGGTACAAGCCATTTCCGTACTCGGCAGCACCGGGTCCATCGGCCGGCAGACGCTGGCGGCGGCGGAGCATCTCGGTCTGCCGGTCGCCGCGCTGACGGCGGGGCGGAAGATCGACCTGCTGGAAGAGCAGGCGCGGCGCTTCAAGCCCCAATTCGTCGCCGTCTATGACGAAGAGGCGGCAAAGCAATTCAAAATCGCCGTGGCCGACACGCCGATCCGCGTCGCCTCCGGCATGGAGGGCCTGATCGAGGCCGCGACGTATCCGCAGAGCGACTGCGTGGTGACGGCGGTCTCGGGCTCGGTGGGCTTAAAGCCGACGCTCGCCGCGATCGAGGCGAAAAAGCGCATCGCGCTGGCCAACAAGGAGACGCTGGTCTGCGCGGGAGAGCTGGTGATGCGCCGGGCCTCCGAGACCGGGGCGGAGATCGTGCCGGTGGACTCGGAGCACTCGGCCATTTTCCAGTGCCTGATGGGACGGGGCAAAGGCGAGCTCAAGAAGATCCTGCTCACCGGCTCCGGCGGCCCCTTCCGCGGGAAGAAGCGCGCGGAGCTGGAGGACGTGACGCCCGAACAGGCCGTGCGGCACCCCAACTGGAGCATGGGCGCGAAAATCTCGGTGGACAGCTCGACGCTGATGAACAAGGGACTGGAATTCATCGAGGCGATGCACCTGTTTTCGGTCACGCCGGATGATATACAGGTGGTAATCCACCCGCAGAGCGTCATACACTCTATGGTAGAGCTTGTCGACGGGACGGTGATCGCGCAGCTCGGCGTGCCGGACATGGGCCTGCCGATCCAGCTGGCCCTGACCTACCCCGAGCGAAAGCCCTCGATGTTTGAGCGCCTGGACTTCTGGAAGCTGCGGGATCTGAGCTTTGAAGAGCCGGATCTCGAAAACATGCCCTGCCTGCGCCTCGCGATGGACGCGGCGCGCACCGGCGGCACCGCGCCCTGCGTGATGAGCGCGGCCAACGAGACGGCCGTGCATCTGTTTTTGCAGCACCGGCTGGGCTATAACCGCATTTATGACGCCGCGGCCGGCGCCGTCGCCGCGCTCGGCGCGGTGCAGCACGCGGATCTGGACACCATTCTGGCCTGCGACGAGGCGGCCAGAGCCTATGTGAGGGAGCATTTCACCGCATGACAGTTGTTTATGTACTCATCGCTATTCTGATTTTCGGCCTGCTGGTCGCGATCCACGAATTCGGGCATTTCTCCGCCGCGAAGCTCTGCGGCGTGCGGGTGGAGGAATTCGCCGTCGGCATGGGCCCGGCGCTCTGGAAAAAGCAGAAGGGCGAGACCCTGTACTCGCTGCGCGCCGTGCCCTTCGGCGGCTACTGCGCGATGACCGGCGAGGACGGCGAATCCGACGACCCGCGCGCCTTCGGCAATCAGAGCGTGTGGAAGCGGCTCGTTATTCTGGCGGCGGGCTCGTTCAACAATTTCCTGCTGGGCCTTGTGATCGTGCTGATATTGCAGTTCAGCACCGGCTATATCACAAGCCCCACGATCACGGCCTTCATGGAGGGCTGCCCCTATGAGAGCGCCGAGGGTCTGCAGGTCGGCGACCGCTTCGAGCGCATCAACGGCCACCGCATCGTGATGCAGGAGGACGTGAACCGCTATTTAGGCGGCGACGGGGACTATGACTTCGTCCTGCGGCGCGGCGGCGAGACCGTGGTGCTCAACGGCTTTCACCTCGAGAAGATCGACTACGCCGAGGGGCGCTACTTCGGCTTCCGCTTCGGTAGCTTCGAGAAGGCCGACTTCGGGCAGAACCTGTACGCGGCCTGGGAGACCACCAAGGGCTATGTGAGCCTCGTGTGGCAGAGCCTCGGCATGCTCGTGCACGGGCAGGTCGGCGTCAACGACCTCGCGGGGCCGGTCGGCATCGTGGACATGATGGCCACCGAGAGCGCCAGTCAGAAGACGACGGTGGACGGGATGCTGACGATCTTCTCCTTCGCGGCCTTCATCGCGGTGAACCTCGCCGTGATGAACATGCTGCCGATCCCGGCGCTCGACGGCGGGCGCGTGTTCCTGCTGCTGGTGACGGCGCTGATCGAGCTCGTCACGCGCAAAAAGCTCAATCCCAAATGGGAAGGCTATATCCACGGCGCGGGCATGGTGCTGCTGCTGGCGCTGATGGCCTATGTGATGCTGCACGATATTATACGGTTGGTGACAGGCTGATGGAACGCAGACAGACAAAACAGATCATGGTCGGCGCCCTGCCCGTAGGCGGCGGCGCGCCGGTTTCGGTGCAGACCATGTGCAATACGAAAACCTGGGACGTGGAGGCCACCGTCGCGCAGATCCGCGCGATGGAGGCCGCGGGCGCGGACATCGTGCGCCTGGCCGTGCCGGACGAAAAGAGCGCCCGCGCCATCGACGCCATCAAGGCGCAGGTGCGCGTGCCGCTCGTGGCGGACATCCACTTTGACTATAAGCTGGCGCTGCTGTGCGCCGAGCGCGGCATCGACAAGATCCGCATCAATCCCGGCAACATCGGCGCGCCGGAGAACGTGAAGGCCGTGGCCGAGGCCTGCCGCGCCAGAAACATCCCGATCCGCATCGGCGTCAACGCGGGCAGCCTCGAAAAGCCGCTGCTGGAAAAATACGGCCATCCCTGCGCCGAGGCGCTCGTTGAGAGCGCGGCCGGGCACGCGGCGCTTCTCAACCGCTATGACTTTGACGATATCTGCCTCTCGCTCAAGTGCTCGCAGGTGCCGCTGACCATCGAGGCCTACCGCCTCGCGGCCGAGCGCTTTCCCTATCCGCTGCACCTCGGCGTGACCGAGACCGGGACCGCCTGGAACGGCACGATCCAGTCCGCCGTCGGCATCGGCACGCTCCTGTCCGAGGGCATCGGCGACACGCTGCGCGTCTCCCTCACGGCGGACCCCGTCGAGGAGGTCAAGACCGGCATTGCGATCCTCAAGGCCGCCGGACTCCGGCGCGGCGGCGTCAAGCTCGTCTCCTGCCCCACCTGCGGGCGCACGGAGATCGACCTGATCGGCCTGGCCGAGGAGGTCGAGCGGCGGCTGCAGGGCCTCGACCGCGACATCACCGTGGCGGTGATGGGCTGCGTGGTCAACGGCCCGGGCGAGGCGCGCGAGGCCGATTTCGGCGTCGCGGGCGGAAAAGGGAAGGGCCTGCTGTTCCGCAAGGGCGAGGTGCTGGGCACCTACCCCTATGAGGAGCTCTGCGACAGGCTGATGGAGCTGATATTGAGTGAGGAGTGAGGAGTGAGGAGTGAGGAGTGAGGAGTGAGGAGTGAGGAGTTATTATAGTAACAACCATTAACTCCTAACTCCTAACTCCTAACTCCCAACTCCCAACTCCCAACTCCCAACTCCCAACTCCAACTCCCAACTCCTAACTCCCAACTCCCAACTGAGATAAAGGAATCAGAAAGATGACCGAACATACCCCATTTCTGACGGTCTTTCCCGGCTGTGAGACACGAAAAAACAGCTGCGGAGGACTGGACAAGGCCTATATCACCGATGTGCAGGTGAGCATCGCCGCGCGCAGCCTCACGGTCAGCGCGCGGTTTGCCGCCATGCCCTCCCCGGTGGAGGAGGAGGCGCTGTGCGCCTGCCTGCGGGAGGACTACGGCCTGGAGAGCGTGCGCCTGGTCGCGGATTATCCGCAGCCGCGCGTCGCGGTGACGCCCTTTGCCTCCGCCGCGCCGGCCTCCGCGCCGAAGGGCGACGTGCTCTTCGGCCGGGCCATCAGGCAGGCGCCGGTGAAGATGAACACGCTCAATCTCGAGTCCGGGCGCGTGACCGTGGAGGGCGACGTGGTGGCCGTCAGCAGCCGCACGACCAAAAAGGGCGGCGCGGTGCTGGCCTTCGACCTCACCGACCGCACGAGCACGATCCGCATCTCGCACTTCATGCGCCAGGAGGAGGACCGGAGCGTCATCGAGCGCATCAATCCCGGCGACCACCTGACCGTGCAGGGAGAGATCACCTATAATAAATTTGAGGACGACATGGTGCTCGACCCGCGCAATATCGTCAAGGGCAAGCGCTTCATCCGCCCGGATAACGCCCCGGAAAAGCGCGTGGAGCTGCACCTGCACACCCGCTTCTCCGCCCTCGACGCGCTGACCGACCCGGACGCCGCCGTCAAGCGCGCGGCGTATTGGGGCATGCCCGCCATCGCCGTCACCGATCACGGCGTGGCGCAGGCCTTCCCGGATATGTGGAAGGCCGGCAAAAAGCACGGCGTCAAGATCATCTACGGCCTCGAGGCCTATTACCTCAACGACATGGACGGCAACAGCGCCGTCATCGGCAAGTCGAAGCTGCCGCTGGACACCGAATTTGTGGCCTTTGATATCGAGACCACCGGCCTCAACGCGCAGGATAACCGCATGACCGAGATCGGCGCGGTGATCTTCTCCGGCGGCGACATCCTCCGGGAATTCAACACCTTCGTCAATCCCCGCCAGCCCATCCCCGCCAATATCACGGAGCTGACCGGCATCAGGGACAGCGACGTGGCCGACGCGCCGGAGGAGGACGAGGCGCTGCGGATGTTCCTCGACTTCGCCGGGGACCGGCCGCTGATCGCCCACAACGCGCATTTCGACGTGGGCTTCATGAGCGCGGCGGCGCTGCGGCACCACATCAAATTCAACCCCGTCTTTCTGGATACGCTCGCGCTCAGCCAGGCGCTGCTGCCGGAGCTGAAAAAGTTCAAGCTCGATATCGTCTCCAACCACCTCGACCTGCCGAAATTCAATCACCACCGCGCCTCGGACGACGCGATGGTCGTGGCGCGCATCATGGCGAAATTCCTGCCCATGCTCGCCGCGCAGGGCGCGCACACCCTCGACGACATCGAGACGGTGTACCACTCGCTGCGCCGCACGGACGTGGCGAAAACGCACCACATGATCCTGCTGGTGAAAAACCGCAAGGGACTGAAGAACCTCTACGAGATGATCTCCCAGTCCTATCTCAATTACTTCCACCGCACGCCGAATATCCCGAAGAGCCTGCTGATCCAGCACCGCGAGGGCATCCTGGTCGGCTCGGCCTGCGGGATGGGCGAGCTCTACGGCGCGGTGATGCGCGGCGAGAGCCAGAAGACGCTCGAGAAGATCGCTTCCTTCTACGATTATCTCGAGATCCAGCCGATCTGCAACAACGCCTTCCTCGTGGAAAACGGGCGCGTCAAGGACGAGACGGTGCTGCAGGACTATAACCGCACGATCCTTGAGCTGGGGCGGAAGCTGAACAAGCCCGTCATCGCCGCCAGCGACGTGCATTTCCTCGACGCCGAGGACGAGCAGTACCGGAAGATCCTGCAGGCAGCGAAGAAATTCTCCGACGCCGACCGCAGCTGCCCCATCTTCTTCCGCAACACCGAGGAGATGCTCGCGGAGTTTGCCTACCTCGGCGAGGAGACGGCGAGGGGGGTCGTCATCACGAACACCCGCGCCATCGCCGACCAGGTCGAGGAGATCGAGCTGCTGCCCAAGGAGCTCTTTCCGCCGAAGATCGAGCACTCGGCCGAGGATCTGCGCGACCTGGTGTACGGCAAGATGCACCGCATCTACGGCGAAAACCCGCCCGCCATTGTCAAGGACCGCGTGGACGTGGAGCTCAACACCATCCTCGACCACAACTACGACGTCATTTATATGTCCGCCCAGAAGCTGGTGCAGAATTCCCTCGAAAACGGCTACCTCGTCGGCAGCCGGGGGAGCGTCGGCTCCTCGATCGTGGCCTATATGTCCGGCATCACCGAGGTCAACTCCCTCCCGCCGCACTACGTCTGCCCCAAGTGCTGCCACTCGGAGTTCATCACCGACGGCAGCTACGGCTGCGGCGCGGATATGCCGCCGAAGGACTGCCCGGACTGCGGCACACGCATGCGGCAGGACGGCTTCGACATCCCCTTCGAGACCTTCCTCGGCTTCCCCGGCAACGAAAAGACGCCCGATATCGACCTCAACTTTTCCGGCGAATATCAGGCCAAGGCGCACAAGTACACCGAGGTGCTCTTCGGATCGGATCACGTGTTCCGCGCCGGCACCATCGGCACCCTCGCGGAAAAGACGGCCTACGGCTATGTGAAAAAGTATCTCGAGGAGCGCGGCATTACGACCACCAAGGCGGAGGAAAACCGCCTCGCCCTCGGCCTCGTC
>ODAI011265168.1_pt1 | contig 11150 bp, 6 predicted proteins | sample 1539321 | NCBI WGS metagenome assembly ODAI01 (sample SAMN02144231, study PRJEB22623) | gut metagenome | biome: sheep rumen | host: Ovis aries | place: New Zealand | reverse complement strand
TTCACATCCGTGAAGACGCCGTGTGTGACTTCACCGCTCTCACGATTCAGATATAAAAGCCTTGATGAAGCCCGGTCTTCCAGAGGATCCTGGGCGATCAGTTCCTCCGGAAGTTCATAATAAAAATCAGAAGTTTTCATATATGTATCCATTCATAACGCGTCTTTCACTCACGCGTTTTACTTGAAAAACAAGCCGCCGTATGTAATCATACGGCAGCTTGATATACCATTTACTCAAACTTCCCACTTCATAACTAAAGTGCAATCGAATCATTAAAAATGCAATCGGAGCGGCGTCGTCGAGCGGCCGGTACTTGAATTTTTCAAGCCAAAGGCGCAGAAAAATTCTTAGTACCGCTGCCAGCGAGACCGAGCGGAAGCGTCCCGACGATGCATTTTTTAATGATGAGATAGCTCAGGATTTGAAAGTGGGAAGTTTAATTCCTTACTTTCTGAGTTCAATCCCTATTCCGTTCAGTCCGTTCAAAATCTTATTCATCGCAGACACAATCTCAGCCTCCTCCATCGTCTTATCCTTATGTCTGAATGTCAGGCTGTAAGCGATTGACTTGTGGCCCGGAAGTATACCCGGTCCCTCGTAAATATCGAACAGGCTGTAGCTCTCAAGAAGCTTTCCGCCCCTCTGTTCAAGTACCGCTTCGATCTCAGCGGCTGTGATATCGCGCGGAACGATCATGGAAATGTCACGTGTGACAGCCGGATAGCGGGCGATTCCTGTGAACTTGCGATCAAATGTAGCAAACGGCAGGATAGCCGGCATATCAAGAACAGCTATGTATGCGCGTTCCCCAATTCCGTAATTCTGGCAGACAAGCGGATGGACTTCGCCGATCTCACCGATCCAAACACCTTCATAAGAGATCTGAGCCTGGCGTCCCGGATGCAGGTAGTTCTTCAGAACGTCCGTTGTATAAGCGGCCTTCTTCTTCAGACCGAACTTACTGAGAAGGAGCTGTACAACACCCTTCATTTCGAAGAAGTCACCTTCGCCGTACATACCGAGAGTGAGACGCATACGCTCATCGGGAAGTTCCGTCAGAGGAAGTGCCTTCGGGAGGTAAACATTGCCGTGCTCATAAAGGCGAACATTCTTGTTTCTTCTGTTATAGTTCGTCGCCAGAGATGTCAGGATACCGTTCAAAGAAGTCGTTCTCATGATGGAGAAGTCCTCACCGAGCGGATTTATGATCTCAATAGCATTTCTGAGTGCATCATCCTCATCCAGTCTGAGCTTGTCGAACACTTTTCTTGACTCAAAGGAATAGCAGTATCCCTGTGAAAAACCGCAATCCTCAGCGATATCACGGGCGATTGAGAGAATTCTCATATCGAATTGAAGCTTGCCCGCAGTTGATGAACCCTTCGGCAGCGTTGTCGGGATCTTATCATAACCGTAGAAACGAGCAACTTCCTCGGCAAGGTCGCATGTGCGGAGGACATCCTGTCTCCATGTCGGTACGATGACACATCTTTTCTCAGCGTCATACTTCAGATCCACTGCTTCAAAATAACCGATCATTTCTTCCTCAGTGAAAGATGTTCCGAGCAGGGCGTTGATTTTCTCCGGCTCAAACGCAACTTCTTTCGGCTGTCTTACTTCGTCATAGACATCCACTATGCCGCCGACGACTTCGCCAGCGCCGAACTCTTCCATGAGCTCGCACGCTCTGTTGACGGCCAGCTCGGCTGTATTCGGATCAAGTCCTTTGTCGAACTTCTGTGAAGCGTCCGTCTGAAGGCCGATTCTCTTGGATGAGAGACGAATATTAGTCCCGTTAAAATTGGCAGCTTCAAAGAGAACGGTCTTGACGTCATCAGTGATCATGGAGTTCTCACCGCCCATGATACCACCGATACCGACTTCTTTCTCGGCGTCACAGATCATGATGACATCATGATCAAGATGTCTTTCCTGTCCGTCAAGCGTCGTGAAGACATCCCCGTCTTTAGCGCGCTTAACGATGATCTTGTGACCTGCAATCATGTCATAGTCATAGGAATGCATAGGCTGTCCATACTCTTCCATGACATAATTTGTGATATCTACAACATTATTGATCGGGCGGATACCGTTTGACGCAAGACATCTCTGCATCCATTTCGGTGACGGACCGATCTTGACGTTCTTTACGACTCTAGCTGTAAAGCGCGGGCACAGATCTTTATCGATAACTTCCACATCGATATAATCGGAAGCTTTCTCGTCGTTTCCGGTGATCTTGATTTCCGGATTGTGGAATTTCTTTCCAAATGTCGCTGCCGCTTCTCTCGCGATGCCGATCACGCTGTAGCAATCCACACGGTTGGATGTGATCTCGTACTCGATGATCGCGTCATGCAGGCCGAGAAGTTCGATGGCGTCAGCACCGACTTCCGTATCATCCGGGAATACATAAATACCGTATTCCGGAGCTTCCGGATACATCTCATGTGTGCTTCCAAGCTCTTCGATCGAGCAAATCATGCCATGTGACTCCACTCCGCGGAGTTTTCCGGCTTTGATTTTAATTCCTTCCGGATTCTTATCTCCGTCACGGCTTCCGGCAACACTGCCCCCTTCGAGTACGACAGGCACTTTCTGACCTGCGGCAACATTCGGGGCGCCGCATACGATCTGGAGCGGCTCTGCTTCTCCGACATTGACCATGCAGATGTGGAGATGATCTGAGTTCGGATGAGCCTCGCAGCTGAGGATTTCACCGACAACGATTTTATCCAAATTCTTATCGAGTTCTTCGTAATTTTCTACTTTTGTTCCGGAGAGGGTCATCGCGTCCGCGTATTCCTGTGCGGTAACGTCAAGATCCGGAACATATCTTTTTATCCATGAAAGTGAAGTGTTCATAGGAGCTCCTTATCATTATGTAAAAGTATAGGTGAGGGAACAGACAATCAGTTGAACTGGCTGAGGAAACGAACATCGTTCTCGTAGAGAAGACGCATGTCATCAATTTCGTACTTCAGAAGTGCAATTCTCTCAAGACCTACACCAAACGCAAATCCCGTATACTCTTCCGGATCGATGCCGCACATTTCAAGAACATGCGGGTGGACCATACCGCATCCGAGGATCTCGATCCAGCCGGAGCCTTTGCAGAAACGGCAGCCTTTTCCGCCGCACTTAAAACAGGATACGTCAACTTCAGCTGACGGCTCCGTGAACGGGAAATGATGCGGGCGGAACTTTGTCTTTGTATCCGGTCCGAATAACTCTTTAGCGAATACATCCAGCGTACCTTTCAGGTCTGCAAGTGTCACGTTCTTATCAATTACAAGACCTTCGATCTGATGGAATGACGGTGAATGTGTGGCATCCACTTCATCTGAACGGAAAACACGGCCCGGTGAAATCATACGGATCGGCAGCTTTCCTTTTTCCATGACACGTGCCTGCACCGGAGATGTCTGTGTGCGGAGAAGGATCTCTTTATTTATATAGAATGTATCCTGCTCATCCTTAGCGGGGTGATTAGCCGGAATATTCAGTTTCGTGAAGTTGTAGTCATCGTACTCGATTTCCGGTCCTTCAATGACTTCGTAACCCATACCCGTGAAAATGCGCTCTACTTCCTCGAGTGCGATAGTATTCGGATGACGATGTCCGATAAATTTCATCTTGGCCGGAAGTGTGACATCGATTTTCTCGGCTGCAAGCTGTCTGTCAAGGCGCGCTGCGTCCAATTTTTTCTTTTTCGCTTCCAACTGCTCTTCGATGGCGGCACGGGCGCTGTTCACCCATTTTCCTACCTTCGGGCGATCTTCCGGGGATACCGTCTTCATGGATTTGAGGACAGATGTCAGCGAACCTTTCTTACCCAGAAATGAAACGCGAACACTGTTCAGCTTATCAAGATCGTCAGCCGACGTGATCTCACTGAGGGCGTTTTCCTGGATCTCTTTTACTTTCAGTTCAATATCACTCATATATGCCTCCAAACATTTATGCTTAAGCGTACAGGATCACTTACGCAATCTTACACATACTTTAGAATTCTATATCGTTCCGAGGGAAATGTCAAAGAAAACAAATCACCGACGATTAAAATCAGGGAGAAAAGGTGAAAAATACCATATTCGCGGAGTGTATTTGCACCAATGGAAACGAAGTCTTCAAATACAAAAAAAGAGGCTGCACGAGCAGCCCCTAAAAAAGACATTTTATTTCTCAACACTAAAAGCATAGACTGTATTCTGGGTGAACACATCTCCCGCTTTCAGCAGTGAAGATTTATAAGCAGGATCATTGATCGAATTCGGTACAAATTGTGTCTCGATTGCGACGGCTCCGCGGTCCGGATAGAAATGTCCGTTCTTGCCGTTCGCGTCATTCAGGAAGTTTCCTGTGTACAGCTGTGCGCCGTCCGCATCTGTGCTGATTGTCAGCTTGATGCCGGTCTGATCACCGACGACCCAGCAAGCCTCACGGAAACCATCACCGACGATGTCGAAATGATGATCATAGCCGTTTGCCTGAAGGAGCTGCTGTGAACCGCATTCGATATCCTGTCCGAGCTTTTTCGGTTCTCTGAAATCCATCTCCGTTCCTGTCACATCCCGGAATGTCCCGTCCGGAACATTGTGTTCGTCGAGCGGTGCGAACCGGTCGGCATGTATGCAAAGAACATGGTCATTTATAAGGCCGTTACCCTCACCGTTGAGATTCCAGTAGCTGTGGTTCGTAAAGTTCGCGATCGTATCCTTGTCAGCGCTGGCTTTGTATGAGAGGGAAAGTTCATTTGCCTCGGAGAATCCGAAGGTCACCGATACGTTCATCTTTCCGGGATATCCCTGATCGCCTTCCGGACTCTCAAGCAGGAATTCAACCGAATGATCGGTTATCTGTCCAACATTCCAGATTCGGAACTGAAGACCGTTCGGTCCGCTGTGAAGGTTGTTATATACGTCATTTAACGCAAGCTGGTATTCCACACCGTCAATCGTAATCTTGCCGCCGCGGATCCGGTTGCAGTTGCGTCCTACCAGACCGCCGTAGCATGCCGGGTTCTGTGCATAAAGCTCTGCGGTATCGTATCCGATCGTCACATCGACGGGATTTCCGTCTTTATCCGGAACTATGACACTCTGTACGACACATCCGATATCAAGAATAGTGGCGGATGCACCCGGACCGCCTTCAATCGTATAGGCCGTAACAACTCTGCCGTCAGCTGTTTTTCCGAATTCTCTTTTTGTTACCATTTTTCCTCCTGTGAATGCTTTTCCGTATCGAGCTGCGCTTCAGGAAGCTATGATCTGGATCCTTAAGTAATTTTCTTTTGAGTGTTCCCGAGATGCCGTTCCTATGAAACTGACGCCTAGCCTATGCCAGGTGGGTAACCGCACTCGATTCGCTGTCTTCCACTGATCCGTAGATATGGCCTGACATTGATACCGACGATATAGGAATCCCTTTAATTCAAATGTAGGTTCAGGAAAAATAGGGGGATCGCACACCCCAGGAACATAATTAATTATAACTTTTTGAGCTATTCTTGTAAAGTATCTGCACTGTTTCTGTCTATTTTCTGATACTATCCATATCCGAAAATACCGTTCTATCCCAGGGCATTCCCAGATGCTCAGCTGGTAATCCCGTTCAGATCCGTATACAGATCGCGGGCATATGAATCAGTCATTCCGCTGATCGTATCGGTGGCGAGAAGTATCCTGTTATATACTTTCTGCCAGTCTGATTTATCACTCACGGACCATTCGTATACCTGGAGATAATTTTCGGAAATCAGGGACAGGAATTTCTCTTCCATGAGTCCCGGCGGCGTCTCTCTGTCATACTGCAGCACAGCGGGTACCATCTTGTTCAGCAGATATGTCAGAATGTTATTCGCAGCGATCTCCGTCTTATAAATTGACATGGATGTGAAAGCGTAATCGTAAGCGATGCCCTTCAGCGCCTTGATCAGGACCGCTTCCCTGCCGTTTATCAGTTCGCTTGAGTAAGTGCCGCTCATGATTGCTTTATAATTATCGACAAAGCCGCCCGTCGCGTTGATCAGAAGAATGCTCTGCATCTCGGAAAGCCATTTCATAAGCGCCGATTCCCCGGAACTGACCTGTGAACCGGACATGGCCGCCTCGCTGCTCCTCAGCGTTCCGCCGTATGTTCCGTCCATACGGCTCCTGCTCATCATGTAATCCCCGAGCGCGCCCCACCTGTTCCTCCCGGGACCTTTTCCCTGAACATTCCCGGTATAATGTCCGTCCAGAATCTCAATGAATTCAGGATCCACTTTGCGCTTCCAGAGTTCCGATACGAACGTCTGGAAGTCGAAAAATCCCTTTTTGTAGGCATCTTCAATATCTGCCGTGGCGTAAGCTATATCATCCGCCGCCTCCAGGATAAAGGTGAGCGGATTTCTGCGCCCTTTCGTCCCGGTTTTCTCCTGTATGCGGGCGAACAGTTCTTCCTCGGAGCGAAAGTATCCCATCTTTTTTTCGGTCACATCCTTCGCCCTGGGATTCATTTCAACGGAAGACCTCGGATACTTTATCATCGTGGAAAGAAGCCCGTATGTGAGATTCAGGCCGCAGCCGTTCTCAGCATAGTGAAGCTTTGACACGAGACGCAATCCCTGTGCATTGCCCTCGAAATTCAGGAGATCCTCTTTCTCCTGAAGTGTCAGGATATCCGTGACAGCACGGCCGTTGTAGCTGAGCCGCGGAAGATGCCTTGCGAACCATTCGCGTATCGCCTCCTCACCGAAATGGCCGAAAGGCGGATTCCCTATGTCATGGATGAGACCGGCACATTCTATGACAGCCGCAACATTTCTCTCTGTCTCGAGGTTGAAAGAAGGATCCAGCCTTCTGTCAATGATGGATTCCGAAATATTCTGGGCAAGAGATCTGCCGATTGATGAAACCTCAAGACTGTGCGTGAGTCTGGTCCTTATAAAATCGCTCTTATCCAGAGGAAAGACCTGCGTCTTATCCTGCAGCCTTCTGAAGGATGCGCTGCCGATGATCCTGTGATAATCCTTTTCAAACTCGCTCCGAAGATCATTTTGCAAATGATCCTCATCCTCTCCCGCACGGTACGTGCTGAGGATCTGTGACCAACGCATCATATTCTTACCTCACTCATCATTTTCCGGATGGCATCGCGATATATTGCCTTCGCAGTCTCGTAAGAGTGTGCATCCTGTCCGGCAAAATTCTCCATCATGACTCCGGAATTAATTTCAAGCACTTTGAGTCCTTCCTCCGTCTCGACGATATCGACAGATGCAAATCTGACACCTATTTCCTCATACACCCTTCTTACTATTTCGGCTATCTCATCTTTCAGAGGTCCGTCATCGAGAAGGTCCGCTCTCGCACCCTGTCCGAGGTTGTGCCTCCAGTTCAGAATGACCCGTTCGCCCTCTGCCGGCACCCGAGACAGCTCTCTCTGAGACAGGTCTGTCTCAAGATCCGCATATCCGTGAATTTCCCGATCGGTTTCTTCTTCGTTTCCGCGATCCTTATATCGGAGCATCAGGCCGGCCACCGTGTGGACTCCGTCTCCGAATATCTGCGGCCGTCTTTTTCTGTATACCAGCCGAATCTCGCCGTCGAGAATTACCGCACGATACTCGTTCTCAATCTCATAATATCGTGAGACCGCCATATAATCCGATTTCAGAAAAATACGATGTACAGCCGCTTCCAATTCATAATCTGTGGAACACTTTATGACATTCTCTCCACCGGTTCCGAGATTCGGCTTGCACACAACAGTCTTGTATGTGTCGAGCATTTTAAGAAGGTCCCGCCAGAATCCCGGAAATCCCATGAACTTCTGATTTTCCGGTGATGCGAACAGGACATGCTCAATGTTCGGAATGCCGAACTCTGTCATCAGCTCGCTGGCCGCACACTTGTCCTGACAGAGCATGTTGACGGAAGCGCTGTTCAGTCCGAACTGGTAACCGAGTATGACATCGTGCTGTCCGTTCTTGTCGAGCCGAAAGATCCAGTCTGCACTGTAGGATCTGAGTTCGATATCTTCCTCCCGGCAGACTTCTCTGATGATTTTCACGAAATTCGTTTCTGCATTCTGCATGTCGAAAACCCTCTGTAAGAAAGATCCCCGCATTTTAGACATCTGAATATCTGTTGCGGGGATCTGAAATATTCCGATAACTGCTCATCATCTCATTCGCAGGCACTTTTCGCCTTGCTCATGTCGGCATCATGAAAGGACGCCTAGTATTCTCCTGACCTCATCCGGCATATCCTCCGGATCTACGACCGTCTTATGCCGAATCGGAGCCGTCCGGATGTCTGTAATAGCGGCCGGCTCTTTCGTATGGCCGAGCTCGCTCAACACATCGATCAGTTCAAAGTCTGTTCTGCCTTCAACTTTATCCGGTGCGATGGCGCCGACGACAGAAACGGCGAACTTATACGGGCTTGCCGTCGAAGCTATTACTGTCGGAGTAGTATCTCCCGTCTCGGCGGCGTATGCGCGGTAAACGGCATTTGCAATACCGGTATGTGTGTCGATAATGTAACCCGTCTTCTCGAAGAGCTCACGGATACCCGCAAAATTCTCCTCCTCGGATGCAAAACCGCCCCGGAAGTCAGCAAGCTGCTCTCTCATATCCGGTGTGATTTCATACTTACCTGTCTCTGAGAGATTCTTCATAAATGCAAGATTCTTTTCCGGATCGCAGCCGCAGGCTTTATAAACGAGGCGCTCCAGATTGCTGGAGATCAGAATATCCATGGATGGTGAGGACGTCAGTATGAACTCTCTCTTTCTGTCATACTCACCCGTCATAAAGAAGTCATAGAGCACTTTATTCTCGTTGGATGCGCATATAAGCTTCCTGACCGGCAGGCCCATCTCTTTTGCATAATAAGCTGCAAGAATGTTGCCGAAGTTTCCGGTCGGAACCGTGATGTTGATTTCATCGCCTTCTCTGATTTCACCGGAAGCAAGCAGCTGGCAGTAAGCGTAGACATAGTAGACGATCTGCGGAACCAGACGTCCGATATTAATGGAGTTCGCGGAACTGAATTGATACCCTTTCGCACTGAGCTCCTCCGCCATCTCTTTGTCATTGAACATCTTCTTAACGGCAGTCTGGGCATCATCGAAATTACCGTTAATGGCTACGACATATGTGTTTTCACCGCGCTGTGTTGCCATCTGCAGGCGCTGGATATTGGAAACGCCTCCGTGCGGATAGAAAACGATGATTTTTGTGCCCGGGACATCGGCAAAACCTGCCATAGCAGCTTTGCCCGTGTCACCGGATGTGGCTGTCAGAATAACAATGTCATTGGTCACTCCGTTCTTGCGGGCGGAAGTCACCATAAGATGCGGCAGGATCGAGAGGGCCATATCCTTGAAAGCAATTGTCGCTCCGTGATAGAGTTCAAGATAATACACGCCGTCTTTTTTGACGAGCGGAGCGATTTTTTCCGTATCGAACTTGCTGTCGTATGCGTTCGCTATGCAGGTCCGCAGTTCTTCCTCAGTAAAATCCGTGAAGAACCTGCTCATGATCTCATAGGCAAGCTCTCGATAGTCCATGGAAGCCAGTTCACTGAGCGGTCTGCCGAGTTTTGGAAATTCTGTCGGTACGTAGAGTCCTCCGTCCGGCGAGAGACCGGTCAGAATAGCCCTGGAGGCCGTGACGGCGGGTGCATCGGAACGGGTCGACTTATAAAGAATAGACATGGCTTATCTCCTTAAGATATGTATTATGCGCGGGCTGCACGTGTAAAAGAGCATCCGCTGATTCGGGTCTGATGTAATATACCGCTATGCAAAACGCTTGTTCGGCACGCTCATTATAACATCTCAGCTATGGGTTGGCAATGCAAAATTGACTCTTGACAGATTCCCGGTTATAGACGATAATATACGAGTTACGGGGTATGGCGTAGCTTGGTAGCGCGCACGGCTGGGGGCCGTGAGGTCGCGAGTTCGAATCTCGCTGCCCCGATTTTTTTATGCTTTAAATGCGAAAATACAAAGAGGCTGCCGCACGAAGCCTGCATAAGCGAAATACGGGAGGTTCCATTGGCAGATCCTGTCCCGATCTCGTTATGCATCTTCTTCATGCGGCAGCCTCTTTCAGAACCGGAAAGGAAATACTATATGGATAAAAGCAATCTTGCAGAGATCCGCAAGGCACTCAGAAAAAACGACCCTCCTGTAGACTGGATCTACGCCTTCTATGTTACGCCGGACAACGAGCTGTCATGGCAATCATTCCGCAAATTTCTATCGTTCGATGAAGACGAAATGTTCCGTCACAAGGAAATCCTGAAAAAATCCATTTCAGGAAGTTTCGGGCGGGAACTGTTTTCCGTTGAACTCTCTTCTCAGGCGGAAAAACTCTTTGCTCTGCGCACAGCAGACGAACCGGATGAAGAAATACTCGAGGAGTTCGCAGGTAGTATTATTGCATCCTATACCCACACCGATCCGTACTACGCCTGCCTCGCCCGCATCACATATGATGTTCCGGCTATGTCATCAGACCGCAGAAAGCTTGAAGACGGAGATGTTGTTTATCAGGCCCTGCTGTTCTCCATAAGCCCCGCGGCTCTCTCAAAACCCGCGCTCGGCTATAACGAGACGTCAGGTGTTTCGGAACTCGACAGACGGTGGACGATCGGTGCACCCGCAGAAGGCTTTCTGTATCCCGCTTTCAGCGACAGGATCGGGGATCTTAACAAAGTGCTCTACCGGGCAAAGAAAGAAATAAGCGGAGAACTGTTCAACGCATTTTTCGATTCATCAATTCCCGCAAATGCAAAAGAACAGAAAGACGCCTTCAACACTCTCATGGATTCGCTGAATATTACAGTGGAGGAAGCCGCGGGTATTCAGGAGGATTTATCGCATCTGGAAGCTGAAAATGTTGCGGTTCTCGAGAAAACGGACGCAAAAAAACTGGCTGAACGGTGCGGAATCGATACGACAGACTTCGACGAGTCTTACGACGAGATCATCGGGGACGTACCGCTCTCGATATCTGCTCTTCGTGACCCGGCGGTCGTCGTGGCGACGGATTCGGCAACGATCAAGATTCCTGCCGATAAATCCCGGTTCATAAAGACCCGTGTGATTGACGGTGTGACTTATATCATCATTCCGGTAGACGGGGC
>ODAI014384122.1_pt1 | contig 11151 bp, 13 predicted proteins | sample 1539321 | NCBI WGS metagenome assembly ODAI01 (sample SAMN02144231, study PRJEB22623) | gut metagenome | biome: sheep rumen | host: Ovis aries | place: New Zealand | reverse complement strand
AGATTTAATGTTGAAGTTGCCTTTTCTGATTTCACGGAATAAAGCTGTGTCATTTTATCCTTTACTTCAGAAAGCGTTCTTCCGTATACCGACTTATACTTCTTGGCACCGTCAGCCTTGTATCCCACATGAACTCTTCCTTCAAAGCGTCCATCTTTCCTTTTATATATATTACTTCCTCTCTTTGCCATATCATATCCTCCTTACTGACGAAAATATTGACGGCTAAAGACTTTGCTTAAAGCCGAATTTCATCATTATTAAAATCAAAATATTATATATTTTCTCATAAAATTCCAAAAAGGTCTTTACTTTTTCAAAAAAAGTGGTATAATGAAATAAAAATCACCTCCAAACAGACACCAAAAGCGTATGTTTTAATGGGCAGAATTGACGAAATTTTTTTAGTTGCTTTGCTATTTATATTATACCATAAATCAATTATTTTATCATAATGTATTTGTAGAAAATAGTTGCATTTTCATGTTTCTTGTGCTAAAATGTATGTCAAAAGGAATATGAGGGTGAGAATATGATCAGGATAGTTATTGTGGATGATGACACGATTTTCTTAGAAAGAATTAAGTCGTTATTATCGACAATAATGACTTCAGCAAATTATGAGTATGTGGTAGATACATACAGTTCTGGAGAATCAATGCTTGAAAGTAAAATGATGTATGATCTTCTTCTGCTTGATATTGATATGCCCATAATCAGTGGATTTGATATAATCAAGTACATCAATGATAGAGAGACGGAATATAGCTATAAGGCAGTTATATATATTTCAAATTATGAAAACCTTGTATTTGAGTCATTTAAATATTCTCCACTTAGATTTGTAAGAAAGAGTATGCTTGAAACTGATTTTGCAGAAGCTATTCAAGCTTTCTTGATTAAATATGCAAATGAAAATGAATTATTTCTATTTACTGATAAAGAAAGTAATATTGATATGAAGTTAAACCTCATGAATATTGCTTATTTTGAATCATATGGTCATGACATTTGTTTATATGACAAATACGGAACAAAGTATTGCATTAAGAGGAGTAGTTATATTACATTAAACAGCTTAGATGAGGCATATAGTTCGAAAGGCTTTATCAGGTCTCATAAATCCTATCTCGTTAATTATCGACATATTTATAAAATACAAGAAAACAAAATATATTTTGGTGATTGGGGTGTTGCTTTAATAACACTGCGTAATGTAAGAGAATTCAAATTAAAATATCAAGCATTCATTATGAAGGAGTAGCCATGAAAGATATAATTGTTGATAGTACTTTCTGCATTGCTGATACACTCATTTTAACATATTTTTTTGAATCTATTTTTAACAGACGAGGGTTAAGCTCAGTTTCTTCCCTGTTATCGGTATTCTCATTATTATTGGTAGTAGATATTTTAATAACTTTCCTTAAAATTCCTATATTATTCCAGTTGCTGATGTTTATTCTTGCATGTGAGTTTATATTGATTGCGTTTTATAATGGGAATTTACTTAAAAAAACATATACAGTTATCATTGCAATAATTTTAACTATAATTCCAAGTTTGCTAATTGTTTATATAATGTCGTGGGTTTCTGATGTGAATTATGCTGTATTGATAAGCAAAAACGATTCACTTAAAATTATTACAAATGTTCTTAGTAAGTTCTTTCAGTTTTTAACAATAAAGATAGCTTTAATACTAATTAGAAAACAAACCGGAAATTACAGTAAGTTCAGAGTAGCAATCTATGCTTTTATTATGATGTTATCCATTCTCTCAATAATATATATAAGAACATCATTGAACAGTGGAGCAATAGATACTAATTTTAGCATATATATTACCATTGTCATAATAATGATAGATATGTTTTCGTATGCTTCAATTAGCTTTTACACGGAATTAAACCATAAGAAGATGGACTTAGAAATGCAGAGAATAACAATTCAGCAGCAACAAAAGGATATTGAAAATATTATTCATGAGTATTATGAAACCTTGAAAATTCAACATGATATTAGAAAATATGTCAGTATTGCAATAGAATTGATAAATGAAAAAGAATACGATAAGTTAGAGTCCTATTTAAAATCGTTTCAGGATAATACTCTTGGCAATACAAAAACTTATATCAATACTGAGAACAAGATGTTTAATGCAATTATTAACCAAAAACTGAACGAAGCGGATAAAACTAATATTAAGATTGAATGCTGTGTTTTTGATGATCTTTCCGATTTTACAGGAATGGATAATTTAGAACTATGTTTAATTTTTCTTAATTTATTAGATAATGCTATTGAAGCAGAAAAGAAAATAACCGATCCGATTATAAAACTTAAAATATTTGCAAAAGCTGGATATGTTTGCTTTAAGATCGAGAATATAGTAGATGATGATATCTTAGCATCTAATCCAAACCTAAATACAACAAAAAATAACAAAACAATTCATGGCATCGGTTTAAAATCAGTACGCGAAATAATAGATCGACACGATGGTATTTTTAACATTACACAGAACGGAAAATGGTTTTGTGCTGAAATAATGCTGCTAAAAAATGCCGTTTAGGACAAAAAACTGCTTTTCAGGACAAACTATTGATTTTATAATTATAATCAGCTATACTTGATTCAAGAGGTGATGATATGATTCATCGATTGAGTTTGGAGATAGCTGATTATTTGTTTTATAGGAAGATTATATCTATTGACAAATATGACATATATAGTTATGGTCTGGAAATGATAATATCATCAGCACTCGGTGTTATATTGGTTGCTTTATGCGGAATTCTTACAAATTCGTTGATTCATGCCGTTGTTTTTTATATCTTATTTATTACATTAAGAATGTACACAGGTGGATATCATGCAGATACGCATTTAGTATGTAAACTGACGTTATGCGGTTCTTTTTTAATTACAAACATTACATTTATTACATTATTGCCGTTTTACAATGTTAGTATTCACATTTTTCTTTCACTGTTTAACTTGATAGCGGTTGTAGTTCTTTCGCCAATAGAATCATCAAGAAAACCTTTATCTAATTTAATAAAGAATAAGAATAAAGCGATAAGTATCTGTGCTTACATAGTATTAATTATTCTTACATTATGTTTTTATCTTATGTCATATCGTGAGTGGGCATTATTTCCAGTACTCGTTGCAACAAATGTCTCCCTACTCATGTATATAGGTTATATCAAGGAAAGGAGGATTAAAGATGAAGTCAGATAATATTCTTAAGAAAGTAGCTTCTCTTGCAGAAAAAGCTGCTGTAAAGGCAAACGGAATGACATCATGGTGGGATACTTATCAGCCTGTTGAGCCTGAAGCTGTAAGAAAGCTCGCAGAGGAAAAGAATCTCGTCAATGTCGACAAGAGCGACAAAATAAGATGAGGTTAAAATCCACTTATTGACTTGTAGATATCTTATCTGTGGTCAGTTGGCTCAAAAAAACGAGTGAGATCAGAATGCATAGGAAAACTCAATTTAGGAGGTGATCATATATATCTGAATCCTTTTATAAAGAAAGGAGAATGACACCAAAATGTTTCAACGACATAAAAAATATTTTGCGATATGTTTATCGTTTCTATCTTTATTTTTTTCATCGTGTTCAGATAAACCAAATACAAGCAGCACAGTCAGTTCGTCTGATTCACAGAGGGAAACAGCAGACGACAGCGATATCGTCATAACGATAGCAACAATGGACAATCTGCCGTCTGAGGTGATGAGCGTTATAAACGATCTGAATGAAAGGGATAACGGATATCACTACGAGACAAAGAGTTACATTGACTATTATGAGGGCGATTCAGCGGACGGATACTCTCAAGAAGGTCTTGTCTCTGCCGATTTCGCACTTATTCAAGACATAATCAATAAAGACGAGATCGACATTGTGACCTCGCAGAGTTTCGGCAATATCGCAAGGTATGAGATAATGCAGGATAAAGGGGCTTTCGCCGACCTCTATCAGTTTATGGAGAATGATGACGAGGTCAATGCCTCTACGCTAAACAATCACGTTCTCAGTCTGAATGAGAAAGACGGTAAACTCTGTTCAATACCGACCTTTTATGGTATTTCCACACTTATCGGGGAAACCAAGTATGTCGGGAGTAAGGAAAACTGGACGCTTGACGATTTTATAGACCACTGGAATGCTATGCCCGACAATGCGACTATAAACTACGACCGCACCAAGGAGGAGGCTTATTATACCGTTCTCAGTGGAAATATCTCTTCATTTATCGACTACGATAATGCTGAGGTACATTTCGATACGCCCGAGTTCAGGCTTATTCTGGAGTTCTGCAACAGCTTTGAGTACAACAACGGCAATAAATCGTCATACGACTACGATGCTCCAAACTTTGTGGGAGCGTCTGTAATAAACGGATTTTACTGTGAAAAAGGATATTACAGCGACGGGGAGTATACACTTGTCGGGTATCCGTCGGACAACGGAGTATGTGCGTTTCTTACTCCTGCGAACATCTGCTGGTCGATAAGTGAAAAGTCCTCCCCCGAAAAGCAAATGGGAGCATGGGAACTTATCCGCACCTTCTTTACTGAGGAATGGCTCGATAATAATATAATAACATATGTCAACAACGGAACACCTGAAACCTCATACTGGAACGCTCTTCCTGGTTTCACCTTGAACGACAATGTATGCCGTCAGCTGGGATATGATATTTCTGACGGGAAATACTACGATGGACTCGTTCACGGAAAAGAGGGAGATTACTACGCGGAACTTACCTCACGTGCAGATGTTGACAAACTGCTCAGCTATGCTGAGAGCATTGACAACTGGCAGGTGCAGGAGGACTTCGCACTGTGGCAGATAGTCAGTGATGAGGTTTTCAGCTATTTTGCTGATGAAATAACGCTTGATGAGTGTATAGATTTGATTCAGAATCGAGCATCATTATGGGTAAGTGAACAATCATGAATTTAATTGAAAGGACACAAATATATGAAAATATTACATAAAATAGCACCCCTGTTAACAGCTGTTTTAATTGCAACTTCAGCTGTTTCTGCTACAGTGGCTTCGGCTACCGAGACTCAGGATCCCGGACAGTGGTCATCTGCACCTAATACAACTGATGTTGTTTGGTCAGGCACTGTTGATTGGAGCAGAAGAAAGAACAACAACACATCCGTTTATGTAAAAAATGCAAGTTTATATAATAGTGCAACAATTTCTGTCTATGGAGCCAATTATAGCAATCCCAGTGGTAATATATCGGTTTCTCACAACATATATGACTACTCACAGTACCACCAAACAGTCGGACTTACTCTTCCTGCAACATATGAAAGAGAAATATATCAGTTTATCCGTGAAAACGGATGTTACTATGCCCACATATACTTCTCAGGGCAGGCGAGTGGACGTTGGAGTCCTGATTGTGCTGGTTCCTACGATGTTTTAAATCCATAAGTCAGAAATAACAAATTTTTTTTACCTTACATACCCCGTGCTATTGCCGAGTACGGGGTAAATATTTATAAAGAGATTTTAACATGAAAACAGAAATAAAAAAAGCATTATGCAATAAATATTTTATTTGTACCTGTGCATATGGAGTAATAATATCAATTTTGCATAGTTACAAAGGGATAAGTAAATATAACATCATAAAAACTGAGGTTATGAAATACAGTACAATAGATACAAAGTACAATCCTCTTGCTGAAATATCAACTGCATTTACTGTATGGATTGGTTTTGATACAACCAATATACTTGCTAAAACATTCTTTTACATTTTCCCTTTGATGGCAGCTCTGCCGTACTGCTGGTCATATTGTAGTGATAGAAAAAGTGGTTACTTTGATAAAGCTATTGACAGACTTGGGAAATACAACTATCATTTAAACAAATACATAGCTGTTTTTATTTCCTCTGGGCTGACCGTTGTATTGCCATTAGTATTAAATTTTATGATAATACTTCTTTTTGTTCCTGCAATCTCACCTGATTCAGTGTATGACATTTACTATGGTATATTCTCAGGTAATTTCATGGCAGACATATTCTATAATCTGCCTTTTTTATATGTAGTGTTATTCATACTACTGAACTTTGTTTTCTGCGGACTATTAAGCTGTTTTGGATATTCGGTCTCGACAATGATAAAAAGCAAGATTATTGCAATTTTATTTCCATCTATTGTTTTGGGCTTAATTGAATTCTTGAATAAAAAGTTCGTTGAAAAATATCCTATGCATAATATTGGATTTTCTCCATTATCATTTTTATGTCCCTCAAAATCTGTCACGGCAAATTGGCTAGTGATAACTACAGAGATTTTAGTTCTTTTTCTTTCAACTTTTTATTTATCAGTATATAGATTTAGGAACAAAGGTAAAAATAAAAGGATGGAAACATGAGGTGTTTCTATGAAATCTAAGTTAATAGTTATTTCAATATCGATGTTAATATTTGCATTATATTTAATTAGGGTTGTATACATAAACACTAATACATTAGCTCCAAAGGTTACAACTTATAAAGTGGGTGATGAAGTTCCGATTGAAAATGATTATTTCAACAGCTCTGATGAAAAAATGGATGGATATACAATAACTGTATTGGATTCCAAAATTGTTTCAATAGACGAATTCCAAGCCGAGCATGCTGAATTTGTAAATGAACTACATGCAGATAATATATATCTTGTTAAAGTCCTAGTGAAAAATATAGATAACAAGTTAGAAGGTAGAGCTGGAATTGATTTTGGTCACTATATGATACAAAATGGTTCATTTATGAATATAGTTAGTAGAGATGCCTATCCATTTGTGAATAATTTTGATACTCTCGCATTCTCATTAAGATATGGATCAGAGATGGAATTTATTCTGCCATTCAACATTAATTCAAGATATATTGACATTGATAAACTCGAAACAGAATTTACTGATCTCGTTGTATCTTTGTATCCTCATCAAAAAATAATATATATAAATCAATTAAAATAATAATTTTGAATATCAAGAATGCCATTGTCAAAATCATATCTAGCCACTAATCATTGTTAATGGTCGAGTCGATAAATAAGCAATCAAAAGGATATAAAGCAGTAGAGAAAACAAGAAAGGCAATTAATGGGAAGCGAAATGGAATTATTATAAGCATTTGCAGACTCAAAGGAGTATGGGTTGTAATGTCATCAAATACAATGGAAATTCAATATTAAATTGTTTTGGCAGTCTCGATATTGTCATTTATTTTAGTAGCATATAAATGAAAGGAGTGTCTATGTCTTAAAGCATAGTAATGGCTAAATTGAAATAATGAATTATGCAACTGATTTCGGTCAGTTCATATCCGAACACAGAAAAAAGTGCCTCTTACAGAGTTCAGAATTAGCCTTGAAACTTGGTATTTCAACGGGGTATCTCAGTCAGCTTGAGCACGGCAAGAGACTTTGTCCCGATACGAAATTACTTGAAAAAATGGCTGATGTTCTGCGGCTGAATAAGGGGGAGAGAATGATCTTTTACGATCTGTATGCAATGGCATCGGGGCAGTTAAGTCCGGACATAGTTGAGTATATTCAATCAAACGAAATAATTAAAAAAGCTTTGCGAGCTGCTCGTGATGCCAAAGCTACAGATAACGATTGGGAAAGATTTATAAGCTATTTAAAGAAATGAACAATAATTTTGCGGTCAAGGCCGCAAAATTATTGAAGAAAATTTAGCTGAACAGCTAAAAGGAGATATCCCAATAAATGAAAAAAGTAATTCAACAGAAATTCCGCTGTCCGATATGCAGAGGAAGATTATTTGATGTAATTGCCGAGAACAGTATAAGCACTGAGCTTGTGTATAATTACGGGATAATTATAAAACGCTGGAAATGCAGCAGTAAAATTAAAATAATAAATAAGGATTTAGTACAAGCACCACTTAAAACAAATGCAGAGTAGGAGTTTGACAAGCTTTTAAGGCACTGTCAGCTTCTGCTCTTTTTTAGAGTATACTCCGTTCTGCTTTAAAAGCGGAACGGAGCTTTTATGTTTATAGTAAATTATAATAATAAAGAGGATACATATGTTATCGTTTTGCTGATCGAAGCGGTATATTATATGTACCTCTTTTTTATGTGTCCTCTAAAATAAGAAAGGACACATAAATGATAAACCAATATAAGTGGCTATGTATAGCCGCCAAATACCCATGATCCCCAGTTTTGATTCGGGAAAAGAAATCAAAACGGAGGATTAAAAATGACTAAATATTTCGTTTACAGTGATACCCCTGAAAACGGAAAATATACAGAGGTATCTGAAGAAGAATTCAAATCACAGGTAATGAATGGTGATGGCAGATACTACATCTCGTTTGGCGACTCTGTGCTTGAATGCAGCAAAGAGGAGCATATCAGCCATGCTAAAAATCGCAACAGACACAGCTATCTTCGTAAAACTAAGAAAAAGACCATTGTTGTTTCAATCGAGGATATCGATCCAAGTTATCTTTCGGAAGATACAACAGAGGAAGAAATTATGGAAAAGGCATTCCTTAGGATGAATCTGGAAAAGCTCAGAAAGACATTACCTTTACTTAGTGATTATGAACAGTACTTAATACAGGCGTACTTCTTTGAGGAAATGACACAAAAGAAAATCGGAGAAGTTATTGGTAAAAATCAACAAACAATAAGCAATCACATGAACCATTGTTTAGCAAAACTTGCCGAACTTATAAAAAATATGTGATTTTTCTTTGTGAACTTCCAAAAAGTTGCTAGTAATATATAGAGAGCGAAAAACTCTCGTGTAGCTTGAAAATTGAATAGCGGCACCTCGGAACGTCAATCCGCAGCGCCCAGCATTGATCCTGAATTAAACAGGAATAGCATATTTTGCTGATCTGTGAAAAGATGTAAGCTGTGTGATCGGTACTTCCGTAAAAAGCGGCTCAGTTGTTGTAGGCTGAGAGGCAGAAACCTATGCAGGCTGTTTAAGGCAGCAGCCTGTCCGAGGTGTTCCCTTTGACGGAGGGCAGAGCTTCCTCTGAAAGAAATATCCGTCACCTTTGGAGCAAAGGAAAGTGCTGCCGCAGTGCGGCAGTGAAGCAGCCTGAGTCGGCTGCGTGGGAGCAGAGATGTTCCCCAAAAGCAAAATGATAACGGAACTGCTCCATATGGGGCAGTTCTGTACATATTGGAGATGATAAAAATAAGAAAGATAAATCGTGGAGATGTGTACATGGTCGAAATCGAAAATTCAAGAGACTCCGAACAGTTTGGAAAAAGGCCTGCCGTTGTGATACAGAACAATGTGGGAAATACACACTCACCGACAACGATAATCGCATTTGTGACTTCCAAAAGGAAGAAAAAACTCCCCACTCATGTTCAACTTCATTGCAGAAATCTTGCAAAAACGTCAACAGTAATGCTTGAACAGATAAGGACTGTTTCGGCAAATCGTATAGGCAGTTATATCGGTACTTTAGGCAGACGTGATATGAACAGTATAGATCAGGCACTGAAGATAAGCCTTGGCATCGACAGAAGGAGTCAGCAATGGGGAGAGTAAGGAGTAAAACAAATGAATTTTTTGAAAAATCAGCTAATATTGGGCTTAAACTAAGGCAAGGACAAGTAGAAATGGCAGATGAAATATGCAGAGCATTTGAGACACATAAACCACTTGCCATTGAAGCAGAAGTTGGTATAGGAAAATCATACGCCTATCTTATTCCTGCCGTTTATGAATTTCTGAGAGTGCAGAAACAGATAGTTATAGCTACATCTACAATCGCCTTGCAGGAACAGCTTTATAAAGATGCACATAATGTGCTGAAAATGCTTGGGGTAAACATTGATATAGTTGTTGCAAAGGGTATGAAAAACTACATCTGCAAGCGCAGGCTTAAAGGACATTTATCTCACAGCCACAATGATCCAATCATAGAAAAGCTGTGGGCGATAGTTGAAGGCGGCTCACAGGATATTGCGGATATCGGAATGAAGATACCTCAAAAACTCCTTGAAAGAGTGGTTATAAGCAATTTCGGAAACGATAAATGCAGGACTTGTAATTGTTCGCTTTCATGTGAATATTTCATGTTCAGGAAGAAGATAGCCAATGGCAGAAATATAGTTATCTGCAATCAGAATATGCTTGTAAGTCATCTTGCAAACGGCAGAAGCATTTTTGACAGAAACTGCGGAACATATATTATTGATGAAGCACATAATCTTGAAAGTAAATTCCGTGACGCTTTTTCTGCTTCGTACAGCAAAAATGAACTTAAAAAAATTCTGAATAGCTATGAAAAAATGGTATCAGACGATCATTCAAAACTTGCAAAAAGGCTTATTGGCGGTATGTGCGATACCCTGCAGAAGCTGTTCAAAGAATTCAATTGGCAGATACATCAGCAGACGGACGGGATCGATGAAGGTGTGAGCTCGTTCTACTTTCACAGAACAAAAGAAGTCCGGATATATGCAAATGAGCTTTACCGTAAAACAGAGAGATTTGAGCGGTTTACAGACATAACGCTGAATGAAATAAGCAACTTTGCACTGTCAATCATAGAGACTGAATCTGATGATATAATATGGCTTGTAAATGGTGAGAATGTCAAGCTTTGCATCTGCAAAAAAGATATAAGCAGGGATATCGGAAAGCTGTTGTTTACCGAGAAAAATGTTATCCTCACATCAGCTACTATCTCGTGCAGTCAGACCGGAACTCCTATGGAGAAATATGAATATTTTCTTGACAGCATACATTTTCCGACCAATGCAATGGTGTCTGAACCAAAGCGGTCTCGGTTCGACTACAAGAGCCATGCAATTCTGTATTGTTCTGCGGCTCTGCCGATACCAAAGCATGACAAAAAAGAAGAATATCGTGAGGCTTCAATAGATGAAATATTAAAGCTGTTGGAGATAACGCAGGGCAAGGCACTGATACTGTTCACTGCAAGGTCTGATATGGATTATGTTTATAAAAGGCTGAGTAATATGCACTTGCCGTATAAAATAATGATACAGGGAAGCCGATCATCGCAGGCTCATCTGCTTAAAGATTTTCGCAGTAATGTTGATTCAGTGATACTCGGAACAGGAGTATATTGGGAGGGGATAAATGT
>ODAI014326194.1_pt1 | contig 11151 bp, 8 predicted proteins | sample 1539321 | NCBI WGS metagenome assembly ODAI01 (sample SAMN02144231, study PRJEB22623) | gut metagenome | biome: sheep rumen | host: Ovis aries | place: New Zealand | reverse complement strand
CTGTGAGAGCGCGCTGTGGAAAATCGCAACATTGTCGCCAAAACGCGATTTAAAGCGTGTTACAGCCTGCGGCGTAAGCGATATTTCCGGCACAAGCACCACCGCTGTTTTACCGAGCGATAAGGCGTACTCTATCGACTGCATAAACACTTCGGTTTTGCCGCTTCCGGTTACGCCGTGCAATAAAAATTTCTTACCGTCGCCGTTTTTTACAGACGCGTTTATTGCGTCTATCGCCTTTTGCTGCTCGGCTGTCGGGGTCATTTTCTCTGACCTTTCATACAGCCTGTTTGCAAACGGGTCACGGTATACGACTGTTTCAAAAATCTCGGCAAGACCCTTTTTACATAGCGTATTAAGCGAAGCGGTCCCGCCGCCGGCATTTTCAAAAAGCTCCGTCACAGTGACGTATTCCGAGCCGGCAAGGTATTCAAGCATTGCCGCCTGTACCGTTGCGGTTTTGGGCAGGCGTTCAATTTCCTCAAACGCTTCGTCCGCCGTCACCTTAAGCCTTACGCAGCGCTGCTTTTTATCGCGGACGCTTACGCTTTGGCGGTACTCACGGCGGAGTGTGCCGTTGGCTATCATTTCGCGGACTTGATTTTTAATATCACGTCCGATATGCTCTTTTAATGCAGTATATTCCACGGCGTTATCATTTGCTTTAAGAAAGGCTATTATGCTTTTTCTTATTTCTGATTTTTCCTCGGTTTCATTTTCGAGAACAATCCATTCGTGACTTTTTACCGCCGTTCCTGCAGGTACAATGGTGTGGATAATGTCAAGGTATGGGGTGAGATATTTTTTGTGCATCCATTCAATCACTTTGAGCATATCTTGGTCAAAAGCACGAATATCATTTGCAAGTCTTATTACGGGCTTTAAATTTTCCGCTTCACTTGTTTCCGAGAGCCCCATACAGAAGCCCTCAAGTGTGCGGTTAGCCTGTCCGAACGGTACAAGGACCCGGCTTCCTATGCCGATAACATCCTCCATATCCGGCGGTACAAGGTAGTCAAACGGCTTATCCACCTGCTTTGACTTATTATCCACAATAACCTTTGCAATCATACCCTGCTTACCCCATCAGCGAATTAGTTTTCGCCGTTCTCGTAATCTACTACCTCTATGCCCGCTTCTTCCTCGCTGTTGTTGCTGAGCGAAAGGATTGCGGCCTGCTTTTCGTCCTCCCAAGCCTTTGCGCGCTCAATAGCGCCGCTTCTTACGTAGCCTACCTTGCCTGAGATTATCTCGTCAGCGGCAATAGATACCGGCTTTTCCGCGCCGTGCGCTTCCTCGTCAGAGGTGCGCTCGTTGCCTATCATTCTCGCGCGCTTTGCCGCCATTGCAACAAGCGTGTAACGGCTGTCTACGCACTTTGAAAGCTCTGAAATTCCGGGTTTGATCATCATAATTACATTCCTCCAGTTTAATATTGTTCTGAAATAAGTTTATCCACAAGACCGCGCTTGGCGCTCTCATTTCGCATTACGGTTTCGACCTCCTTAACGCACTCGTCAAGGTCGTCGTTTATAAATATATGGTTATACAGCGGTGATTTGGTGAACTCCCATTTCGCCGTTTCCATACGCTTTAAAATTTGCTCCTCGCTCTCGCGGCCGCGGTCTGTGAGCCTGTTTTTAAGCTCCTTCATTGACGGCGGAATAACAAACATAAGTATCGCGTCGGGGAAGATGTTTTTTACCTTTAACGCTCCCTGCACCTCAATTTCAAGCAGCACATTTTTGCCGCTTGAAAGCATATCGGCAACAGCTCTTCTCGGCGTGCCGTAGTAGTTGCCGTTGTACTCGGCATATTCGAGCATTTCACCGTCAGCTATCATTTTTTCAAAGTTTTCTACGGTGGTGTAATTGTACGTCACTCCGTCAACCTCGCCCTTGCGTATCCCGCGCGTGGTGGACGATATTGACAGGAATATGTTGTTGTTTTCATTTGCCAACAGCCTTTCGCAAATTGTACCCTTGCCCGTACCCGACGGACCGGACATTACAAATAATACGCCTCTCGCCATTTACTGTGCCTCCTCGTTTGTACTCTCCGACATTCGCGACGCAACCGTTTCCGTCTGCAGTGCGGACAGAACTATGTGGTCGGAGTCGGTCACTATTACCGCTTTTGTTTTTCTGCCGTAGGTCGCGTTTATAAGATTGCCCTTATCCTCAGCCTCACGAATAATTCGCTTTATCGGCGCGCTGTCGGGACTTACAACGGCTATTACCCTGTCGGCGTTTACCATATTGCCGAAGCCTATGTTAATCAGTTTCATACTTACCTCTTACTCTATGTTCTGTACCTGTTCGCGTAGCTTTTCTATTTCGCCCTTCAGCTCTACCACGATTTTTGCGATTTCTATGTCGCTCGCTTTTGAGCCTATGGTGTTTGTTTCGCGGTTTATCTCCTGAATTAAAAAGTCTAAGCGTCTGCCTGCCGGCTCGCCGCTGCCGACAATATTATAAAACTCAACAAAGTGGCTGCCTAAGCGCACAGTTTCCTCGTTTACCGCAACCTTGTCGGCGTATATTGCTACCTCGGTCAAAACGCGGCTTTCGTCTATTCCCCTGTCCTCTAAGATTTCCTTGATTTTATCATAAAGGCGGCTCTGATACTCCTTAACCGTTTCGGGCGAGCGTTCGTCAACCTTTTTCACAAGCGTTTTCATATATTCAACGCGGTTTTCAAGGTCGCGCTGTATTCTTTCGCCCTCGCGCTGACGCATTTCCGTAAAGTCACTGAGCGCGCCGTCAAGTGCGGTGCGGACATTGTTCCATATCTGCTCCTCGTCCTCGTCCTTTTTGACGGTTGTGAAAATATCCTGATTGCGCGCCACGTTCATAACGGTTATGTCGTCCGTCAAAGAAAATTCGTCGCGCAGCTTTTTTAACGCTTCGATGTAATTCTCCGCAACGGCGCGGTTTATTTCGATTTCCTCGTCGGTTGTTTCGTAGTTTTCTATGGTGAGGAAAATGTCAACCTTGCCGCGCGTTATGCTCTTCGCCGCGTGCTGCTTTATCTTGTCCTCCAAAAACGCGTAGCGGCGCGGATATTTTATCGTGTAGTCGCTGTAACGGTGGTTTACGGATTTTATTTCTACGTTTATTCTCTTGCCGTCGGCTATGATTTCATTTCTGCCGTAGCCGGTCATACTCTTTAGCATTATATCTCTCCTTATGGCATATTTGCCCATTATCCGATACATTATATCACATAATTTTGATTTTGCATATACCTTTTTGAAAATTTTTCAAAAAAATTACCGTATGCACATCTGCATACGGTAATTTTAAGCTTTCATTACTTTCCCAATGCGAGGTTAGTTAACAGGCCCATAAGAATATCGGTTAAATCCCTGCTCTTTTGCGGAACGGTTACGGTTTCGTCCTCGTCTGCTACTGTGGCGGTTTCATTCATTTTAATTACAATGCCGTCCGTACCTCCAGATGCGATTTCAACGTCCGCAGTCATACTTTCACTCGTGATGTCTGATGTCATATTTATTCCGAGTCCGGTACCAAAAAACAATTTCGAGAACTCCTCGGGTGAAACATTAAGAGAAACGGTATAGCCGTCCTCCTTTTCTTCTATTATAAGATTATCATCCAAAAGCTCATACATATCCGCCATTGAAGCGAACATCATAGCCACGCCGTATTGTGCGTCACCTTCCGGAATATAAGAGCGCATAGCTTCTTCCACATCCGGAATTTGACCGGAAGCCGCAATTTGCAATACCTTTAAAGCAGCGGTATTTGCGCCGAGCTTTTCAAGGTCAACGCTCATCCACTCGCTGCCGTCACCTGTCAGAAGTCTTGATATAGCCGAAATCTTTGCGTTATCCTTGGATATATTGTTCAACAAATCCGTTTTAAGGTATAAAACGGTACCGTCAAGCACTGCGTTAAACTCGGATTTGTCGAGGTTGAAATCGGGGCTTGTAAGGCTTACCGTACCGTCAGCACCGATTTTGCCGTCCTTCATAAGCATATTCAAAACGGCGGATAAATCAAATGCGCCGCCACTTACGTCCTTACCGTTTACGGTAATGTTAAGCGCGTATTTGTTAAACTTTGCTGTGTCGTATGACGCGAGCTTTTTGAGATTTGGTATCGACTCGCTAATCTTGTCGATATACTCGTCATAGTCCATTATAATAACCGTTTCATTGTCGCCGTTCCAGCCGACATCCATACCCAAAGCGTTTGACATAAAGCGCACCGGAACATATGTTCTGCCGTCCTCTACAAGCATCGGCACGTCCATTGTTATTGTGGACTTTTCACCGTTATTGTCTATGTAGATGGTGTCATCAAGAAGCTCAAAGGTAATTGTTGTATCGCCCTTTGTCGCGGTTACTGTTTTAGTCGCGTCATCGTAGTCAACGTCCGCGTTCATTGTTTCAAGCGCCGCGCGGAACGGTATCATTACCCTGCCATCGGTATTTACCGGCTTTGCATCCTCATATTCTACGGCTTTGTCGTTGTAGATAATGTGAATTTCATCATTTTGGAGCGCTGAGGATATGTCCTCCACTCTTGCCGCACTCGCTGCAGCCACACACGATACAGAAATAGCTGCCGCGGTTATAAGCGATATTATTTTCTTCATTATAAAACCTCCGTTCGTAGTTTATAGGTTTATTTTATCACAAACAAACGGTTTTAGCAAGATTGTTGTTGTATTTTTTGCGGTTTTATGCTATAATCGGGTAAATATCATCAAGGAGATTTTGATTATGGCATTTGACGCTACTGTTGTGCGGTGTCTTGTCGGTAATTTGCAGGAGAAAATTATCGGCGGCCGCATTGATAAGATATATCAGCCCGAAAAGGACGAGATAACGCTTGGTATACGCACGTTTGAGGAAAGTTTTAAGCTCACTCTTTCAGCGTCCAGCGCGCACCCGAGGGCGCATTTTACGGCGGTTTCAAAGAAAAACCCACAGACTGCGCCGCTTTTTTGTATGCTTCTCCGCAAGCATATCGGCAGCGGTAAGATTACGGCGGTCGAGCAGGACGGATTTGAGCGTATTATAAGGATTTCCGTTGAGAGCTATGACGAGCTTGGCGATCTCACAACAAAATACCTTATTGCTGAAATTATGGGGCGTCACTCTAATATTATTCTGACAACTGCAGATATGAAAATAATCGACTGTATAAAGCACGTTGATTTTACCGTAAGCTCCGTGCGCCAGCTTTTGCCGGGACTTTACTACGAGAGCGCGCCCGCGCAGGATAAAACAGACCTGACGGATATTGAGGGTACGGTTAATATTGATTTTTCATCACCTATTCAACCGGCGGATAAGGCTGTGCTTGCCTCGGTTGCCGGTATCAGTCCGCTTACGGCGAGAGAAATCGTGTACCGCGCATTTGAAAGGACTGATGTCAAGTGCGGCGAGCTGACCGACAACGGCAGGAATAAGATTTTGTATGAGATTGTAAGACTGTCAAAAGCGGTTAAGGCGGATGAATTTCAGCCGTGTATGATTGTTGACACAAAAACGGGCAAGCTGATGGATTTTTCGTCTACGCCTATTAAACAGTATGAGTCATTGGCGGAGGTTAAGTATTTTGACGATATAAGCGTACTTCTGGATGAGTTTTACCGCACGCGTGATATGCGTGAGCGTATGCGGCAGAAGAGCGCGGATTTAACAAAGCTGCTGAGTAATAATATAGAAAGAACATCAAAAAAAATCGGTATACTTACCAAAACTCTGCAAGACTCAAAGAGCAAGGACAAATATAAGATTTACGGTGATTTGCTGACGGCGAATATTTATGCCATATCGCAAGGTCAGAGTGAAATTGAGGTACAGAATTATTACGAAGAAAACTCACCGCTTGTAAAGATAACGCTTGACCCCACTCTCACTCCATCGCAGAACGCGCAGAGATACTATAAGCGTTATAACAAGGCAAAAACAGCGGAAACGGAGGCCGCAAAGCAGATTGAGGGCGCGCGCGCCGACCTTGAATACCTCGAAAGCACGCTTGCCGCAGTTGAAACCGCGGATAACGACAGTGATTTAAACGCGATAAGACAGGAGCTTATTTCGGAGGGGTATATTTCAAGGCGGCAGAATGTAAAAAAACAGAAGCAGGCGGCGGCGAAGCCTATGCATTTTCTTTCATCGGACGGGTTTGATATTTATGTCGGCAAAAGTAATACGCAGAATGATTATCTTGCGCTGAAATTTGCAAACTCATCGGATATCTGGTTCCACACAAAGAAAATTCACGGCTCGCACACGGTTATTAAACTCGGTATCGACAAGGAGGTTCCTCCGTCAACCATACGCGAGGCGGCGGAGATAGCGGCGTATTATTCAAAGGCTCGCTCCTCGTCACAGGTGCCGGTGGATTATACGGCGGTGAAGAATGTTAAAAAGCCAAACGGAGCAAAGCCCGGTATGGTGATTTATGATAATTACAACACCATTTATGTGACCCCTAAGGAGCCGCAAAACAAATAGGTAAACAAAAAGTGCGTCTATGCCTTGCATAAACGCACTCTGTTTTTTTCTGTAAAAATTAGTTCTTCTTTGCTGTTGTCTTTACTTCAGCCTTCTTTGCAGGTGCCTTAACTGCTGCCTTTACAGGTTCAGCCTTCTTTACCGGCTCTGCCTTCTTAGCTGCTTCTACCTTCTTTGCAGGAGCTGCTGCCTTCTTTGCAGGAGCTGCCGCCTTCTTCGCGGGAGCTGCTGCCTTCTTTGCAGGCGCCTTCTTGGCTGCAGGCTTCTTAGCCGCTGCCTTCTTTGCAGGAGCCTTCTTAGCCGGAGCTGCCTTCTTTATTGTGTTCTTCCAATCAGCAATCTTTGAAGCATCGCCCTTAACTACTGCCTCACCGTTTTCAACTGCCTTATCGAGGCTTGATCTGCCTGAAAGTACAGCCAGAAGCGCAGACTTAGTAATATCAAGAACAACGTCGTTGTCATAGTAATCGTACGGCTCAACTGCGAGCTTACCTTCCTTAACTTCTGCATAGAAAGTACCGCCGCAATCTTCGTCTGTAAGAGTTACCTGAATTGCAAAATCAGCCGTGCTGCTTGCATCCGCATTGTCGAACTTTTCCTTTACCTTTAAAAATGCCTGTTCGAATGTCATTTTTAAATCCCCTTTCCTTTTCTGACAGCGCATGGCTGTCGGCACTCAATATTTTTTTGCAAGGTTAGTATAACTCTTTTTTTATTTTATGTCAAATGTTAATTGTATTTTTGTGACTTATATTGACTTTCCGAGCCGTTTTTGGCGGTTTTAATGTAAGTAAAGACGAAAAAACCACTATATATATGATGTTATGATTAAAAATAACGGTTGCAAAATCTGTAAAAATGTTCTATAATAATGAAGCATACTTAATTGCGATTTTCCTGTTCCTGACGCAACGGCTCACAGGCGGCAGAGAACAACAGATAGCATCGGTGAGCAGAAAGGCTATGGAATTAAGCTATGGCAAATGACAGAAGAAATTCAAACGGCGGAAATGATGAGTTTGACTGGGAAGCATATGACAAGATGACCTCCGGCTCATCTCCCGCTCCACGCAGACGGCGCTCTGCATCAAAGCACAGAAAGGAACAGGATATACAACCTTACGTTCCTTCCTCCGGCGGCAATACACCAACGCGCCGTAATTCTAAAAAGAAGAAAAAGAAGAAAAAAGTACTGACCGAAAAGCAGAGACTTTTCCGTAAGCGTCTGCGTCTTACTATTTTCTCGGTACTGTTTATCGGCATTATTATTATAACCGGTATGTTTATAGGAATGTACGCGGCTGTTTCGCGTGAGATAAAGGATATGAATATCCGCACTCTTGCTCTTAACACCTCCTCGGTTATCAAGTACATCGACGAAAACGGCACCGAGCAGGATCTTGAGCATATCAATTCCGACACCAACCGCATATGGGTTGACTCAACTCAGATACCGCAGGTGATGAAGGATGCGATTGTTGCAATTGAGGACGAGCGCTTCTATAACCATAACGGCGTTGACTTTAAGCGTACCTTTGGCGCTACCGGCAAATGGATTTTGTCAAAGTTCGGATTGGGCAGCGCAAGCTTTGGCGGAAGTACGATTACTCAGCAGGTTATCAAGAATATCACAAACGAAAAGGACAACACTCCGACGCGTAAGATCAAGGAAATGATGCGCGCTCTCGCTCTCGAAAAAGAACTTTCAAAGGACGAGATACTTACGATGTATCTGAATATTGCGTACTTTGCAAATAACTGTAACGGTGTTGAAGCGGCGGCAAGAACGTATTTCAATAAAAACGCGTCTGATTTAACACTGGCCGAGGCGGCTTCTATTGCCGGCATTACACAGTTCCCGTCTGAATTTGACCCGTTTGTGCATCCGGAGAACAATATTGAAAAGAGAAATCTTGTCCTGGGCAAGATGAAGGAGCTGGGCTATATAACCGACGCTCAATATAACGAGGCTTCGGCGAGCGACCTCGTCGTAAGCAATGCCTACAGAGAGAATTCCGGCAGGATAACATCATATTTTGTTGACCAGGTTATAAATGACGTTGTAAACGATCTCGTCGAGCAGAAGGGGTATTCAACCGACTTTGCGACTCGTCAGGTTTATAACGGCGGTCTGACGATTTACGCTACGATTGACCCCGACATTCAGAATACAATGGAAAGCGTATTCACCGATTACTCCAACTTCCCCTCCACCGGTAAGGGTGCGCAGTCGGCTATGGTCGTAACTGACCCATACACCGGACAGGTCAAGGGACTTATCGGCGGACTCGGCGAAAAGACAAACATCCGCGGCTGGAACAGAGCGACACAGATGAAGCGTCAGCCCGGTTCTTCAATTAAACCGCTGTCGGTTTACGGGCCTGCTATTGACACAGGCAAGATAACCGAGGTTACGGAGGTAGTCGATGAGGAAATCACAATCGGTGACGACAAGTGGAAACCAAAAAATGCGTATAGCGGGTTCTTGGGTGAGATGACTGTCAAGGAAGCCGTTTCACGAAGCGCAAATATTCCGGCTGTTAAGGTTCTGGATATGGTAGGCGTTTCTACATCCTTCAATTACTTGCAGAAAAAGTTCCATCTGTCGAGCCTAGAAGAACAGGACAGAAACTACTCCTCCCTCGCGCTCGGCGGTCTGACGCAGGGCGTTTCGGTTGAGGAAATGGCGGCGGCATACGGTACGTTTGTAAACAGCGGTCAGTATATCAAGCCGCATACCTATACAAAGGTGCTTGACGCGAAGGGCGACATTGTGCTTTCAAACAGCTCCGATACAACACAGGCTATAAGCGCGGCTTCGGCGTTCATTATGTCAGACCTTTTACGCGGCGTTGTAACCGGCGAGCACGGTACGGGTTCAAGCGCGCAGCTCCCATCTATGCCGACCTACGGCAAAACCGGTACGACGGATGATGACTGCGATAAGTGGTTTGTAGGATTTACGCCTTATTATGTCGGCGCGTGCTGGTACGGCTTCGATTCACCAAGCTCCATCAGCGCGGCGGGAGTTTCAGGTAATCCTGCAACAGCCGCCTGGCGCGCAGTTATGAGCCGAATACACGCAAATCTCAATCCAAAGGATATTGCAAAACCGTCTAACGTTGTTGAAGCGACGGTTTGCGCTAAGTCAGGACTGTTACCGACAAGCACCTGCCCCACTGTAACGGGCTATTTTGTCCAGGGAACACAGCCTAAAGCTATGTGTGACGCCACCCACGCGTCAAAGGCGGCCACACCGGCGCCCTCACCGTCTGTTTCCCCGTCGGTAAGTCCGTCGGCTACCACAGCGGCTGCCACACCGGCTGCGTCAGTATCAAATGTGCCTTCAGCTACCGAGGCTGTGTCAGGTTCATCATCAGGCTCATCAACGTCGGGTACGTCGTCCGGCACATCTTCGGGAACGTCATCAGGCACGTCGTCCGGTACGTCATCCGATACGGGTACAGCTTCATCTCACAGCAGTGACGGTGAGGACAGCGGCAGCAGTTCCGGAAGCGGCGATGACAACGAGGAAAGCTCCGGCGAGACCGGCGGCGAAGAAGAATAAGTTTTTTAGAAGGAATACATCTGTATTCCTTCTTTTTATGTACTATATATTGACAAAATATCCGCGCGGTGTTACAATATATAGAAGCAAGCAAAGGAGATAAGGAAATGCCAATGAATTCAAAAGACAGCTTAATACTTATGAATAAAGGAGCATATGACTCTCCCTTTGTTTCTGTTTTTATTTTTAGATCAAATTGACAATGATATATTCATTGTCATTTTTTTTGCCACAAAGGAAGGAGATATTATATGAAGGCACAGCTTATTTTGGAAAACGGAAGGCGGTTTACGGGAACGCTTTTCGGCTCGGAGGAAAACACAGCCGGCGAGGTTATATTCACCACCGGCGTTGTCGGCTATGAAGAGCTTCTGACCGATCCGGCAATGGCTGGTCAGATGGTTATTATGACCTTTCCGCTCATAGGCAACTACGGTATAAATTTTGAGGATATGGAATCCGGAAAAGTCTGGCCGCATGCCGTTATTGTACGCGAGGAATGCATTGAACCGTCCAATTTCAGAAATGAAATGAATTTCGGCGACTGGCTTTCATCGCACGGAGTTACGGGTCTTTGCGGAGTTGATACGCGCGCTCTTACGAGAATAATACGCGATGAAGGCGTTATGAGAGGTGTTATAATGGCAGGCGAACCGTCCGATGACGCGGTCAGATCATTTATGGATAAATGCGGCGCGCCGACAATAGCGGAGGTGACAGCTAAGAATATATACACCGTAAATGAGGGCGGCAAAAAACGTGCGGCGTTTATTGACCTCGGCACAAGAAAAAGTGTTGTTGACGCTGTTTCAAGCTATGACTGCGCCGTTACGGTGTTCCCCGCTTCGGCAAACGCAGAGGAAATTGCGGCTTGTAAGCCGGAAATTGTATTTGTTTCGTCAGGTCCTGAAAACCCGTCAGACGCGGACGCTGTCGCAAACACGGTGAAAGCTCTTATCGGTAAATTTCCGATTTTCGGTATAGGACTTGGTCTTAGAATTATAGGCGCTGCGCTCGGATGTAAAACAGAGCGTCTGCCGTTCGGTCACCACTGCGGCAACTACCCTGTAAAGGACAAGAAAACAGG
>ODAI013045442.1_pt1 | contig 11151 bp, 4 predicted proteins | sample 1539321 | NCBI WGS metagenome assembly ODAI01 (sample SAMN02144231, study PRJEB22623) | gut metagenome | biome: sheep rumen | host: Ovis aries | place: New Zealand | reverse complement strand
TTTACTTCTTGCGACTACAACTTACAACAGTTTTTGTATAGAGACAATTCAGTAGAAGACCGTTTGACTGGCCTTTCTGCTTCAACACTTTCAGGTTCATCTCTTCCTTCACCTTTGAACAATAAATACAAAGTTGCAATCATTACTGATGTTCATTTTGGTGCTGGTGAACGGGGAACCCTTGATGCCGACTTTATCGCTTGGGCAAGTGCACACAATATGGCCTTTTGTATTTGTTTGGGAGATGTTGCGGAACATGGCGCAGAAGCTGAATACAAACAGTACGCTTCTTTTGTAACAGATGTAAAGGCAGTGCTTACAACTCAGAAAGTGTATTCAACTGTTGGAAACCATGACTTGTACAGTGACGGTTGGAAGTGGTGGAAAAAGTATGTTAACACAGATTTTAACCTGGACACTTCATTTTATACCTTTACCGCTGGCGGTTTTTCTTGGTACTTCATAGATTCTGCAAGTGGAACTTTGGGAGTCTCTCAGTTTAAAGCACTAAAAGCACGTATGGAAGAAGATTCAAACCCAAAAATTGTTTTGTCCCATTTCCCGCTCTATGCAGATGGTGCTTACAACGCAAGCTATCCAACTTTGCAAAATTCTATGGAAACATCACGCCTTATAGATTTGTTTGCCCGCAATAATGTTAAATTCTTTGCGTCTGGACATTCACATCACTGGGCACAAAAAAGTTTTGGTTCCTTCTACGAAGTGAATTTTACCGGTTTTAATGCAAAAAAATCTTGGGGCTATATAGAAGTAGATGCTACAAGCGGACAAGTCATAGCTTATGACAAAGATGGTAAGCGCTTACTGTAGCCGATTTACAATTTTTTGAGTATATTTGAAACATGAAAGATAAGACAGAACAAGTAGAGCCGGAAAATCTGCCTGCAGAACAGCAGTTTCCCAATAAATTATTTTTGATTCCCATAGCAGGTCGCCCTATATTCCCAGGTGTCTTTACGCCTCTTATGATAAGCAACAGCAATGCTGAAGATGCCAAAGTTGTGGAAGAAGCCTATGAAGGTGATGGTTTTATTGGCATTGTTATGCTTAAAGACGAAGTTGAAAAACCTTCTGTAAACGATTTGTACAAAGTAGGAACCGTTGCCCGTATTATTAAAAAAATCAATTTACCCGACGGTGGAGTAAATGTCTTTGTGTCTACTTTGCAACGCTTTAAAATTCGCAAAACCCTCAATTCTTCTGGACCTATGGTTGCAGCTGTTGAGTATATTGAAGACGAAGAATCTGATACTTTTGAAGTTAAGGCATTAACGCGTGCTCTGGTAAGCGAAATGAAGGAAGTTAGCGAAAACAATCCTTTGTTCAGTGAAGAAATGCGTCTTAACATGGTCAACATAGATCATCCAGGAAAAATTGCAGACTTTATTGCTTCCATTCTTAACATTGACAAAACAGAACAGCAAAAAATTCTTGAAACGCCCAATGTCCGTCAGCGTATGGAACAAGTTTTGGTCTTCATTAAAAAAGAGCAGGAAATTTTACGTGTTCAGAAAAAAATACAAAATGAACTAAACGAACGAGTTGAAAAAAATCAGCGAAATTACTTTTTACGCGAAGAACTTAAAAGCATCCAGGAAGAACTGGGCATTGCATCAGATTCAAAATCATCTGACTACAAAAAGTTCAAAGAAAAAATTGATGCCTTTAAATTTGAAGGTGAAGTTAAAGAAACTGTTTACAATGAACTTGAAAAATTCCAGCTCTTAGACCCTCACGACAGCGAGTATACACAAGTACGCAATTATCTTGATTTAGTTTCATCGCTTCCGTGGAATGACGAAGCCTTTAGCGACTTTAACCTTAACGAAGCAGAAAAAATTCTTGAACACGATCACTACGGTCTTGAAGATGTTAAAAAACGCATTCTTGAATATTTAGCTGTCAAAAAGTTAAAGCAAGACAGTAAGGGTTCTGTGCTTATTTTAGTTGGTCCTCCTGGAGTTGGAAAAACAAGCATTGGTAAATCAATAGCACGAACTATGGGTAAACCTTTCTATCGGTTTTCTGTAGGTGGTGAACATGACGCTTCAAACATAAAGGGTCACCGTCGTACTTACATTGGTTCTATGCCAGGACGCATCATAGAGGGACTTAAAATTACAAAGAGTAAAGCCCCTGTTTTTATGATTGATGAAGTTGACAAAATGACAACCAGTGCACAAGGCGACCCAGCTGCTGCTTTGCTTGAAGTGTTAGATCCCGAACAAAATGTTGCTTTCCGTGACATTTATCTTGATTTACCTTTCGACGTAAGCAATGTCTTTTTTATTCTTACTGCAAATACACTGGACACTATACCAAAACCGCTGCTTGACCGCGCAGAAATTATAGAACTGTCTGGTTATATTGACCAAGAAAAAATTGAAATTGCAAAGAGTTATCTTATTCCCAAAAATCTAGAGAAAAATGGTTTGGCTAAGTCTCAAGTTAAGTACACTCGTAAAGCCCTTGCTCTTATTGCAACAGAATATGCTCGTGAAGCTGGTGTGCGTAACTTTGAAAAATGTATAGACAAGGTAAACCGTAAGCTTATAAAAGAAAAACTTTCAGAACTGGAAAGCAGTAAAGAAAGCGATGTTCGTTCTCTTTTTGCAAAACAAAAGTTTGTTATTGACGAAGCAGAAATTCGCAACTACTTGGGTAAGCCAGTCTTTGATGAAAGTCAGATAAAGCAGGCGTCGGTTCCGGGTACTGCAATTGGACTTGCTTGGACGAGCATGGGCGGAGACACTTTGCTTTTGGAAAGCATTGCACTTCCTTCAGAAAAGGGTGGTCTTGTACTTACTGGTCAGTTAGGCGATGTAATGAAAGAAAGTGCACAGATTGCTATGAGTTTTGTAAAACGCTATGCGGAAGAACACAGCATCAAAGATTCAGAATGGTTTGAAAAGCACACTATTCACTTGCATTTCCCCGAAGGAGCAACACCTAAAGACGGTCCTTCAGCAGGTATAACTATTGTAACCGCACTCATGTCTCTTATAAAAAACAAGCGCATGAAGGCAGGAGTTGCAATGACTGGAGAGCTCAGTCTTACTGGTCAAGTTATGCCTATAGGTGGATTGCGCGAAAAAACGGTTGCTGCAAAACGCAATAAAATTAAGACAATCATTTTCCCCAAAGCAAATGAACGAGATCTTGAAGAAATTCCAGAGCTTGTAAAGCAGGGACTTACTTTTATTCCTGTTACGAATGCACAAGAGGTAATTGATTTTGTCTTCTAACATAAAGGCCGTTGTCTTTGACATGGACGGCGTGCTTTTTGACAGTGAGCGAATTTCTCGCATGGTGTGGATTCAAGCTGGTGCAGAATATCATCTTGCTGATGTCGAAGAAGCAGAACGGTGTGTTATAGGCAGAAGTTTTGCAGATACATGTCAGTTTTTAAAGGAACGCTACGGTCCTACTTTTCCTGCAGTAGAATTTAGAACTCGCTGTTCTCAGCTTTTTCATGAATACACAGATGCTCATGGAATGCCTCTTATGCCTCTTGCTAAAGAAACCTTGCTCTATTTGTTCAACAAGAAAATTCCTTTAGCTCTTGCTTCTTCGACAAGACGCCTTGTTGTAGACAAAGAACTTGCGGAGGCAGATTTTACTCATTTTTTTAAGGTGACTGTTTGTGGCGATGAAGTAGAACATTCAAAACCTAATCCCGACATTTACATTGAAGCTTGCAAAAAGTTGGGCTTTAATCCAGAAGATTGCATTGCAGTAGAAGACAGCCCTAATGGCATTCGCTCTGCATATAATGCGGGTATGAAAGCAGTTATGATTCCCGATCAAGTTCAACCAGATGAAAAATTAAAAACTCTTTTGTATAAATGCTATTCCTCTCTTGCTGAATTAAAAGAATTATTCTAGACTTTAGTTCATGCTCATTTATCAAGAAAAACAGACGCTTGTTGTTCAGCGTGGAAATGAACGCCTTTTTATTCAGAGTTGGGGAAAAAACGCCCTTAGAATCCGTATGACAAAAGAGTCTCAACTAGACGCTCACGACTGGGCTTTGTGTGAAAGCCATGAGTCAGAAGAAACGGTCATAAATATTCATCAAGTAGATACAACAGAACCCTGGTACTACGGAAAAGAACGGGAAGAACATAAGTCTTACGGAACAGAAGCCTCATTAACTAATGGGAACATAACCTGTCGTGTTAGTGTTGAAGGCTGGCTGTCTTTTTTCAATCAGCAAGGAAAACTCTTAACAAAAGAATACTGGCGCACTCGTGACCGCATAGACCGTTATGCGGTTCCGCTCAGAGTTGAAGGTCGTGAATTAAAAGCAATTGTCGGAACAACAGATTACAAATTGACTGCTCGTTTTGAAGCTTTTGATGATGAGCATATCTTTGGCATGGGTGTGTATCAGGATGCTTGTTTTGACAGAAAGGGTAGCATGATGGAACTTGCTCATCGTAACAGTCAGACCAGTGTTCCTTTTTTTGTTTCAACTCGAGGTTACGGTTTTTTGTGGAATAACCCAGCTATTGGAAGTGCAACCTTTGCTTCTAATAAAACAGAATGGACTTCGGTAAGTTGTAAAAAAATGGACTACTGGATTTGTGCAGGTGACAGTCCCGCTCAAATAGAAGAACAGTATGCAGATGTTACCGGAAAAACTCCCATGATGCCTGAATACGGTATGGGCTTTTGGCAGTGCAAGTTGCGCTATCGCACTCAAGAAGAAGTGCTTGCTGTTGCGCGCGAGTACAAAAAGCGTGGTATTCCCCTTGATGTTATTGTTGTTGACTTTTTCCATTGGACGCGACAGGGAGAGTTTAAGTTTGATCCTCGTTGCTTTCCTGAGCCCGAAAAAATGATTGCAGAACTTAAAGAAATGGGCATTAACTTGTGTGTAAGCGTTTGGCCTACCATAGATCAAAAAGCTTCAACTTTTGGTGAAATGGCAGATCGTGGCTTTTTAGTGGGAGCAGACAGAGGCAGCGGTATTCACATGGACTGGCTGGGCAATACTGTCTTTTTTGATGCGACTAATCCTGGTGCTCAAGAATTTGTTTGGAATGAATGTAAGAAAAATTATTACGACAAAGGCGTGCGTATTTTCTGGCTTGACGAAGCAGAACCTGAATACGGTCCTTACGACTGGGATTTGTTCCGCTACTACGAAGGACCAGTGCAACAGTGTGCAAACATTTATCCCCTCAAGTATGCTGAAGCTTTTGCAAAAGGTCTTGCTTCTTGTGGTGAAAAAGAAAAGATGAGTCTTGTTCGTTCAGCATGGGCAGGAAGTCAAAAGTTTGGTGTGCTTACGTGGACAGGCGACATTCATTCAGATTGGCGTGCCTTTAAAGAACAGTTGCAAACGGGTCTTAATATGAGCATGGCCGGTATTCCTTGGTGGACAACAGATATTGGTGGCTTTGTAGGAGGAGACTCAAAGTCTTCTGACTTCCGTGAACTTTTAGTGCGCTGGTTTGAATGGGGAACTTTCTGTCCTGTCATGCGTCTTCACGGAGAGAGACCTCCTTACATTCCTCTTGAAAAGGGAACAGAAGTTATTGACGGTGTTGCTCAGTGGGGAAGTGCTCAGCCAAATGAAATATGGAGCTTTGGTGAGAAAGTGTATGAAATTCTCAAAAAGTACATACTCTTGCGCGAAAAAATGAGACCCTATATTCGAGACTGCTTTAAAGATGCAAGCCTTACCGGTCACCCCTTTGTGCGACCCCTCTATTACGATTTTTATACTGATGAAAAAGTGCTTTCTATTACAGATCAATTCATGTTTGGTCCAGCTGTTTTGGTTGCTCCTGTTTTTGCTGCGGGTCAGACAGAAAGGGAAGTCTATCTTCCTTGTGGAACTCAATGGAAAAATCTTCAGACAAAAGAAGTGTTTTCAGGTGGGCAAAGTGTCCGTGTAAACTGTCCCCTTGATGTTATTCCAGTCTTTGTGCGTACAGACAAAGAACTAGATAAAACGTGCTTTTTCTGATACTATAGGAGTATGGCACAAAAAAAATCATACGCAATCCAAAAAGTTATGGAAGGCGATAAAATATCCATTCAGGGAGCCCGCGAACACAATCTTAAAAATATAAGTGTGGAATTTCCGCGCAACAAACTGGTTGTGATAAGTGGACTTTCTGGAAGTGGTAAAAGTTCTCTTGCATTTGACACTCTTTTTGCAGAAGGTCAGAGACGGTATATGGAAAGTCTTTCTTCCTATGCCCGTCAGTTTTTAGGTCGCATGGATAAACCAGATGTCGATCTTATAACAGGTCTTTCTCCAGCAATCAGTATAGAACAAAAAACAACCCATAAAAATCCTCGCTCAACAGTGGGAACGGTTACTGAAATTTACGACTATTACCGTCTGCTTTTTTCACGCATAGGCCATGCTCATTGTCCTAAATGTGGCCGTGAAATAAAAGAACAGTCTGTTGATCAAATTATAGACACCATTTTATCTTGGAGCGAAGGAACAAAACTGACGCTTTTATCTCCTGTAATCCGTGGAAAAAAAGGTGAACATCAAAAAGTAATTGATGATGCAAAAAAATCAGGCTTTGTTCGTGCTCGTATAGATGGTCTTATGGTTGAACTGGAAGATTCAATCAAACTCGATAAGCAAAAAAAACATACTATAGAAATTGTCGTTGATCGCATTGTTCTAAAAAAAGACATACGAACTCGACTTGCAGACAGTGTCGAAACTGCACTTAAAAGTTCTAACGGAATTATAATTGCCTTGCGTCGAGTAAACAAAGAAGATGAAGCTTATGCGCTCGTTACACAAGCTCTCGATGCAAAAGGAACTCCTTACGACCGCGATGCAAGTTATATCGAAGAAGAAGTTTTTTTTAGCCAAAAGAATGCTTGTCCTGACTGCGGTATTTCTATTCCAGAGTTGCAGCCTCGTCTTTTTAGTTTTAACAATCCTTTTGGAGCTTGCCCTGACTGTACGGGTCTTGGCGAAAAGATGGAGTTTGACAAAAAACTTATTGCTCCAGACACTTCTCTTAGTTTTAATGAATATGCGCTTTTACCCTACAATCCAGAAAGTGCCTGGAACCATGCAATGTTTGAAGCTATTGCAGAAGCAGGTGGCTTTACGCTAGACACACCGCTTTCAAAACTTACAAAAAAACAAGCAGACTTTTTTTGGAACGGCGATCCAGATAAAGCTGTTAAGTGGATATATCGAAAGCAAAGTGGTGAAGGACAAAGTACTTATAACCGCCCATGGATTGGCATAATTGGTGACTTAAAGCGTCGTTATGCAGAAGCCTGGGGCGACAACATGCGCGAAACTTTGGAAAAATACATGAGCCACAAAGAGTGTGCAAGTTGTCACGGAAAGCGTCTTCGTCCAGAAGCTCTGGGAGTTACCATTGGTTCAAAAAATATATGGCAACTTACAGAACTTTCGGTAAGCCAGACAATAGACTTTTTTGAAAAGACTCAATTTACTCAGACGGAAGAAAAAATTGCAGCTCAGGTTTTAAAAGAAATTCGCAATCGGCTTTCATTCCTTAAAAATGTTGGTCTTGAATATCTTACGCTTGAACGGAGTGCGTCAACACTTAGTGGTGGTGAAGCTCAGCGTATTCGTCTTTCTACACAGATAGGTTCGGCTCTTACGGGAGTTATGTATGTTCTTGATGAACCGTCTATTGGTTTGCATCAGCGAGACAATCAGCGACTTATAAACAGCCTTACATACCTTCGTGACATAGGCAATACGGTTATTGTTGTTGAACACGATGAACAAACGCTTCGTACTGCCGACTGGCTTATTGACATAGGTCCTGGTGCTGGTGTTCACGGCGGAACAATTATGGCAAGCGGAACTCCTCAACATGTTATGCAAGTTGAAGAAAGCATTACCGGTCAGTATCTTGCTGGAAAAATTCGCATGGATATTCCTACAAAGCGAAGAACTGGTAACGGAAAAAAAATAAGTATTCAGGGCGTAACAGAACACAATCTTAAAAACATAAGTGTAAATATTCCCTTGGGAACTTTTACTTGCATTACTGGCGTAAGTGGAAGCGGTAAATCTACATTGTTAAACGATGTATTTTATCCTGCGGCAAGTAATGCCATTATGCACACAGACTACGAAACAGGTGCCTATAAAAAAATAACAGGACTCGATGCCATAGATAAAGTTATCAACATAGATCAAAGTCCCATTGGAAGAACTCCTCGTTCAAACCCTGTTACTTACATTGGCGTGTTCGACAAAATCCGTGAACTCTATGCAAGTCTTCCTGAAGCAAAAGCTCGCGGTTATAAAAACGGTCGTTTTAGTTTTAATGTCAAAGGCGGTCGTTGTGAAAACTGTCAGGGTGCTGGAACAATCACTATAGAAATGAATTTTCTTCCAGATGTTTTTATTCAGTGCGATGTCTGTCACGGTAAACGCTTTAATCAAGAAACGCTCGATGTTCTGTATAAAGGAAAATCAATCAGCGATGTGTTAGACATGACCATTGAAGATGCAGCAGATTTTTTTAGCGGAATACCACACATTGCAAAAAAACTGGAAACATTAAAATCTGTTGGTTTGGGTTATATTCAGTTAGGACAAAATGCTCTTACTTTAAGTGGTGGAGAAGCTCAGCGTGTAAAACTTGCAAGTGAATTAAGCAGACCGTCAACAGGAAAGACCTTGTACATTCTTGATGAACCAACTACAGGACTTCACTTTGTTGACATAAAACAACTTATGTCTGTTATTCAAGCTTTAGTAGATAAAGGCAATTCTGTTGTTATGATTGAACACAACATGGATGTCATTTGTCAGGCAGATTATATTATAGACCTTGGCCCTGAAGGCGGAAGTGGCGGTGGTACTGTTGTTGCTACTGGAACTCCCGAAGAACTTGCAAAACATCCGACCAGTTATACAGGTAAGTTTGTTAAGGAAATGTTATGCAGGCAGTAAAACGCATACTGTGTGTTTTTTTGTTTTTGCTCTCAGTGCATGCTTTTGCCGGCCAAGCAGAAACTTCCGTCATAACTATAAACAGCGCTCAGTCAACAGAATATGTTAAAGACGAAACTACTGGCGATGAACTTATTCTTTTTGAAGGCGGAGTTTCTCTTACGGTTAAAAGTGGTAGTTCAAGTGTAAGTATAAGTGCGCTTTCGGTTACTTTTAATCGCAAAACAGAAATGCTTTCTGCAAATGGTTCGGTAACACTGTCGCAATCTGATGGAGGTTCTTCTGTTGGAGAGACAGTGTATGCACAAAGTCTTTTGTTTAACACACGCACTATGGAAGGTGTTTTTGATGATGCACGTGTGTTTCAAACCCAGGGTAGGGGATTAAACTTACCTGCAGGTTCAACGCTTGTTGTTAATGCAGATTTGTTTGGTCGTGATTCTTCCAGTACGGTTGCCTTTAAAAATGGAGAACTTACTTTTTGCGAAGACGAAAATCCCCACTGGAAAATTTGGGCATCGCGCATTTGGCTTTTACCAGGTCAAGAATTTGCTTTTTTTAATGCTGTGCTCTCGTTAGGAAATGTTCCTGTCTTATATCTTCCAGCTTTTTATTATCCGAAAGATGAACTTATTTTTCATCCTGTGTTTGGATACGACAACCGCTTGGGCTACTATTTTCAGACAACGACTTATCTGTACGGAAGAAAACCGCTTTCTGCTTCTACGAAAAAAACATCATCGGAAAGTAGTGCTAATGATGTAATGGACGGAATCTTTAACTTTATGAAGCCAACTGCTCTTAAAGAACAAAAAAGAGAAGGTCTTGTTCTTCATAACTTGGAAACAGATTTTACTGGAAGCACTTCGGAATATATAAAATTACTTGCCGACTATTACACTTCTTTAGGAGGAATGGTTGGTGTTGATGGCGTGCTTACTCCGTCTTTAAAAAATATCAACATTTCTAAATTAGCTTTTCATGCTTACTTTGGTTTTTCTACAACTGTTTTTAATCTTGGTTCTGTCTATACGCAATATGCAGCTTCTGGAAAAGTCTATTACAACACTTCATCTTTTATGGGCATTCCCATTCCCTTTAGATACAATGCTGCACTAGAGTTTGAAATGTCTTCACCTTTTAAACTTTCACTTTCAATTCCCATTTATTCAGATCCTTTTTTTACCGCTGACTTTGCTTCTCGTTCTGAAGATATGGACTGGTTTTCTTTTTTAATGAACAGTGCGCAATTGACTCAATCTTCATTGTCATCAAATGAATTAAGTTCTTTTGAATGGTCTGCAACAGCTTCTTACACTATACCATTGCCACAGATTCTTAAGCCTTATCTTTCTGACATTTCTATTTCTAGACTTTCTTCGTCAGTTACTTTTGCTTCTAAAAACGATTCAAGTCTTTCTTCGGAAGATTCCCTTTCTTCTTATTCACCTCAGCGTAAGTTTTTTTATCCGTCGAGTGTAACTCCTATTAAATTTACTGCATCTATTTCTGGTACGCTTTTTGAATATCCTGCTGAACAAAAACAAGAGACAGTTACTTCTCCTTCGTTTGTTGTTCCTCTTGATGTTCCCCCTGAATTACTTCCAGAAGAACAAAAACAGAGTCAGCAAAGTTCCGAAGAAAAAACAGACTCTCTTTTTACTTTTCCTCTGCTTACAACAAAACCAGATCTTTCGCTTGCATCGTTTCAAGGTTTGACTTACAAACTTTCTTATTCGCTTTCTCCAGATGCGGTAATGCAAGTTCAGTATGACGCTTCAACGCTTTCGTGTCCGCAAGATTTTGACTGGAACAACATTCAGTCTATGTATGTTCAGTTAAAAGCTCCGCTTGAGTTTACCAGTCTTTTGTCTTATCGTTCTTCATTTGTTTCCGTAAAAAGTACATTGGCTTTTGTTCCCCAGTATCAAGATCACCCCTTTGTAGGTAACGGCTACTCTGCAAGTTCTGCTCAATCGGTTTTACTATCTGACTACAAGGCTCGCAAACTTGATCTTACTGAAAGCAATTCTGTTTCGCTTAAACCTTTTGTTTATTCTTCCTTCTTTAAAAACTCTGGATTAGATTGGAACACATCTTTCAAACTGATGCGCACTCAATTTAATGGAACAATTGCAAACCCTTCGTGGCAATATCTTCCCCTTGATTTTACAGACAAGGAAAGCTTTACTGAA
>ODAI010625520.1_pt1 | contig 11151 bp, 12 predicted proteins | sample 1539321 | NCBI WGS metagenome assembly ODAI01 (sample SAMN02144231, study PRJEB22623) | gut metagenome | biome: sheep rumen | host: Ovis aries | place: New Zealand | reverse complement strand
GGATCGGGACCCAGCCGGAGCTCAAGCGGATCTACAAGGCCCTGCGGGAGACCCTGGAGGGAGATCCCACCTGGAATCTTTTCGCCATCACGGCGGACCGGGAACTGGAAAAAGAACTGCGCCGGAAGGCGGACCGCAGGAGAAAGCTCTATAACGGCAGCATCGAGACCACATATTATCAGTATCACAGCCAGAAGCGGTGAGAATTGCAAAAGTACAGTGTAGATGGTAAACTGAATCCGAAAGCAGATAGGTAAAAGGGAGGAACCCGTCAGTGAAAGAAGTAAATTGTGTAATAGAGAATAATGAGATCGTTATCACACTGTCCGGAAAAATCGATTCTTCCAATGCTGCCCAGGCGGAGGAGGAGCTTTCGAGCGTACTGAAGGAGCATGCCGGCAGGGAACTGACCGTGGACATGGAAGACCTGGAATACATCTCCAGCGCGGGACTCAGGGTGCTGCTGCGGCTGCGCAAGATCTTTCCCGGCATGCGGATCATCAACGTGAAATCGGAGATCTATGAGATCCTGGATATGACCGGATTCACCCAGATGATGGATGTGCAGAAAGCCTACCGCGAGGTATCCGTGGAAGGGTGCGAGGTCATCGGCGAAGGCGCCAACGGCAAGGTCTACCGGATCGACGGGGACAACGTGGTCAAGGTCTGCAAGAACCCGGATGCCCTGGAGGATATCCAGCATGAACGGGAAGTGGCCAGACTGGCGCTGGTGCTGGGGATCCCCACCGCCATCTCCTATGATGTGGTGCGGGTGGGAGACAGCTACGGTTCCGTGTTCGAGCTCCTGGACGCCAAATCCTTCTCAAAGATCCTTTCCCAGAATCCCGAAAAGATGGACTGGTGCGTGAAGGAGTACGTGGACCTGCTGAAGAAGATCCACGCCACGGAAGTGCCGGCGGGAGAACTGCCTGACATGCGGCAGACAGCTCTGGGCTGGGCAGACTTCATGCAGGACTATCTCCCCGCGGATTACGCCGGGAAGCTGAAGGCTCTGATCGAGGAAGTGCCCCAGAGCAATCATATGATCCACGGAGATTATCATACGAAAAACCTGGAGCTGACCGGACAGGAAGTCCTGCTCATCGACATGGACACACTGGCGGTGGGACATCCCCTGTTTGAACTGGCATCCATGTACAATGCTTTTGTGGGCTTCGGCGAATGCGACGTGAGAGCCATCGATGACTTCATGGGCTTTGATCATGAGATCGCCGCCGAGCTCTGGCATCGTGCGCTGGCAGCTTATCTGGGGACCGACGATGAGGAGCGGATCCGTGAGGTGGAAGACAAGGCCCGGGTGGTGGGTTACACCAGACTCATCCGGCGTTCCATCCGGCGCAGGGGTCTGGAGATCCCCGAGAAGACAAAAGAGATCGAATTCTGGAAGAGCGAACTCCTGGAGCTGCTGGACCGGGTGGACACCCTGCTGTTCTGAGGTTTTCGGGGCGCCGCCCACCGGATTACGCGAAACTTCTTGACGTTAACGTGATAAAGTGTTAGGATGAAACGGTGCGGGCACTGCGCGCCGGTTTTCGCGTGAAAGAAGCCCTGCAAAGCAGCACCGCGGAGAAGCCCCGCGGGAAAGAATTACTGACAATGAAAGGCATGCATCATCCATGGCAGTGAACACAACACAACTGAAAAAATACGAGCGGATGATCTTTGATCTGCGGGCCATGTACGCCAGGTACGGCTACACCCAGTTCAAGATCCGCAAGTTTGAGGAATTCGAACTCTATGTAAGAAACAAGGACTTTCTGGATTCGGTCAACGTCATCACATTCACCGATACCAACGGCAAACTGATGGCCCTGAAGCCGGACGTCACCCTGAGCGTGGTCAAAAACAGCAAGGACGTTCCGGGGACGGTCCAGAAGGTTTATTATAACGAAAACATCTACCGGGTCTCCCACCGGAGCCATATGTTCGAGGAACTGATGCAGGTGGGCATCGAGTGCATCGGCGACATCGATGACTACAATGTCTTCGAAGTCCTGATGCTGGCCCTGAAGACCCTGCGGGAGCTTTCCGACGGGTGCATCCTGGACCTGTCGAACCTGGACATCGTTTCCGCCATCCTTTCCGACTATCATGTGACGGAGGAGACCAGGACCCGTATGATCCGCTGCCTGGGGGACAAGAATATCCACACCCTGCGCCGGATCTGCCAGGAGAATGATGTCAGCCCCGGCGGCATCAAGGTGCTGGAAGAGCTGACCCGGATCTACGGACGGCCCGAAAAGGTCCTGCCCAGACTCAGGGAACTGCTGAAGGGCGGCGCCATCGAAGAACCGGCGCTGACCTGCGCCCTGCAGGCTGTGGACGATCTGGAGCGGATCGTGAATACATTTACAGATATGGAACTGCGGGATATGATCCGGCTGGATTTCTCCGTGGTCAGTGACGTGAATTATTACAATGGCCTGGTGTTCAACGGATTCATTCAGGGCATTCCGGAATGCGTGCTTTCCGGCGGCCGCTATGACCGGCTGATGAAGAAGATGCACCGCAGATCCGGCGCCATCGGTTTCGGCGTTTATATGGACCGGCTGGAACGGCTTCTGGAAGAGAAGTCCGAATATGACATCGATGTTCTCCTTCTCTATGATGAGGATGCGGATATCAATGACCTGAATACGGCGGTCCGTACCATGACAAAGGCAGGAGAAACGGTGCTGGCCCAGCGCCGGATCCCCGAAAAACTCACATATCGGAAGTTGATGCAGCTGAAAGGCGGGGAGGTGAAGCTCATTGAAACAGATGCTTAATATCGCCCTGCCAAAGGGCAGGCTGGGAGAAAAGGTTTACGGCATGTTCGAACAGGCGGGTTTCGAATGCCCGTCCATCCGGGAGAAGAACCGGAAGCTGGTCTTTGAGAACGCGGAAGCCGGAGTCCGGTATTTCTGGGTAAAGCCCGTGGACGTTGCCATCTACGTGGAGCGCGGCGCGGCGGATATCGGCGTGGTGGGCAAGGATATCATCATGGAGACGGAGCCCAACGTCTATGAACTGCTGGACCTGCAGACCGGAAAATGCAATATGGCGGTGGCGGCCCCTGCGGGATTCAGGGACAGCCAGAGCCGGACCCTGCGGGTGGCCACCAAGTTCAGCAACATCGCCCGCAGCCACTACGCGTCCATGGACCGCGACATCGACATCATCCATCTGAACGGCTCCATCGAGCTGGCGCCCATCCTGGGACTGTCCGATGTCATCGTGGACATCGTGGAGACCGGCAATACCCTCCGGGCAAACAAACTGGAGGTCATGGAATTTTTCGCCCCCATCAGCGCCCGGCTCATTGCCAATAAGGCCAGCTTCAAATTCCTCCATGAGGAGATCGAAGCTGTGGCGGACGGCCTGGAAGCCGTGGTGAATGAAAAAATGGCGGCAGAGGAGAAGTGATCATCAATGAGCAGATTTTTCAGCGACAAGTACAGTGATCTGGAAGCCTATACCCCCGGGGAACAGCCCCAGGACATGGAATACATCAAACTGAATACCAATGAATCGCCCTTTACCGCAGTCCCGAAGGCGGCGGAATACGCGGCGGCGGAAGCGAAGAAAATGCATCTGTACAACGACCCGGAATGCGAGCTGCTCAGCAGGAAGCTGGCAGACTATTACGGCGTGGGCCGGCGGCAGGTGCTGGCCACCAACGGATCCGATGAGATCCTCAACTTCGCCTTCATGGCCTTCTGCGATGAGAAGAGCCCGGCCATCTTCCCGGATATCACCTACGGGTTTTATCAGGTGTTCGCCCAGCTGAACCATGTTCCCTACCGGCAGATTCCCCTGCGGGAGGACCTGACGGTGGACATCCGCGAGTATATGGGCAACGACAGTACCATCTTCCTGGCCAACCCCAATGCCAATACAGGGATCGCCCTGCCTTTGGAAGACATCGAGCAGATCCTCAAGGCAAATCCGGATCACGTGGTGGTGATCGATGAGGCCTATGTGGATTTCGGCGCCGAGAGCGCGGTGTCCCTGGTGGACAAGTATGACAACCTGCTGGTGACCCAGACCTTCTCCAAGGCCTGGTCCATGGCGGGCGCCCGGCTGGGGGTGGGGATCGGGTCGGAAGACCTGATGAATGATCTGAACACCATCAAGTATTCCACCAACCCCTACAACGTCAACCGGATGACCCAGGGAGCGGGGATCGGCGCCCTGGAGAGCGTGGAGGAGATCAGGAAGAACTGCGCGGCAGTCTGTGAGAACCGGGAATGGACCGTGCAGGAACTGCAAAAGCTGGGGTTCGTTCTGACGGATTCCGCGGCGAATTTCGTCTTTGCGAAGCATCCCGGAATCGGCGGCGGGGAACTGTATCAGCAGCTGAAGTCCCGGGGCATCCTGGTGCGCCACTTCGGCAGTGAGCGGATCCGCGATTACATCCGGATCACCATCGGCAGCCGTTCCCAGATGGAAGCTCTGGTACGTGAGATCACGGAAATATTAGGATAGATGGAGGAAGGATATGAGGATCGGAGAAATCAGCAGAACCACCGCTGAGACGGACATCAAGCTTCGCCTGTGCCTGGACGGCAGCGGCAGAAGCACCATTGATACAGGGGTCGGATTTCTGGACCACATGCTGACACTTTTCGCGTCCCACGGACGGTTCGATCTGGATGTGACCTGCCGCGGGGATGTGGAAGTGGACGATCACCACTCGGTGGAAGACATCGGCATCGCCCTGGGAGAGGCCTTTGCCCGGGCGCTGGGCGATAAGAAGGGCATCATCCGTTACGGGCATATGATCCTGCCCATGGATGAAGCGCTGGTGCTGACCGCGGTGGATTTTTCCGGCAGAGCATGCCTGGCCTATGAGCTCCAGATCCCCACGGAGAAGGTGGGGACCTTCGATACGGAGCTGGTAGAGGAATTCTGGCAGGGATTCGTCCGCAAGGCCCAGTGCAATCTGCACATCCGCCAGCTGGCGGGAACCAACTCCCACCACATCATTGAGGGAGCATTCAAATCAGCCGCCCGGAGCATGCGCACGGCGGTGAGCATCGACGCGGCCTTCGCGGAAGAGATCCCGTCAACCAAGGGCATGCTGTAAGCCACGGAAGGAGTATCAATCAGATGTTAGCAATCATAGATTACGGTGTGGGAAATCTGTTTTCCCTGAAGAGTTCGCTGGATGCCATTGGGGTAGAAGCCGCTGTGACATCCGATGAGGCCGTTATCGCAGCGGCGGATCAGGTGATCCTGCCCGGGGTCGGCGCCTTTGCCGACGCGGCGCGGAAACTGCGGGACACGGGCATGGCGGACCTGGTGAAGCGGGAAGCAGCCGCGGGCAAGCCGATCCTGGGCATCTGCCTCGGCATGCAGCTGCTGCTGGAGAAAAGTTTTGAATACGGCGAGCACGAGGGTCTGGGCCTGATCCCGGGCAGCGTGCGGCCCATTGCGGATGTGATCCCCGCGGGATATAAGATCCCCCACATCGGATGGAACGCCATCACATTCCCCCGGGACGGGGAAGCAGGGGAGGTATCCCCCCTGTTCGCGAAGATCAAGGAAGGCTCCTACGTTTATTTCGTACATTCCTATTACGCCACGGACTGCGCGCCCAATACCATCGCGGTGACGGAGTACGGCGCCCCCCTGACGGCGGCAGTGGCCAGCGGCAACGTGTTCGGCTGCCAGTTCCACCCGGAGAAGAGCGGCGAGATCGGCCTGAATATCCTGCGGGCGTTCTGTGAAATGAAAGCGGAGGTGTAGACATGCTGCTGTTTCCGGCGATCGATCTTTATGAAGGAAAAGCGGTCCGCCTCTACAAGGGCCGCTATGATGAAATGACAGTATACAGCGAAGATCCCGGCGCCATCGGCGAGGACTTCGCGGCCTGCGGGGCCGGCCACATCCACATCGTGGATCTGGAGGGGGCCAAATCCGGAGAAACACCGAACTTCGAAACGGTCTGTGATATCCGCAGACGCAGCGGATGTTTCTGCGAGATCGGCGGCGGCATCCGCACCATGGAAGTGGTGGAACGTTACATGGACGCCGGAATGGACCGGGTCATCCTGGGAACGGCGGCGGTGACGGACCGGGCATTTCTGGAGGAAGCGGTAAAGCGGTTCGGGGACCGGATCGCTGTCGGCGTGGACATCCGGGACGGGGATGTGGCCATCAAGGGATGGACACAGGATTCCGGACTGGATGCCTTTGAATTCTGCAGGGATATGCAGGACCTGGGTGTCAGGACCCTGATCGTCACGGACATTTCCAAGGACGGGGCCATGAAGGGAACCAACCGGACCCTTTACAAGGACATGAGCAACCAGTTCGACCTGCAGATCACCGCATCCGGCGGGGTATCCTCCATGGAGGACGTGAAGGCGCTGGCGGAGATGGACCTGTACGGCGCCATCATCGGCAAAGCGTATTATATCGGCGCCATCGATCTGAAGGAGGCTGTGGCGCTGGCAGAAGGCAGCGATCTGGCGTGACCGGAGCGGCGCGCCAATGGCCGCCGGAGTCACCACCGAGTATGACTGGAGAAAAAACATGATAACAAAGAGAATCATCCCCTGTCTGGATGTGAAGGACGGGCGCGTCGTCAAGGGCGTGAATTTCAAAGATCTGAACGATGTATCATCGCCGGTGGAACTGGCGAAGTATTATTCCGGCTGCGGCGCGGATGAGCTGGTGTTCTATGATATCACCGCCTCCGCCGAAGGACGCAGGCTCTTTACGGATATCCTCTGCGAGACGGCGCGGCAGGTATTCATTCCGCTGACGGTGGGCGGCGGCATCAATACGGTGGCGGATTTTGACAGGGTCCTGAAGTGCGGCGCGGACAAGGTCAGCGTCAACTCCGGCGCCATCCGCAATCCCGGCCTCATCGATGAGGCGGCCAAACTGTACGGCGACCAGTGCGTGGTGCTTTCCGCGGACGTGGCCCTGATCGACGGCGTATACCGGGTGTTTGCCAAAGGCGGACGTGAGAACACCGGCATGGAGGCCATCTCCTGGATCCGCGAGTGTGTGGACCGGGGCGCGGGAGAAGTGGTGGTCAATTCCATCGATACCGACGGGGTGAAGCAGGGATTTGACATCCCCATGCTCCGGGCGGTACTGGACGCGGTGAACGTTCCGGTGATCGCTTCCGGCGGCGCCGGCGGCATCGGGGATTTCCTGGATCTGTTCGATCAGGTCCCGGACATCGACGCGGGACTGGCGGCCTCCATCTTCCATTTCGGAGAGGTGAGCATCGCCGATCTGAAACAGAAAATGGCGGAGCACGGCGTGCCCGCGAGAATCGTGTGAGCCGCAGGAAGGAGACGATACAGACATGGCAATTTTGATGGATATAGAAGAACTGAAATTTGATGACAGAGGTCTGATCCCCGCCATCGTGGTGGACGCGGTGACCAAGCGGGTCCTGACCCTGGCTTACATGAACCGGGAATCCCTGAAGATCTCCATGGAAAAGGAACTGACCTGCTTTTGGTCCAGATCCCGTCAGGAACTCTGGCTGAAGGGGGATACCAGCGGCAACTATCAGCATATCGTGTCGATCACGGCGGACTGTGACCGGGACGCTCTGGTGGTGATGGTGGAGCCGGACGGCCCCGCCTGCCATCTGGGCACCGAATCCTGTTTCGAGTACCCGGTGTACAGAAGTGAGGAACGGACCGAATTCTCCTATCAGGGACTGATGGATCTGATCGAAGGAAGAAAAACAAATCCCAAGGAAGGCTCCTATACCACATACCTCTTCGACAAGGGCCTGGACAAGATCCTGAAGAAGGTGGGCGAGGAGTCCGCGGAAGTCATCATCGCGGCCAAGGATCAGGACAAGGCGGAGACCATCTACGAGGTGGCGGATCTGGCGTATCATGTCATGGTCATGATGATCGAGGCAGGGATCTCTCTGGAAGACATCCACAGAGAACTGGCATCCCGCCATGTCATCGACCATAAGGTCAAACAGGAGAAGATGACAAAATGATCAGGAAAGATTACCACATGCATACCACCTGGTGCGACGGGTCGGCATCGGCGGAGGACATGGTGAAGGAAGCGGTGGCCATGGGGCTTCAGGAGATCGGTTTCTCCGGTCACAGCAATACCCCCTTTGACACCAGCTACTGCATGTCCCATGAGGATACCGAAAACTACCGGCGGGAGCTCATGGCCCTGCGGGAAAAATACAGGGAGAAGATCTCCATCAGGATCGGTCTTGAGATGGATAGGTTCTCCGACGCGGAGCCCAGCGAGTTTGAGTACATCATCGGATCGGTGCATTACATCCGTGTGCCCCAGCCCGGTGACGGAACGGCGGTTCCGGAAGGCTGCTTTCTCTATGAGGAGGAGAACGGCCCCCAGGTCTACATTCCCGTGGATGAGACCCCGGAGATCCTGGAGGCTGCTGCCGAGGCTTATTTCGGCGGTGATATGATCACGCTGGCGGAGCATTTCTTCCATTCCGAAGCCTGGGTGGCGGATGCCACACGCTGCGATATCATCGGCCATTTCGATCTCATTACCAAGTTCAACGAAGAGGGTGACCTGTTTGATGAGGAGGATCCCAGATACGTCCGGGCCTGGAAGCTGGCGGTGGACCGGCTCCTGCTCTATGACATCCCCTTTGAGATCAACACGGGAGCCATGTCCAAGGGTTACCGGACCAGACCTTATCCGGCAGCGCCGATCCGGGACTACATCAGAGAAAAGGGCGGCCGGTTCATCCTGTCCAGCGACAGCCACAGCCTCGAGACCCTCTGCTACGCCTTCGAAGAGTACGAATCGGAAGTCTGAGGACCGGAAGCCCTCTTAGAATCGAGGCGCCGGGCAGCCTCCAAGGTGAAGCGCAGTGAATTTGACGATCGACAGAACATTATCCACGCCGTTCTACCGGCAGATCTCCGACCAGATCCGCAGAGGGATCCTGGACGGAAGGCTGGTGGACGGTTTTTTGCTGCCTTCAGAGCGAAAGCTGGCTGCAGCCCTGGATGTGCACAGGAACACTGTGACCCGGGCATACATGGAGCTGAAGAGCGAAGGCCTCATCGATGCCCGGCAGGGGATGGGCTACCGGGTGAGCAGCCGGAGCATCTTCGAGAACATCCGGAAGAAACCGGTCCACTGGGAAGCACTGATCGAGGACCGGTATGTGAATATCCGCAGCAGCTTCGATGAGCTGTACAGCATGTCCTATGAAGAGGGCCTGGTCCCCTTCGGCGGGGGCGTGGCCGCCAGAGAGCCCTATCCCGCGGAGGAGATGGCGGACCTGTTCGGCCGGATCCTCAAGGGCGGTCAGGCCGGGGCTTATTTCCACACCCCCTATCAGGGGGATATGGATCTGCGGCAGGAGATCGTGAAGCTGCTGGAACGCCGGGGGATCCGCGTCAGGGCGGGGAACATCCAGATCTTTTCGGAGAGCAACCAGACCATGGATTTCCTGAACAGCCTGCTCCTGTCCGATGGAGATGTGGTGATCACACCGGAGATGATGTCCGCGGACGTCTACCGGTCCATCCAGCTGTCCGGGGGGAAGCTCCTCACCGTGCCCATGGATGAAGAGGGCATGATCTGCGATCAGCTGGAAGCGCTCATCGAGAAGAACCGGCCAAAATATATTTACGTGGATTCCAGCTTCAACAATCCCACCGGAGCGGTGCTGTCCATGGAGCGGCGGCAGAAGCTGCTGGAGCTTTCCTACCGGTACCGGGTCCCCATCATCGAGGAGGACGAGGGGGCCGACCTCTATTATGACGCGCCGCCGCCGCCTTCCATCCGTTCCCTGGATACGGGGAGCAACGTGATCTATCTCTATTCTTTTTCCCTGACCTTCCGCCCGGGCCTGGGGATCTCCTTTGTGGCCGCGGACCATGTCATCACGGAGCGGCTCCGCAACATGGTGTCCGTGCGTCTGGCGGCTCTGGACTGGGCCCCGCAGATGATCGTGCGCGAAAACCTGAGAAGCGGCACCTACGCAGACCGCCTGCCCGTCTACCGCAGTGTCTGCCGGCAGAAGCGGGACCGGATGTACGACCATCTGCAAAGGCTGGAGAAGCGTTTCGGCATCCATGCGGACCTGCCCTCCGGCGGCGTCTATTTCTGGGTGAAGCTGCCCCGGGGACTGGAGGCGGGCTGCCTGCTGCGCGTGGCCCAGGACCAGGGCGTCACATTTATTCCCGGAGACCTGTTCGATCCCGCCCACAAGACCGGCGGGGATCACATCCGGCTCAATTTTTCCTATCCCGGGATGGAACAGATCGATACCGGCATGCAAATGCTGGAGCGTGCCCTGGAGATCTGTTGCTGAGGCAGGCCCCGGAGATCTGCTGCCGAGGCGGGCCGGACTGCCCTCAACTGGCACATGGAAAAAGAAAACAACTGGCACTTTTTACGGACTCCGTGTTATAGTATAGTTTAACTGACAAAAGCAGATTATCCACTTCAAAAAGTGAAAAAGAAAGGAGTTTTCGATATGGCTGTTAATCTCAAAGGAAGAAGTTTTCTCACACTGATGGATTTCACACCGGAAGAGATCCGTTACATGCTGGACCTGGCGCATGATCTGAAAGCCAAGAAAAGGGCGGGCATCAAGGGAGAACTGCTGAGAGGCAAGAACATCGTGCTGCTGTTCGAGAAGACATCCACCAGAACCAGATGCGCTTTTGAAGTAGGCGCGATGGATGAGGGCGCGGGCGTCACTTTCCTGGACAGCAAGAGCTCTCAGATGGGAAAGAAGGAGTCTCTGGAGGATACAGCGAAGGTCCTGGGAAGATTCTATGACGGCATCGAGTACAGAGGCTATGATCAGAAAGTCGTAGAGGATCTGGCCAAGTACGCCGGCGTTCCGGTATGGAACGGCCTGACCGATGTGGACCATCCGACCCAGGCGCTGGCCGACATCCTGACGCTGATGGAGAATACCAAGAAGCCGCTGAGCAAGTGCAAGCTGGTCTTCTGCGGCGATACGCGCAACAACGTGGCCTACTGCCTGATGTACATCTGCTGCAAGCTGGGCATCCACTATGTCGGCTGGGGCCCGAAGGAGCTCGCTCCGGCGAAGGACGTCGTCGATTAATGCCGCAAGGTGGGTGAGGAGACCGGCGCTGCGGTCGAGAACGGCGACGACAACGGCCTGCTCGAGCGAGCGGGCGC
>ODAI013359844.1_pt1 | contig 11152 bp, 15 predicted proteins | sample 1539321 | NCBI WGS metagenome assembly ODAI01 (sample SAMN02144231, study PRJEB22623) | gut metagenome | biome: sheep rumen | host: Ovis aries | place: New Zealand | reverse complement strand
TCAGGACAGGCCGTTGGCGTCCAGAATCTGGTAGAGCTGCCTGCTGCGCTGCTGCCAGTCCGCCCCTTCGGCATAGTGGATGCGCAGGGCGGCGTGGCCCTGGGCGTGCTCCTCCTCCAGCAGGGCCTCACAGGAGACGACGAATTCTGCGTCAAAATGGGCGGCGGAGACCACTTCGCGGTAGAAATCGTCCAGTTTTCCTCCGGTCATCATGACAATTGGCTTGCCGGAGGCCAGATACTGGTACAGCTGCTCCGGCGCCACCGCCGGATCCTCCATCTGCTCGCTGACCAGGGAGAAGCACACGTCAAAGCCGGACAGATATCTGGGCTGGGTGGACAGAGATTTTTCCCCCAAAAAAAACACATTGGTCAGCCGGTTCAGCTGAGAAAAACCGGGATTTCGGCGGGAACAGGGCCCGACAAACACAAAGTTCCACTCCGGATGCTGGGAAGCGGCCCGGTACACCGGAGAGAGCTGGGTAAAGTCATCCACTTCGCCGAGATAACCGAAGATGGGGGAAAACACCCGCTGCAGGTCGGTGGGCAGGGAGGGGAAGGTACCTGCTGCCTGGGAAAACAGGGGATAATCCACCCCGTTGGGCAGCATGACCACGTTGCCGCTGAACTGCCGGAGGCGGTTCTGGATGGAGGGCGCCGCTGCGGCCACCACATCCGCCTCTTCAGCCAGCGCGGCTTCCCAGTCGTAGGGAAAGCCCTGCCAGTCCCGGTCACAGTCGTACACCAGGCCCCGGGCTTCGGAGAGCTCATAAATGAGTCCGGCCTGATCCGGACAGGTCAGCCACAGCACCGGCTCGTCAAAGGCGTGCTCCAGCATACAACGGCGGATATACGCGGCATTTTTTCGGCTGCGCTGTGCGATGCGGGCGGCGCCTTCTTCACCGGAGGGCACACTGGCGGGCAGCGTAAAAGCGGTGACGTTGGGGGCAGTTTTTGCGCCCTCCCGGGGGCGGCGGTATTTGGACAGCAGGGGCTGAGCCGGTTCAAAAAACAGGATTTCTGCGTTGGGAATGGTCTGGGTCAGCATCCTGAAACGAACGGACCGGTCCCACAGAGTATAGGAAATACAAACAATCTGCATTGCAGCGGGCACCTCTTGGCGATCTTTGTATCAAACCGAAGGGAATTGTCTCTAAGATAAGATTAATCATTATTTTATACGATATACAATGAGAATGCAAGCGGAGGAGGAAAAATTAAAAGAGCATTGTCTCCGCTGAACATTCGGTATATAATCATCTCGAATCCCATAAAGGAGGTATTGTATGACAGCTTTCCACCAAATGGAAGGGGCGGTTCTGCTGTTCTTACAGGAACACGTGCGAAACAGCCTGCTTTCCTCCGTGCTGGTCCCGCTGACCTACGCCTGCGAGCACGGTGAAATCTGGATCATTCTGTCCCTTCTGATGCTGTTTTACCGGCCCACCCGAAAGGCCGGGGTGATGGCGCTGCTCTCGCTGCTGGTCTGTTGGACCTCCAGCGAATTGATTTTAAAGGCGCTGGTTCAGCGCACCCGTCCCTTTCTTATGATCGAAGGATTGGTCCCTGCGGTGAAGCCGCCCACTTCGTTCTCTTTTCCGTCGGGGCATTCCTGCGCCTCCTTCTCTGCGGCGGGGGGGCACTGGCGGACGCTGGGGATCCAGTGGCTCAGATGGTGTATTCTGCTGGTGGCGTTTTTGATCGCCTTCTCCCGGCTGTACCTGGGGGTACATTATCCCACCGATGTGCTGGTGGGCAGCCTGTGGGGCTGGCTGGGCAGCGGTCTGGTGTGCCGCGTTGCGGGAAGGGCCATGGACAGGCGGTTCCCGGACGTCCCGGACCGGACGCTATGATCCGATCAAACAAAAAAGAGGCTGTCCAACCGGACAGCCTCCCGTTTTTTATGCAAAGAGTCGCTGCAATTACTTCAGCTCGACCTTGCCGCCGACGGCCTCGACCTTCTCCTTCAGAGCCTGGGCATCCTCCTTGGAAGCCTCCTCCTTCAGAGTGGTGGGAGCGTTCTCGACAGCAGCCTTGGCGTCAGCCAGGCCCAGGCCGGTGATCTCGCGGACAACCTTGATGACCTTGATCTTAGCCTTGGGGTCAGCCAGGCCAGCCAGGACGACGTCGAACTCGGTCTTCTCTTCCACGGGCTCAGCAGCGGCAGCAGCGCCGGCGCCGCCGGCAACAGCGATGGCCTCAACGCCGAAGGTCTCCTTCAGGGCGTCGGTCAGTTCCTTGACTTCCAGCAGGGACAGAGCCTTGATCTCTTCCACGATAGCAGTAATCTTCTCAGACATGTTAGTTACCTCCTAAAATAGAGCTTTTCAGATAAAAGTAGGTTGCTTATTCAGCAGCGGCCTCGCTGTCCTTCTCAGCAATTGCGTTGACAACAGCGGCCAGGTTGGCCACGGGGGCGACCAGCACGCCGACCAGCTGGGCGTACAGATCCTTCTTAGAGGTCAGAGTTGCCAGCTGAGCGATCTCAGCCTGGGACAGCACCTTGCCCTCCATGAAAGCGGCCTTGATGTGGAACTTCTCATCACCCATCTTCTTGGCGTAGTCAGCCAGCACCCGGATGGGAGCGATGGGATCCTCGGTAGCGGTAGCCAGAGAAGTGTTGCCGTGCAGCACGTCGTCCAGCTCAGACAGGCCGGACTCGTCCAGAGCGCGGCGCACCATGGTGTTCTTCACAACACCATAGCTGACCTCGTTCTTGCGCAGCTCGGTGCGCAGCTCGGTGTCCTGCTCCACGGTGATGCCGGAGTAATCCACCAGCACGCCGGAAGCGGCGCCCTTCAGCTGCTCCTCCAGAGCGGCGACAATGGCCTTCTTGGATTCCAAAACCTTTGCGTTAGGCATTTCGTTTTCACCTCACAACTAAAAAATCCTCCGCGTCAAAAGACAGGAGGACAGTAAGCAGCAAAACAGTATATCCATATTGTTTCGATGCACTCTCGGCAGGCATTACCCCGGACGGGAACCTGCTGTCTTTGAACGCGATGATTATTATAACCTGGCGGAACGGATTTGTCAACCTGTTCCGCCAGATTTTTTACGTTTTTGCCGAAGCCGTCAGATTACAGCTTGGCGGGGTTCACACGCACGCCGGGGCCCATGGTGGAGGCGACGGTGCAGGAACGGATATACTGTCCCTTGGCAGCGGCGGGCTTGGCCTTGATGACAGCGCCCACCAGAGCATCGAAGTTCTGCTGCAGCTTCTCAGCACCGAAGGAAACCTTGCCGATGGGGCAGTGGATGATGTTGGTCTTGTCCAGACGATACTCCACCTTACCGGCCTTGGCGTCCCGGACAGCCTTGGCGGCGTCGGGAGTGACGGTACCGGACTTGGGGGAGGGCATCAGGCCCTTGGGGCCCAGCACGCGGCCCAGACGGCCGACGAAGCGCATCATATCGGGAGTGGCGATGACCACGTCGAAGTCAAACCAGTTCTCCTTCTGGATCTTTTCCACCAGATCCATCTCGCCGACATAGTCAGCACCGGCGGCCTTGGCGGCCTCAGCCTGTGCGTCCTTGGCGAAAACCAGCACGCGAACGCTCTTGCCGGTGCCGTTGGGCAGGACGATAGCGCCGCGGACCTGCTGGTCAGCGTGACGGCCGTCGACACCCAGCTTAATGTGCAGCTCAACGGTCTCGTCAAACTTTGCCTTGGCGGTCTTGCAGACCAGGTCCAGGGCCTCGTTGGAATCATAGAGATTGCCTTTTTCGATCAGCTTCAGGCTGTCGTTATATTTCTTACCCATTACTCTTTACCTCCTTAGTCGCCGACGACAACGCCCATGGAACGTGCGGTACCGGCGATCATGGACATAGCGGCCTCCAGAGAAGCAGCGTTCAGATCGGGCATCTTGAGCTCAGCGATCTTCTGCACGTCAGCCTTGCTGATGGTTGCGACCTTCGTCTTGTTGGGCACGCCGGAGCCGGACTCGATGTTGCAGGCCTTCTTGATGAGGACGGCTGCGGGGGGAGTCTTGGTCACGAAGGTGAAAGAGCGGTCAGCGTAGATGGTGATGATGACCGGGATGATCATGCCCACATCTTTCTTGGTGCGCTCATTGAACTCTTTGGTGAAACCGGCGATGTTCACGCCGTGCTGACCCAGAGCGGGGCCAACAGGGGGAGCCGGAGTTGCCTTGCCGGCGGGGATCTGCAGCTTTACATAGCCGGTGATCTTCTTCTTTTTTGCAGGTGCCACGAGGAATACCTCCTTAATATCTGTCAGAAAATTTCAAATAGGGACAACAGGAAGACAATCATCAATCTTCCCGGATGGGTTCGACCTGACTGAGCTCCGCCTCTGCGGGGATCTCACGGCCAAACATGAAGACGCTCAGGTAAACCATTTCCCGTTCCGCATCGATCTCGTCCACCACGGCGGTGTTGCCGGAGTAGGGGCCGCTGATGACACGGACCTTGTCGCCCTCGGCGAAGCCCAGGTTGACGTTGACGGTCTCGTTTTCGTCTTCTGTGATGTCAATACCCAGCGCAGTCAGCTCGCTCTCGTTCAGCGGGACGCCGTTCATACCGGTCTCCTGCAGGTCGGCGCCGACGAATCCGGTGACGCCGCGGATGTTGCGGATGATATGCCAGGTTTTGTCTGTCAGGACCATTTTCACCAGTACGTAGCCGGGGAGAAGCTTGCGCTCCACCTGACGGTTCTCGGTGACTTCAACGGTGTCCGTCATTTCAATGAACTTGCCGGGCTTCATTTCTTCCTGCCGAACGACCTTTTTCTTGACCTTCACAGGCTCGATGACGGTCTCGGTAGGGATGTGAACCTTGCAGATCAGATTGCGCAGGTCCTCACGGTTGGCGATATACTGGTTGACTGTGCTGGCTACGGAATTCTCATAGCCGGAATATGTGTGAAGTACATACCATTCAGGTGTTCCACTCATTTTCAGTCACCTCACTCAACCCCGGAACAAACGGAGCAGGGCGCTGATCACTGCGGCTGCCAGGCCGTCCAGAACCCAGACAAAAACGCCGATGATGGCGACACACAGCAGCACGGAGATACAGGCCTTAACCAGCTCGTCGCGAGTGGGCCAGTGAACCTTTTTCAGCTCGATCTTCATGTCGTGAGCCCAGGACTTCAGGCCGTTCCAGCGGCGGGTAAACCAGTTTTCCTTCTTTGCGCCGGTGCCTTGGGACTCTTTTGCTTTTTTTGCCATGTTACACACCTTTCTTTAAAGCAAACAAACAGACTTACTTCGTTTCAGTGTGTTCGGTGTGCTTCTTGCAGAACGGGCAGTACTTGCTCATTTTCAGACGCTCAGGAGTGTTTTTCTTATTCTTCATGGTGTTGTAGTTTCTCTGCTTGCACTCGGAGCAGCGCAGAGTGATTTTCGTGCGTGCGACGCCTTTTGCCTTAGCCATATTCGGCACCTCCTTAATTTGGGTAGTTCTGTTTCAGAACAGTAAAAAAGCCGGAATTCCGGCAGACACGCCCTGAAACAGGCTGATCTGTCGAACTCCAGCGCAGCAATTCCCGCAGAAATCCTCCGGGACTGTCGTTTGGTTGGGGTTCGGCAGAGGTTCTGCCTCCCTGCGCGGCTTTTCACCCGGAAAGCGGACCCATACGCTGAAAAACGCATGACGCATCGCTGCTTTCCCGCAGGTAGAATTACTATACCATTTTTCCGGGAGGCTTGTCAACCGTTTTTTTCGGGAAATTTGCCCGCCGGGTCCGCTGCGCTTTTTTTCGGCAGACGCTCTTGCAAACCATTTGCCAATCTCCCGGAACAATGGTACAATCACAAGAGAAAGCGAGGGGAAACCATGCGGATTATGGCAATCGATTACGGCGACGCCCGGACCGGCGTGGCCATTTCTGACGCGATGGGAGTGCTGGCGGGCTTTACCACCGTCATCAGCAGCTGGCGGCAGGAGGTCGTGGTGGAGGAGCTGGTGAAGCTTGTCCGGGAGCATCAGGTGGAAGAGCTTGTGCTGGGCTATCCCAAGAACATGAACAACACCAGAGGAGAGAAGGCAGAGCTGAACGAGCAGCTGGCTGGGCTGCTGCGGGAGAAAACCGGCCTGCCGGTGACGCTGTGGGATGAGCGGCTGACCACAGTGGATGCCCATCGGATCCTCCGCTCCAACGGACGGAAGACCAGCAAGCACCGGAAGAATGTGGACGCGGTGGCGGCGACGCTGATCCTGGAGGGCTACCTTGGCCGGAAAAACGGACATCTTTAAACAGCGGCCCAGCTGCTGTGCGTGCCCCCTGTTCAGGGCGGCGGAATCAGAGATTATGAGAACTGAGGGAGGAACCGGACTATGATGCTGGACACCAACAACAACAAAATCGTGCTGAACCTGGAGGACCCCTTGGGAAATGTGCAGCCCTACGAGCTGCTGGACGTGGTGGAGTACAACAAGGAAGGATTCGGCATTTTTCTGCCCGCCGACGAGAAGGAGGGCGACGTCGCCATTCTGCGCCTGGTGGGGGAGGACGACCAGAAGCCGGAGAGCTATGCTCCGGTGAACGATGACGGGCTGGAGCAGGCGGTCTTTGATCTGTTCCAGATCAAGAATCTGGACGCCTTTGACTTCGGCGCCAACAGCTTTGCGTTCTGATCGGACGGATGAAATGTCATAAAACGAAAAAACCATTCAACCACTGGCGGGTGATTGAATGGTTTTTGTCTGTTTCAGCGGCGATCAGACGTCATTCTCATCTTTTCCGCTGAGGGAGAAGGCGACGTTGATGGCGTGGTCTGCGCAGCGCTCCAGGTCGGTGACGATGTCGGAATAGACAACGCCGCCGTAGGGCTCACATTCCTGGTTCATCAGGCGCTCGACGTGGCTGGCAATGCAGTACTCTTCCAGCTCGTCCACCCGCTGCTCCAGATCTTCCGCTTCCTTCAGGCGGGAGAAGTCCCCGGTGGAAAAAACCTCCAGGCTCAGCTCGATGCTGGCCAGGGCGGCATCCGCCATCTTCTTCAGGTCTGCCATGCCCGCCGGGGAGATGTTTCCCTTGCGCTCCTGCATTTTGACCATGTACTCTGTCAGGTTCACGGCGTGGTCGCTGATGCGCTCCAGATCGGACACATCCAGCAGCAGCTTGGTCAGGCGGTCCCGGTCACGGCTGTTGAGCCGGTAAGAACGCAGGCGAACCAGCGCCTCGGTGATGTTGTGATCCAGGAAGTCCACGGTGTCCTCGCCCTCTTCCACCTGCTGGACCTTGGCGTAGTCTTTTTCAAAGAAGCACTCCACACTGGTGCGGAGGGTTTCCAGCGCAAAGCTGCACATACGGACAATTTCCAGCTTGGCGTTGGCGAGGGCCACCGCGGCAGGGATTCCTTCGAAGTTGTTGATGTAAATGAGCTGCTGGTTCTCCTGCTTTCTGGTCTCTTCGGGCAGCTGGGGCAGGATGGTCTGTGCCAGTTTGACGATGAGGTGGGAGAAGGGCAGCTCGATGAGCACCGCCGCAATGGCAAAAATGGTGTGGGTGTTGGCGATCTGACGGCCCACGCTGTCCGGAGACAGGCTCTGAATGGCGGTGAGGATCTGGGGGAACACCGTGACCAGAGTGCCCAGGATCAGAGCGCGGATCAGGTTGAACACCAGATTCAGGATAGCCGTGCGCTTGCCGTTCCGGTTGGCAGTGAGGGAGGCCAGCAGGTTGGGGGTCACAGAGCCGATGGCGGCGCCGATGACCAGGTAGACGGCGGTGCGGTATTCGATAATGCCCTGCACCGCAAAGGCCTGGAAAATGACGATGGAGGAGGAGGAGCTCTGAAGCAGCGCGGTGAAAGCAACGCCAAAGAGGATAGCCAGCAGCGGGTTGTCCAGCCCCCGCATCAGGTTGATAAAGGCCTGGGTCTGGGACAGGGGGGCGATGGCGGTCTTCATAATGCCGATGCCCTGGAAAAGCATACCAAAGCCCATGATAATGGTGCCCACATCCCGCACGAAGGTCTTTTTCAGGAACAGGAACATCACCGCGCCAACGAAAAGAATCAGCGGGGCATAGGCGCTCAGGTTGAAGGCGGTGAGCTGTGCGGTGACGGTGGTGCCGATGTTGGCGCCCATGATGACGCCGATGGCCTGGGCCAGGGTCATCAGACCGGAGTTGACGAAGCCGATGACCATCATGTCCGTTGCAGAGGAGCTCTGGATCATCAGGGTCACCAGCAGGCCCACCATGACCGCCATAATGCGGTTGCTGGTGGCCTTCTCCAAAATGACCCGCAGGTTTTCACCGGCGGCATTCCGCAGGCCGGAGGACATCAGGGACATACCGTAGAGGAACATCCCTACGCCGCCCAACAGGGAGAAAAATTCTAAAAGTGACATATACCAATACCCTTCCTTGTGATTCTTTCTGTTGTCTGCTGGTGAAAAATTCCCAGAAGCACATCTTTTAACAATCTTACTATATCAGAGAAGGGGGAAAAGTCTCAATGGAAAAGATGCACAGATTCCGCGAGGAAAAAGCTGCCATTTTTATCAAAAAAGACTGAAATAAAATGAGGGGGCCAGCGATTACTATATATTATAAAAATAAAACAAGGCAGCTCCGTGACACAAATCACAGAGCTGCCTGCTTTTTTGACCCGATCAGCCCACCTGGCTGAAGAACCAGGTCTCAGTGGGCTCGTACTTGTCCTGAATGCCCTCGTACCATTCGGTGTACTTGTCAGACTGAATGGCGCTCTTGGCGGTCTCCTGCCAGTAGGGGAGCTCATCGTAGCCGTTGAAGCAAATCACCAGATAGCGGTTGGCGTCGGCGTCCTCCACCACGGTGCAGTCCCCGACGTTGTGCTCTCCGCTGTACAGCCAGGTCACGGCCTCCTCGGGAAGTGCGCCGGACTCCTTGCTGACGCTCTCAAACTCGCTCAGAACGTAGGTGGGAGCGGCGGAATCGGGGCCTTCGGCAGAGCTGTCGGCGGCCTCCTCTTCCTCCTCGGCGGAACTGTCGGTGGTCATCTGGCGCAGGGCCTCTTCGGTGCCGCCGTTGTCCAGCCAGGTCTTTACGAAGGCATCGGCGGCGGCTTTGGCGCCCTCCATGTCGTAAACAGGCTCAGCGTCCTCGCTCTCGGCTTCAGCGGAGCTGTCCCCGTCGGCGGGCTCGGCGGCCACCTGCTCAGCGGGAATGCTGACGGCCAGCAGGGAACCGGCCTTGTACTCATCGCGCTTGCGGCTGTTGAATTTCACGGCGAAGTAGCCGGTCACACTGGTCTCATCCTGGTCAGAGCCTTCCTCAGAAGAGGCTTCGGCGTCCTCGATAACGGTGACGTCGCCCTTCTTGCGGTCGCTGCTGGTGAGCCACTTGCCAAAGGCGAAGTTGCCCAGGTTTGCGCCGACCACATCGGAATAATCCGCAGCATTCAGCGCGCTGACCAGCTGGTCGATCTTCTTCTGGTCGCCGTCCTTCAGTGCATCCTTCAGCTGCTCAGCGCCCTTCTTTGCTGCAGCGATCTGCTCCTCGGTGGCGGGGATTTCGTTGCCGTCCTCATCGGTTTCGGTTTCCACGTTCACTTTGTAGGCGGCGAAGTCAAAGGTGTCCAGCTCGTCCTTGTGCTCCTTATAATAGTCCTTGATCTCGTCCTCAGAGACCTCAAAGCCCTCGGTTTTGCTGGCCTGATAGTCGTAGGCGTAGAAGTACTCGGTGATAATCTTCTCAAAGCGGCTCATGGTCATAAAACGGCCGAACATACGCCGCAGGTAGTAGGCCTGGGAGACGTTGTTGGACTTTGCGGCCTTCTCCACGTTGGCCAGCATATCGTCGATGTTCTTCTGGCCGTCCTCGGAGATGGTGTAGCCGGCGGCCTCAGCCTGCTGAGCCAGGGTGCTGACCTCCCGCAGAGAGGACTCGGCGTTGCTTCTCAGGTACTCGTACCAGGTCTGGCCGTCGTAAGCCTCCTGCTCCTTCAGGCTCTTGCTGGTGTCAATGCCGTAGTAGCTGGCGTAGGCGTACATGGTGTTGTACTGGGAATAGTAGTAGTAATCCACGTCGGCGGCGGAGTAGGATTTCTCCCCGATGGTGACGGCGGTGGCGCGGCTCTGGATGAAGCCGTGGTCCCAGAACAGAAGGGCGGCGATCAGTGCGATGACCACCACGGCGATGACGCCGTAAACGCGCCACTTGCGCTCTTCCTTCTGCTCAGCCAGAATCTCGTTGCGCTCTTTGATGGACAGGCCTTCCAGTCGCTTGTCCGTTTCTTTCTTTTGAACACTCATAGCTGCTCTGTTAACCTCCAAATTGATTCCTCGTTATCGCAATCTTTAAAAACCCTGACACAGTTCAGGGCGCAAAATCCTCCACAACTTCGTTGTCGTCCTTGACAGGCGTCAGCCTGCCTGCGTCCTCCGCCTCGTTCTGAACGATTTTGTACTCCTTCCTTTGTGCCAGTATTCTTGAATCTTGCTCTAGGATGGACGTAATGCTTTGCAATCGTAGCTCATTATATAGGATGAGACCTCAAAAAACAAGGTGCAGTTTCAAAAAAAATGAGGACCCGGCGGTCCTCTGCTTGGTGCTATATCACGTAAGGCGCTGCATTGTGAAAAAGAAAAACCCCGCATGAGCCGTGTGATCCCGATTCAACCTGCACCAAATAGGCAGGTGGGTCGCCGCCGCATAACGTTACTGCTACCAGCTTCCGGCCGAGACCGGGAGGTCTGCAAACAGTTATGAGAGCTATTGCGTCCCTTTTCAGAAATGTGGGTTAAAAAAAGGATCATCACGCACCCCGCAGGGCTCAACTTGATCTTATGCCATGGAACAGGGGATTATTCCTCGTCCTCCAGCAGTTCTTCCATAAACTGCTGATAGACCTCTTCGGCCTCCTCTTCGCTGTCCAGCGTGGCCAGCTGTTCTTCGCCGTCCACTTCAATGACCTTCATAATAATCAGGCCGTACTCCTCATCCTCTTCCAGCTGATCCGGATCAGCGTCCTCGGGGACAGTGGGGAAGAAGGCCATATAAATGTTGTCTTTATACTCGAGGGTGTCGAGATATTCCAGCTCCAGCTCCTCTCCGTCCTCACTGGTCAGAGTGATAAAGGTGGAGCCGTAGTCCTCATCCATTTCGTTGGGGTTGTTCCTGGGCTTGTCGCTCATGATACTCACCAGCCTTTCATTGGTATTGTACCCGAATCGCCAGAAAAAAGCAAGAACTA
>ODAI011894569.1_pt1 | contig 11152 bp, 11 predicted proteins | sample 1539321 | NCBI WGS metagenome assembly ODAI01 (sample SAMN02144231, study PRJEB22623) | gut metagenome | biome: sheep rumen | host: Ovis aries | place: New Zealand | reverse complement strand
CTCGGCATGGTCATCATGTTCCTGCGCCGCTCCAGGATTATGATCGTGCGCGAAATCACGAAGATTTATATTGCCATCATGCGTGGAACACCGCTCATGCTGCAGCTCCTCATGTGGTATTTCGGCCCGTATTATCTGTTCGGTATGAACATCCGCGGCTACCGTTTTGCGGCTATTCTCATCGGTTTCTCGGTGAATTATGCTGCTTACTTCGCCGAAATCTACAGAGGCGGTATGGATACGATCCCGGTCGGACAGTATGAAGCGGCCGAGATCCTCGGTTACAGTAAGACGCAGACCTTCTTTAAGATCATTCTGCCGCAGGTAATGAAGGCGATCCTTCCCTCGGTAACCAATGAGATCATCACCCTCGTCAAGGATACATCTCTGGCTTTCACGCTGGCTTACAATGAGATGTTCTCGATTGCTAAGCAGATCGCCGCTTCGCAGACATCCTTTATGCCGTTCGTAATCGCCGGCGTATTCTATTTCATTGCAAATTATGTTGTTGCCTTCGTCATGGAACGAATCGAGAAGGCATTTGACTATTACAAATAAGAAAGGAGGGGAGCCATATGATTTTACAAATGAACGGAATCAAAAAATCTTTCGGTGACCTTGAAGTCCTGAAGGACATCAGTATGCATGTCGATTCCGGTGAGGTCGTCAGTGTGATCGGCCCCAGCGGTTCCGGTAAGAGTACGCTTCTGCGCTGCGCTACCTTCCTGGAGACGGTCGATGCCGGCCAGATTTCTTACATGGGAAAAAGTGCCGTTACGACGAACGCGCAGGGCAAAGCCGAGTATGTTAACCATGCCGAGCTGAATCAGATCAAGCGATACTTCGGCCTGGTATTCCAGCAGTTCAATCTGTTCCCGCATTATTCGGTACTCAAGAATATTATGGATGCACCGATCCATGTTCAGAAGCGTCCGAAAGATGAGGTTTATGCCGATGCCATGGAGCTTCTTAAGAAGATGAACCTTGAGAATCGCGCCGATGCTTATCCGTGTCAGCTTTCGGGCGGCCAGCAGCAGCGTGTCGCAATCGCGCGTGCTCTGGCTCTGAAGCCTGAAATTCTCTTTTTCGATGAACCGACCAGCGCGCTCGATCCGGAGCTCACCGGTGAAGTCTTAAAGGTCATCCGCCAGCTTGCGGAAGAGAAGATGACGATGGTTGTCGTTACTCATGAGATGCCCTTCGCGCGTGCGGTCAGCAACCGTGTCATTTTCATGGATAAGGGCGTTATCGTTGAGCAGGGTGATCCGGAAGATGTATTCGGAAATCCGCAGCAGGAGAGGACCATACAGTTCCTGAAAAACTATCAGCGTTGATGAATACGGATTTGAGGCAGGTTGAAAAGGGCGTCATGGTTACGGATTTAAAACAGAGTGAAAACTGTGCAGAAGAAACAGACATAAGAAAGGCCGAAAACTGTGCCGATGAAACAGATAGGAGACAGGTCGAAAACTGTGCCGATGAAACAGACAGGAGACAGGTCGAAATCTGTGTCGATGATGCAGATATAAGTCAGGTCAAATACTGTGTTATGGATCCGACCGGGAATATCACCATCCTGGTCGAGAGCCCCGTGGCTATAGAACTTCAGCCTTCCGTCGCCTCCGCGCTCATGGAGCGGGAGGAAGGAACGGAACAGGTCGGGTTCCTCTCCCATGAAGAAGGCTGTGACATTAATCTTCGCATGGCGGGAGGAGAATTCTGCGGCAATGCGTCCATGTGCGCAGCCGTGTATGCTGCCCGGGAAGCCGGACGGGACAAGGGGGACATGGTCCTTTATGTTTCCGGTTCAAGTCACCCGGTACGGGCGAAGGTTGAACTCTTGCCGGACGGTTCCTGGAAAGGGACCGTGGATATGCCGCGCCCGGTCGGGATAGAGAATATCGCTCTTCCGGGAATGGGGCCTGTGCCGGTGGTGAGATTTGACGGTATATGCCATGTCATACTGAGGGACCGGGTATCCCGCGAACAGGCGGAGCGCTTTGCGAGGACGTGGTGCGCTGTGCTCGGTGCCGATGCGGTCGGATTGATGTTCCTTGATCATGCGAATTTGCACCTTACCCCTCTCGTATATGTTCCCGCCGCGGATACGCTTTGCTGGGAGAATTCCTGTGCGAGCGGGACGACCGCTGTCGGGGCTTACCTTGCCGCCGAGGCAGGGGAAGCGGTCATGGCTGAACTCAGACAGCCGGGTGGAAGCCTCACGGTGGAGGTGTCCTGTGACGGCAGCTGCCGGTTGACAGGAAGGGTAAAGATCTAAAACTCCCTTTGGTATAAGTTTAAAACTTTCAGGTATATAATCGTCTTGAGACAACGGTCGGGAGCCCGCAGAATTCGGGTTCCCGCTTTTATTGTGATATAGCATTAGAAAAGGAGCAGCACATCATGCGAAAAATGACGGAAGGAAATATGTACGGACACCTGCTGTCTTGTGCCGTTCCGCTGATATTCGGGAATATTCTTCAGCTTACCTATAATGCGGTCGACTCCATCATCGTCAGCAAGGGCGTAGGCGTGGTGGGACTTGGTGCTGTCAGCGTCGCGGAGCCGGTCTCCACCATTATCATTCTGAGTATCTCAGGGATCGGAATCGGTGCTTCGGTCCTGATGAGCCGTTATTTCGGTGCGGGTGAGGATGAGAAGGTGAAGAGGGCTCTCTCCACGACGATCCTGTTCGGAACAATGGCCTCCCTGGCGGTCCTGCTTTTGGGAGTGATCTTTTCAAGGCAGATCCTGCGGGGGCTGAACGTACCGGCTGATGTGCTGGAGCCGGCGACTTCCTATATACGCATCATTTTTATCGGTTGTATTTTTACTTTCCAGTATAATATCATGGCCAATGCCCTCCGGGCTGTGGGGGACGCGAAAACCCCGGTGATATTTGTAGGCATCGCTTCCGTGATGAACGGACTTATGGATGTCCTTTTTATATTTGTCTTCCGTTGGGGTGTGGTCGGAGCAGCGATTGCGACAGCGCTCGCGGAAGGAATCTCCGCAGTCCTTTGCTTCATTTATGTCTACAGGCATATTCCGACTCTGCAGCTTCACCGGAACGAGTTGGTGCTGGATAGGGCGATGCTTGGCGCTATTTTAAAGAACGGGATGGTCACAGCTCTGCAGCAGGCCTGCCAGCCGATCGGAAAGCTTTTCATCCAGAGTGTCATCAACCTGCAGGGCGTTTATGTGATCTCCGCTTTTAATGCGGCCTGCCGGATCGAGGACTTTGCCAGAATCCCGGGACAGAGCATCGGGCACAGTATTATGACCGCAACGGCACAGAACCGCGGCGCGGGGAATATGGAGAGAACAAAGGAGGCCCTGTGGAAGGGAATCATCCTTGGTTTTATTTACTGCCCGGTCATCGCAATTCTCGTATACATGCTGCGCGAGCCGTTGATGGGGCTTTTCGCCCCGGGCAGGGGCGGAGAGGAGATGATCGCGATCGGCGTTTCCTATCTGTCCCTGAAGGTTTTTATGTTCATCCTGCCGTATGTGACAAATGCAATACAGGGCTACTTCCGCGGTATGGGGCAGATGACCATTACGTTGATTTCAACTATCATTCAGATCTCTATTCGAACGATCATGGTCTTCCTGCTCGTCCCGACTATCGGGATACGAGGAGAGGCGTGGGGCTCCGCATTGGGGTGGATCATCATGTGTTTATTCGAATTCGGGTATTTTTTTACAGTTCAGAGGCAGAAGTTTTATCAAAATTTCAAATAACCTGTTAATATCATTCCAGCAGATGGTATAATAAGGGCAAATCATTTTCATTATGTCTCAAACGGAGAAAAGAGCGAGATTTCTAATCCCGAAGATAGATGTATTTGGCAGAAAGGGGCCGTAGCGACCATGAAAGAAATGACGATCGAAGCAAGGATAGAGAACCTCGAGAAAGTGCTTGCATTTGTCGACGAACAGCTCGAACAGTACAATTGTCCTATGAGGCAGAAAGTCCACCTGGATGTGGCGGTGGAAGAGCTGTATGTAAATATAGCCAAGTATGCATATGATCCTGAAATAGGTTGGGTAAAGCTTGAAATAGAGGTAAGTGACGATCCGGTTTCGGTGTCTATCACCTTTATTGACAACGGCAAACCGTACGATCCTCTCGCGAAGAAAGACCCGGATGTTTCCCTTTCTGCGGAAGAACGTCAGATCGGCGGACTTGGCATTTATATGGTCAAGAAACATATGGAGGACGTACGGTATGAGTATAAGAACGGGCGGAATATATTGACAATTAAAAAGAATATCTGATGTATCGGCAGGCTTGGCAGACGATACTTCAGAGAACCCGGGATGTGTTATCTCATAAGGAGGTGTTGTATGAAAAAGTATTTATTTACGGCATGTGCGGCGATTCTCGCTCTGGCTTTGACAGCCTGCGGCGGGGGCGGTATGATGGGACTGGAGGTTGAAGACGAAACCAGCGCACAACTTACGGCAGAGAAGGCCGATGACGGAGACTTTGTCCTGTCGGGTACTCTCGTTGTGGAAGAAGGGAATCTTATCTCTATCGAATCAGCCCTCGAAGAGGGGGAGATCACCCTCGGCTTTATAGAGAACGCGGAAGAACAGGACATCAGCATGGACATGGATGAGATCCTGTCAGAGGAGGCTGCATGGGAAGGTTCGGTCGTTGTGGGTGAGTCTTTCACAATCGAACTCCAACCGGGAACTTACTCGATCCGGGTTGTTGCGGTCGGGAAGGTCACCGGAACGGTCGACATCAATGTTGTGGAGGAGACCGGTGATGATTCCGGAGATTGGATGAAGGCAGATTCAGCTAAAGAGGCGGGAACGGCCGCAGGTCTTGACACGTTCGTGGTTCCGGAAGGCGTGAAGATCTCCCTCGGAACGGTTGAGCCTGAATCCTATCGGTATATGGATGGAATAGCCGAGGCTTCTATTCCGGTCGGGGCTGTTCAGATGTTCATCAGAAAAGGCAATGCTGAGCTTGAGGAAGGTGATATTTCCTTCGACTCCACGGAATATGCCCATGAGTGGACGCAGGAAGTCGAGGACGGCGAGGTGACTTGCTACGGTAATCGCGAGGGCGAGGCGACCAAGACGATCTGGGCACAGGGGGAATACAGTTATGTGCTCCTGGCTTACGGGGCCGGCGGAGATGATGATTACGGGCTTCCGGCGGAGGACGTGGTTTTGCTGGTGAATGGGATCAGCTGATCTACCGGCATAATGATAGAATAGGATAGCAGAAGCTGCCGTGCGGGGACGTGCGGCAGTTTTCCTGTGAACACAGTTATAATTCACAGTCATGCCGGGAACCGTTTTTTGACGGCACATGTATTTATATAAAGACAATATGATTAAACAGTTGGGAGTAACAGATGCTTGCAGAAGATTTAAAAAGACGGATTTGTGAACAGCTCGCTCTGGATTACTGCTGCACGCCGGAGGAAGCCGCAAACAGCGAGAACCAGTTCCATGTTTTCGAACCCCTAAAAGGCCGGCGGACATTCGAGGAGCGGGGAGATACGTTTCTGAAAGTGACCTCCTTCCGAAATAAGCTGCTGTTTACCGGTGATGAGAGGATTCTTGAGTGGTGCCGGTCAAAGTATGAGCAAACGGAAGGTGCATGGTTCATGGAAGCCGGCACGATGCGGGAGCTTGACAGAAAACTCGGGGAATACGGGTTCTGCATAGACAAAGCCCACCCGTTCTTCGTGCCGACGGATGAAAGTCTTAGGGAGGCGGAAGAGAGCGCGCGCTGCGGAAGATGCGGGATACTGACCGGAGAAGACGGAACAGATCCCGGGGAGAAGTCCCGCGACAGCTACGGTCTCCGCGTGTACACAGAAAAGGAGATCGAGGCTTTCCGGGGCGATAAGCGATTCGGTAACGCTTTCACGTTCCTTGAGCAGGCTCCGGATGTCATCGGAGTTGCGGCTTTCCGGGACGGAGAGATTCTGGGGATGGCGGGCGCCAGCGCGGACAGCGATGCATTCTGGCAGATCGGGATCGATGTGCTGCCGGAGGCAAGAGGCCTCGGAATCGGTCGGATTCTTGTCACGCGGATCCGAGACGAGATTCTCATGCGTGATCGTGTACCGTATTACGGGACGGCCATGTCGCATAGTCTATCCCAGAACGTGGCGATCGGGTCAGGCTTTCGGGCTGCGTGGGCGGAGCTTACGTCACAGTTCAGAGGTATGCCGGAAAGCATTCTTTGACGGCACCTGTAAATTTACTATATGCTATTATGCAAAGGAGACAAATATGCCCTGTACGACAATACTTGTAGGAAAAAACGCATCATATGACGGGTCCACTCTCATGGCAAGAAATGAGGACTCCCAATCCGGAGTATTTACCGCAAAAAAGTTCATTGCGGTATCCCCGGAAGAACAGCCGAGACACTATGTCTCCGTGATATCAAAAGTGGAGATCGATCTCCCGGATGACCCGATGAGGTATACCGCTGTGCCGAATGCCCTTCCGGACGAGGGAATCTGGGGTGAAGCCGGCATAAATACCTGTAATGTGGCTATGTCCGCCACGGAGACCATCACCTCCAATGCGCGTTTGCTTGGCGCCGATCCGCTGGTAAAAGGCGGTATCGGAGAAGAGGATATGGTGACGATCGTCCTTCCCTATATTCACAGCGCGAGGGAAGGTGTACTTCGGATGGGCCGGATTCTTGAGGAGTTCGGAACGTATGAAATGAACGGTATCGGGTTTCAGGATGTGAATGAGATCTGGTGGATGGAGACGATCGGAGGTCATCACTGGATCGCGAAGCGGGTTCCGGATGATGAGTATGTGGTCATGCCGAATCAGCAGGGAATCGACTGGTTCGATATGGAGGATGCGCTCGGGGAGCAGAAGAATAACATGTGCTCTGCGGACCTGGCGGAATTCATCCGAAAGAATCATCTGGACGTGACCATGCGTGATCCGGAAGATCCGGAAGATGTTCTTGAAAAGGACGATGCATTTGACGTCCGGGGTGCTTTCGGAAGCCGGGCGGATTCAGACCATGTCTACAATACGCCGAGGGCGTGGATCATGGAGCGGTACCTGAATCCGGGGACATTTACATGGGACGGAGAGAATGCAGATTACACGCCCGAGTCGGATGACATCCCGTGGAGCCTCATTCCGGAGAGAAAAGTTACGATAGAGGATGTGAAGTACGTGCTGTCCGCTCACTTTCAGGGGACGCCGTACGATCCGTACGGCAAAGATGCAAAGGGACGCGGTAAGTATCGCCCGATCGGCATCAACCGTAACAACTTTGTATCATGCACGCAGCTGAGACCGTACGGGCCGAAGGAATGCATGGCGGTTCAGTGGATCGCCATGGGATCGAATGTGTTCAACGCCTTCGTTCCGTTTTATGCAAATGTCGACACGACGCCTTCCTACCTTTCGGAGACGACGGGGGAGGTCAGGACGGACAACTTCTACTGGGCAAATCGTCTGATCGGGGCGCTCGCGGATGCGCACTTTTCGACCTGCATGAACCTTGTGGAGCGCTATCAGAATAAGGTGCATGCAGAGGGCATGCGCTTCCTGCGTGAGACGGATGAGAGGATGGCCTGCGAGGGTGAGACAGGCAGGTGCCTTGCTGAGGCAAATGAGAGGATGGCCGAATATGTGCGGAGAGAGACGCAGGAGCTTCTCTCGGAGGTGCTCTATGAGGCGAGTATGGGCATGAAGAACGGATTCTCCCGTTCGGATGCGTGAGGTGACAGGAGGAAATTATTATGACAGAAAAGCAGGCAACAAAACTTGCGTCCGATCTTTTTGACGAAGGGCTCCGCGCAAAGGATGCGGAAGCTGTCGCGGAAAAGACCGGACTCAGCGGCGCAGATCTGGAGAAAATCATTGATCTGCTGGAGTATTACGGCTCGATGGAGTTTTTCGAGCATTAAATTCCCGCAAGAACGTTCATATTCCTAAGCTGCCCGTCCGAGATTCCGTCGTTCACCGAATAGGCGTGCTTCTCGAGATCGGTGCAGACAGCCTCTGTGAGGCCCTGCTCGTGCAGTTCTTCAATGATTTCGACGGCTATCTCCTCCATCATGGAGTATTTCTCCTCAAAAAGGGCGGGGCTGTTGTCTGTCGTAATCAGGTATTCCAGAAGGTCGGCGAGAAGCGGGAACTTCGGAAGGGAGCGAATTGCCCGGAAACTCCACTTGTACTATGGCCGATAGGCCCCGTTCAGAAGGAACGCGGCGGCCATCGTGTTATCTGCATAATTGTACACGGCAAGCTGGGCTGCGGCCGGCTCCCCGTGCCGAATGCAGCGAAGATAGTTATACTGGCCGGACTGAGCCATCAGGAGCAGATGTCCGGCCAGCTTTTTTTTCTTTACGTCCGGGGGATAAGCCCGGAGCCTCTCCCGAATCGCCGTCACCTCCCCGTAAGAATCGAAAAAGATCTTTCCGTTGACTGCCTCCGCCAGATAGGATTCCGGCAGCATGAGCCAGTCTTCGAGGGTAAGGGTTCCGTCACCCGATCCGACCTTCCCGGTGAAATAGTCGGCCGTTCGGATGACGCCGTGTCTTGAGCCGCCTACGGGCTGCATGAGCGCCCGGCGGAACCCCAGAAATTCCTTCGGAAGCTTTGCGTAAGCGCGCTCAAGAAGGAAAGCCGACCTCCTTGTGACTATCTCTTCATCCGGAAGGAAAATGCAGAATCCGGGCTCAAAATCGTGATCCTGTGAAATATCGTCATCGTAGCCGAAGCACTCCGAACCGCTGCCGGTCAGACCGGCTGCAAGAAACGGAAGAAGCTCCGGAAATTCATTCCGGAGCATCTCTTTACCGTATGTCTCAAAGTACTGTTCGGACAGTTCAAGTCCTCTCATAAACATCCTCAATTCTTTAGTACCTTTTCTCCCTTATAGCCTGCTTCCGCCCGACGGCCCAGATCCTGTGCCGCAAGGAAATATCCGTAGAACTCGAAAACAGGGGCACATTTCTCACAGACAAATGCGTAGTAACCCAGGTCCGGGACATCCCCGGTGATCAGGAGCTCATAGGCTTTATCGAGGCACTCATACACATGTGCCTCGCCCTTCTCCGGTCCGAGCATTTCCTCGTAGACGTCCGCCATGTTGAGGTAGGTGATTGCCATCTCGAGGCGTCCGTTCTCCACATCCTGCATGACGGAAAGGGCTTTTTTGTACAGTGCGAGAGCCTCCTCGTTACGGCCGAGGGCGAACTTATTGAGGGCCATGTTGTTGTAAAGTCCTCCTAAAAGTGACTTGTCCGTGCGGTCTGAGGATTCATACACGCATTTTGCTTTTTCAAATAGCGCAAGCGACCTTTCCTGATCCCCAAAAGCGTTGTAGGCTGTCGCTGCATTTACATAGGTCGTACCGGAGCTGATGGTTCCCTCAAAAGCGAGGGCATCGATGAGAGCGATGGCGGCCTCGGCATTGGCAAGTGACTTCTCCTTCTCGCCCGTTTTCCGATAATGCCCGGTCAGCTCATTGTGAAGCATCAGCTGGCCGCGCAGATCATGTCCGAGCCGGGCTTCCTCCAGCCAGTAGAGGAGATGCCTTTCCGCGCCGACATAATCGCGCTGAGCCATGAATTCGTTCATTCTGTCAATTATTCTTGCCTGTGGGATTCGCTTTGCCTCCTGCCCCGCCCCGTAGGGCTCCTCGCAAAGGAGGCAGCGCGGCTCTATATAGTCCTCAGGATTCAGTAAAGATCGATCCATTATGTTTTCCTGCTTTATCTGCGTTTCAGCCAGCCCTTGATGTCGGCGACGCCGCGTAAACGCTCAAAGGAAGTACCGTTCACAAGAACGAGTGTAGGCGCGGACATGACGTGATACTTGCGTACCAGATCCTTGTGTTCGCCGGCGTCGACCAGTGTATAGGGGATTCCCGCGTTGTCGAGCATGTCCTTGGCGGTCTTGCAGTTCGGGCAGGTCGTTGTCTTAAAGAGCAGGACCGATGTGCCTTCGGCGGGTGTACTTTCCTCAGCTGGCACGTTCGGGATGGTCTTCATTACAACGTTGACTTTCTCCTGCTCGGGGGCTTTTGTGTCCGCCGGAGCCGGGTTCGGTCCGTTGTGGACCAGTTTCGAGCGGCCGATGTTGTACACTCTGCGGTCTCTGTATTCCTGGGCCTTTCCGTCATTCCAGTTCTGGACCGGACGGTAGTAACCGGTGATACGGCTGTAGACTTCGGTCTTGTTTCCGCAGATCGGGCAGGTGAACTGCTCGCCGGTCAGGTAACCGTGGTCTTTGCAGACCGAATAGGTCGGCGACATGGTATAGTACGGAAGCTTGTAATTCTCGGCAATCTTGCGGACAAGGTTCGCGGCAGCCTTCCAATCAGGCAGCTTCTCGCCGAGGAACGCATGAAATACGGTTCCGGATGTATACAGTGTCTGAAGGTCATCCTGGATATCCAGTGCCGAGAAAATATCTTCGGTGTAACCGACTGGAAGATGAGAGGAATTCGTGTAGTACGGTGTTCCGTTCATATTGGCGGTGATGATATCCGGATAGAGTTCCTTATCATGCTTTGCGAATCTGTATGTTGTGGACTCTGCCGGCGTAGCCTCAAGGTTGTACAGGTCGCCGTACTGCTCCTGATAGTCGGAGAGACGCTCGCGCATGTGGTTCAGCACGTCGCGTGTGAAACGCTGTGTGCGCTCGTCTGTGAGGTCGGCGCGGAGCCACTTTGCATTTAATCCCACCTCGTTCATTCCGATCAGGCCGATGGTGGAGAAGTGATTGTCAAATGAGCCCAGATAACGTTTTGTGTACGGGTACAGACCCTGTTCGAGCAGTTTTGTGATGACCGTACGTTTTGTCTTCAGGCTGCGTGCGGAGAGGTCCATCAGATTGTCCAGTCTGTGGTAGAAATCCGCCTCGTCTTTAGCAAGGTATGCAATCCTCGGCATGTTGATCGTGACAACGCCGATGGAACCCGTTGATTCGCCCGAACCGAAGAAGCCGCCGGATTTCTTTCTGAGCTCGCGGAGATCCAGACGGAGTCTGCAGCACATGGAGCGGACATCGCTCGGCTCCATATCGGAGTTGATGTAATTGGAGAAATATGGCGTGCCGTACTTCGCCGTCATCTCGAACAGCAGACGGTTGTTCTCCGTATCGCTCCAGTCGAAATCGCTCGTGATCG
>ODAI011221846.1_pt1 | contig 11152 bp, 9 predicted proteins | sample 1539321 | NCBI WGS metagenome assembly ODAI01 (sample SAMN02144231, study PRJEB22623) | gut metagenome | biome: sheep rumen | host: Ovis aries | place: New Zealand | reverse complement strand
TATTCCTCCCAACCAAACTCGATGATCCTCCGCTCCCCCACCGACTTTGCACCGACTTTGCACCGACTTTGGTACGGAGGAAGAGCGGAGGGAGAACGGTGGATTTACGGAGGGACAAAAGCCTAATCCCTCAGTTTTTCTATACGGAGTGTGCGTGAGCAATAGTCAACAACAGCAGGACGATGAGTAATGAAGATAATCGTATGCTGACTCGACTTCATAATATTGGCAAGTAGGTTCTTTTCCGTCTCAGGGTCAAGAGCACTTGTAGCCTCATCGAGAAGAAGGATTCCACGATTACGAAGAAGCGCACGGGCAATACAGATCCTCTGAGCCTGCCCTTCGCTTAATCCTCCGCCGTTCTCAGAACAGGTGGTGTCAAGGCCTTCCGGCAACGCGAACACGAATTCGGCACACGCTATTGTGAGCACCTCTCGCATCTGCTCATCCGTTGCATTCTCATCGGCAAGAAGAAGATTATCACGAATCGTGCCACTAAGAAGAGTGTTTCCTTGAGGCACATACACAATATTACAGCGAGTAAGAGGACTCACTTCAATGTTCTCCTCCTTATTATATATATAAAGAGAACCGGAATCCGGACGAAGAAGAGCCTGAATAAGTCGGATAATAGTAGTCTTTCCCGCACCTGTCTCGCCAAGGATTGCCGTACACTCACCCGGACGGAAGTCAAACGACAGATTACGAATGACAGGATGAGCCTTGTCATCCTCATATCCGTAAGTGACATTCTCAAGACGGATACCGCAAGGACAACCAAGCAGAATATCATCGCCCTGTTCTTCAAGAGGCGTTTCCTCAAGAAGCATCAATCTCTCCGCAGCAGTAAAAACGCCGACAAAAGCAGGAGCCAGTTTCATGATACTACGGGCAGGAGACTGTATCCTATTCACAAGTTGCAGAAATGCAGTCATACCTCCAAAGGAAAGCGTACCTGCCGACATTCGCAAAGCGCTCCACGCAAAAGCGATGAGATAGCAAAATGCGAAACCGAAATTAAGAATGAAATTTGAGAACAGACGGAATTTCGTTCTTCTCTCCACATTACTCTGCAACATACGATGCTGGTCGTCAAGTCGCTCCACCATCATCTCCTCACTCTCAAGCGTCTTTACGAGCATACGATTCTGAACAGTTTCCTGAAGAATGCTCTGTACACGAGAATCAGAATCACGCACATCACGAGAAAGCTGTCGCATACGACGGACATATATCTTGCTGAGAAGGGCAAAACAGGGAATCAACACCACGACTATCAATGCCAGCCTTCTGTCCATTAGATACAGGTAGAAGAATGCGCCAAGAAACATCGCAATGACAGAAAGCGTACTTGGAAGAGTCTCTGTAAGGAACACAACCACCTGATTCACATCCTGTTCAAGACGATTTATGACATCACCACTATGAAGACTCTCCTTTCCATGCCACTCAGAACGTAATATTCGGTCAAGCATCCTTCTCTGCATGCGATTCTGAGCCCGAACACCAAGGATATTCTTCACCCAGACAGCAGTCATATTGATAGCAAAGTTACAAAGGACAAGTCCTCCCATGATACCTACAGCCACGAGAACATCCCCTTCAACAGAATGAGAAGCCACATCAATAGCATGCTTTACGGCCCACACAGAAGCAAGGCTTACTCCAACCTCAAGCAAGCCAAGAAACGCATTCAACGAGGCCTGGAAGTAATTTCCACGCCACGAACGCAATAGCCAGCGAAATATCTGTTTGGAGGAATAAGCCTTTGGTCCCATGGTAGAAACAATCTATTTATCTCTGGTCAGCGCCCCACATCATCTTTTCCCTAAGAGTAGAGAAATAGCGATGATCACAGAAACGCACAACCTTTGCTGTATAATCAGCCTTACGGATAGTTATAAGCGTACCCTCAGGAAGGCTCTCAGAACGACCATCCACAGCAATAAGGAAATTGTGGCTGCGACTCTCCACCTTCAAGGTAACAACGGAATTGTCAGGAATAACTATCGGGCGGACATTCAAGCTATGAGGAGCCACAGGAGTAAGACAAATAATATCAGTTTCAGGAGTAATGATAGGACCGCCGTTGCTAAGAGAATAGGCAGTAGAGCCCATAGGAGTAGTAACAATCAGTCCGTCAGCCTGATAAGTAACCACATACTCATCATTTACACTCGTGCGAATAGCAATCATGGAAGCAGAATCACGCTTCAGCACAGCAATATCATTAAGAGCATAAGGGCATTCCTTAATAGGAGAACCATCACTCTCGGCTACAAGAATCGCATGTTCACTAACCACATAATCTCCTGAATAAAGATTTGCGATAGCACGCTCAAGCTCTGTAGGATTCACATCCGCAAGGAAACCCAACCTGCCGATATTCACACCAACGATAGGAATATCCTTACGACCTACACGAGCCGCAGTCTTCAGCAAAGTACCGTCACCGCCCATTGATACAGCAAAGTCCGCATCAAAATCATCACCAGTAAAGACTTCATCAACATCCAAGTCGAGATGCTGTCCTTTTGTTAGGAAGTCATAGAAAGAGCGGTCAATGAGAATCTCCCCCTCACGCTGATTAAGAAGCGAAAGGATTTTCTGAATCGCCGCAGACTTCTTTGCCTGATACTGATTGCCGAAAATTGCAAAGCGAAGTGACTTATCTGACATAAAATTATGAGTATTATTATCTTTATGAAGTGAAATATTTTGAATTATCAGGAAACTTTCGTATATTTGCAAATGATTTTGCAATGCAAAAATAACAAATTAAATTCAAAAAGCAGAATAAATAACAAAAAAAAATAAAATATTATGGCAAAAGTATATGAATTTCTTGCCAACGGCACAGAAGAAGTCGAGGCTCTTATCACTGTTGATATCCTTAGAAGAGGAGGTGTTGACATCAAAATGGTCAGCACAACAGGTTCGGAATACATAGAGTCAGCACATGGAATTGTAATCAAGTGCGACCAAATGATAGAGGACTCTGATTTCTCTGACGCAGATATGCTGCTGCTACCCGGCGGACAGCCAGGAACGACCAACCTTCTTAATCATGAGGGTGTGAGAAAGGCTATTTCTGCCCATTATGCAGCCGGCAAGAAAATCGGTGCTATTTGTGCAGCTCCAATGATTCTTGGCGACCTCGGAATTCTCAAAGGCAAGAAAGCAACTTGCTATCCTGGCTGCGAAAATGGCATAATTGGTGCAGAATACACCCGCGAGCTCTTCACTATCGATGGCAATATCATTACCGGAGAAGGTCCTGCGGCTACATTCCCTTATGCTTATGCCATTCTTGAAATGCTGGCAGACAAGGCAACAGCCGACCGTCTCAGAGAGGGAATGATGTTCAATCACTTGATGAGCAAGTAACCATGGACTATGTCATTATTGTAGCCGGAGGAAAAGGACTCAGGATGGGCGGAGAAATTCCAAAACAATTCCTGCCTATCGGTGGAAAACCCGTCCTGATGAGGACAATCGACCGTTTTCGCGAATACGACAAGGGTATCTGCATAATACTCGTTCTGCCCAAAGCCCAACAGGATTACTGGAAAGAGCTCTGCAAAAATAATCCCACATTCAATTCCGAGGGAATAAAAATTGCGGATGGCGGACAGACTAGATTCCACTCTGTACAAAACGGCCTTAACCTCGTGCCAGACGATGCACAAGGAGTAGTTGGCGTGCACGATGGCGTGCGACCTTTCGTATCGGTAGAAACTATCAGAAGATGCTATGAGACCGCCCGAGAGGTCAAGGCCGTGCTCCCTATAACTGAAGTAGTTGAGACTCTCAGATACACCCCCGAGAACAGAAACGTTTTCAGAGGCGACTACCGACTCGTACAGACTCCACAGGTATTCGACATACAACTTCTCAAGGAAGCCAACAAGCAGCAGTATAAGGACTCTTTCACGGATGATGCCTCTGTTGTGGAAGGTATCGGTCAAAAAGTGACAATGGTTGAAGGCAATCGCGAGAACATAAAGATAACAACCCCATTCGACATAAAAATAGCAGAGGCATTGCTTGGATAATGAGCAACATTCTGAAACAAGACATAATGTACGTTAACGGTGTAGGACCGACAAAAAAGCAGATACTCAACAAGGAACTGGGTATCATGACTATCGGCGATATGCTGGAATACTATCCATATAAATATGTGGATAGAAGCCGCATCTATACCATTAGCAGTCTTACCCAAGACATGTCTTTCGTTCAGGTAAAAGGCCGCATCCTGTCTTTCGAGACCTTTCAGATGGGGGTAAAGAAAAAAAGGCTCGTTGCCCATTTCGGCGACGGCACAGGAGTTGTTGACCTTGTATGGTTCTCCGGAACACAATACATCACGAAGAACTTCAAGGTAGGAATTGACTATATCGTATTCGGGAAACCGACCATCTTCGGAGGACGGTTCCAGTTCACGCATCCAGAGATTGAGAAGGCAGAAAACCTTCAACTTTCTCAGATGGGTATGCAACCATACTATGTGACGACGGAGAAGATGAAGAACTCAGGTCTCACCTCCCGTTCGATGGAGAAGATTGCCAAGGCAATACTCACGAAGATGCCAGAACTTCCGGAAACACTTCCCGATTACATCACCACCCCACTCCACCTTGTGAGTCGTGACACGGCCGTACGAAACGTGCATTATCCTAAGTCACAACAGGATATGCAGAAGGCAAGGGAGAGGTTGAAGTTCGAGGAACTGTTCTATGTTCAGCTCAACATCCTTCGCTATACCGCCAACCACAGACGCAAGTACAAGGGGTATATGCTTCCGAGAATCGGCGAGCATTTCAGGGAATTCTTCAGCAAGAACCTGAAATTCGAGCTCACAGGAGCACAGAAACGTGTAATGCACGAGATTCAGGCAGACATGAACACCGGTCGCCAAATGAACCGTCTTGTGCAAGGCGATGTTGGTTCAGGAAAAACCCTCGTTGCTCTTATGGCTATGCTGATAGCTGTTGACAACGGCTTTCAGGCTTGTATTATGGCACCTACCGAAATACTTGCCGAACAACATCTTGCCACCGTACAGGAATTCCTCAGAGGATTGGACGTAAAAGTTGAATTGCTAACCGGAATTGTGAAAGGCAAGAAAAGGAAGGAAGTCCTCGAGCAGCTCGTTACTGGCGAAATTGATATTCTCGTAGGCACACACGCCCTTATAGAGGAAACCGTGCTGTTCAAGAATCTCGGACTTGCCGTTGTTGACGAGCAACATCGTTTTGGAGTGGCACAGAGAGCAAAGCTCTGGGCAAAGAACGAGAATCCGCCACACATTCTCGTGATGACGGCAACGCCTATTCCACGAACTCTTGCGATGACTATCTACGGAGATCTGGATGTAAGTGTTATCGACGAACTTCCTCCTGGAAGAAAGCCGATCCAGACTCTCCACAAATACGACAACCAGACAACGACTCTATTCAACGGCATTCGACAGCAGATAGGTCTTGGCCGACAGGTGTATATCGTATATCCACTCATAACCGAGAGCGAGAAAATCGACCTAAAGAACCTTGAGGAAGGCTACGAATATCTGCAAAAGGTATTTCCGGAGTATAAGATGAGTAAGGTTCACGGAAAGATGAAGCCTGCAGAGAAAGAAGAGGAGATGCAGAAATTCATCTCAGGCGAGACTCAGATTCTAGTTGCGACCACCGTCATAGAGGTTGGAGTTAACGTGCCAAACGCCTCTGTAATGGTAATCATGGATGCTCAGAGGTTCGGTCTTTCACAGTTGCACCAGCTCAGAGGACGAGTAGGAAGAGGAGCCGACCAAAGCTATTGCATCCTTGTGACGGGGCATGAGCTTGCTCAGGAAACACGCAAGCGAATGGAGATAATGACCGAGACAAACGACGGTTTCCGAATAGCAGAGGCAGACCTGAAACTTAGAGGTCCGGGTGATCTCGAAGGCACTCAGCAGTCAGGACTTGCCTTCGACCTGAAGATTGCCGATATTGCGAGAGACGGTCAACTCGTTCAGCTTGCAAGAGATGAAGCCCAGAAGATAATAGATGATGATCCCGAATGTAATTCTCCTCACCACGCAATGCTTTGGAGGCATCTCAATGAATTAAGGAAAGATGATGTTGATTGGGCCCAGATAAGCTAAAGAGCCCCCCCCCGCCCCTCCCGAGGGAGGGAGTTGGAAGGCGACAAACCTCATCTTCAACTATCAATTAACAATTAAGAATTAACAATTAACATGCCTTTCACGACAAATACGATAATAAAAGACTCCCCCTCGGGGGCAGGGGAGGCTATAACTAGCGCTCAAAACCCAAAGATAAAACGATTACTTCAACTACAACAGAAGTCTTCCGAAAGAAGGAAGGCTGGTTTGTTTGTTGTTGAAGGCATCAGAGAGGTGGAGAGATGCGTGGAAAAGGGTTATGAGATTGATACTATTTTCTACCTAAATAAACCTATGGCGGAAAATGTATCAGAAATCATAGAGAAGAATAAAGGCATCAAATTATTTGAGGTCTCTCCCACCATCTATGAGAAGATAGCGTATCGTGGTAGTACAGAGGGGGTTATTGCCGAGGTAAAGACAAAAGACAAGACGCTTAACGACTTGAACATCTCAGAGAATCCGCTCGTCGTGGTATTAGAAAGCGTTGAGAAACCGGGAAATCTCGGTGCTATTCTCCGTTCTGCTGATGCCGCCGGAGCAGATGCTCTTATCGTTTGCGACCCTTTGACGGATCTCTACAACCCGAATCTCATAAGGAACAGCACAGGTGCGATCTTTAGCGTTCCTTGTGTCGCCTGTACTTCCGAGGAATGTATCAAGTTCTTGAAAGAGAACAATATCCAGATACTTACAGCTCAGCTACAGGACTCCGAACTTTATTATGATACCGATATGAAGGGCGGCACGGCTATCGTTATGGGAACAGAAGCCACTGGTCTTACAGACATCTGGCGTAAGGCTGCCGACGCCCATATCCGAATCCCTATGCTCGGAATCGCCGATTCCTTGAACGTTTCTGTAAGTGCAGCGATATTGCTTTATGAGGCGGTGAGGCAGAGGAGCAACCCCTAACCCCAACCTTACAGCCCCTCACCTGCTCACAAGGCAAGTGAGGGGCTGTATTCTTTACTTTATCGTCACTCTTCCTGAACCGGTAACTGTGGTGTAATGAGCCTTGATGTCGCCTGACAGCTTCACGTCACCGCTACCTTTGATAGTAGCCGTTACGTTGTCACAGTCAACCTTACCCGTCAAGTTACCGCTACCGCGGATTTCCACATTGACAACATCCACCTTACCGCTAACCGCCACGTTACCAGATCCGTTTATAGTCGCAGTCAGCTTCTGGCTGATTTTCATACCGTTATATTCCACGTTTCCGCTACCGTTAATCTCAGCCTCGGCAGATGTGGCCTGCAGTCCACCAATCTCGATATTACCGCTACCGATGACATCGGCCTTCATTTCCTTACATTCCACCTTCTTCGTTTTCAGCACACCGCTACCCTTAACGGATAAAGTAAGGTCCTTGCCCAATGTATTTACAGGAGACTGTACTGTGACGTTACCAGAACCAAGAACAGTCACCGACTCAATAGAAGGCGACTCCACATTGATTTTCACGTTCTTTGTCTCCTTGATGAAGGTGTTGTCCTCCATCTCTATCTTCAGAACGCCATCCTCCACATAGGTATTGATCTTGTCAACCTGCTCCTGTGGGGCAACGATTGACACCCTTACGGACTCACCCTGCTTGTAGAACACATTGCACGGGGTGTTGTTTTCCATAGCCGTGAAGGTGGAGCAGTTGCGTTCCACGGTTACCGGCTTAGGTTTAGACTTTGACTTTGATGCCATCAGAGGAGCCATTTCAGTCATAGCCTCGCCACTGACAGAGGCAAAAGCAGTCATTCCGACGAAAAATAAAGCTATCGCAGTAAATGTTTTGGTATTCATATATAATTATGTTTTTAGGTTGGAAGTATAAGGACTAAGGTCTAAGGACTTTGTTTGGAATAAAGTTGTAAAGAATAAGGAATAAGGTTTGATACAAATAACCCCTAATCCCTAATCCATCAACCTTCATCCCTTTGACCTTTGACTTTTCGACTGCAAAGATAAACAAATAATTTCATATCAGCAACGTTTTTCCCGAAAAATTACTTTCAAACGGGCAGCACCACCCCATTTCATCTTTTCACGGATTACTTGCAGAGGGGAAAAAAAACTAACGAAAACGTTCATTTTCCAAGTATCAGAAAATATAGTCACTACAAATTTGTGCAAATATTTGCAGAAAAATTGCAAATTATTTGCGAATATGAAAATAAATGTATAATTTTGCACTTCGGATAAATTTATCATACACTGTAAGTAATTCGCAATATACTAACAAAACGTGGGATAACAGACGGGCGACAAAAAAATGAAGACATTTACTCTAAACATACCCAAAGGTATCAGGAACTGGAGCTATGCTCTGGATGCAAAGACGATATTATGCAGTAGGTCATGGATCATAATCAATGAAGGCAACGTAAAGGAAGTGTATATCTTCCAAGAAGACGGAACGCTGATTCTATCGTATAACGGAAAGGTTTGCAAGACGAGATGGGAATACATCGCGCAAAACACATCGCTAATCATTGAGGACACAGAATCCGACACCTACATGCTCAAGCCTGCATACTACGACAACAAGGTGCTGGTATTGCAAGTTGACGGAACGAATGAATATGCAATAATGGTCAACGAATGCCATATCGGAGAGCTGATGCTTGACTCCATCGACGAGATAAAGCAATACATAGAAGGCCAGCAAAAGATGGCAAACCAAGTAAAAGAGGCATCATTCGCCCTCAACAAGAACTACCTTGATCATTTCACCAATGCGAAGTCAAAAAACGACTTGAAACCTCACGAGGCAAGAACGAAACTGATAAAGAGCAGGCAAAAGAGGAAGAACATAAACATCGGCATAGGCGTCACAGCCGTCTCATTCCTCGTCTATTCGGTGCTTAACTATGAGATTCTTTCAATATATGCCTTCGCTATCTTCTCACTCATCATCATCGCCTTGCTTATCGTGCTCATCTTCAGGGAGTCACACCGTAACAGCGAATACAACACCTTCCTGAAAATAGAGAAGAAGCACCCGTTGCAATGGCTAAACCAATAAAAATTGGAAAAAGAGAATTTTTTTACATACTTGACTTTTAAACACACACTAAAATTCTCCGGTTGCGTGTCAGAAATGGCACGCAACTTTTTTGTCCCTTTTTCCAAGGCGAAAGGTAGGGAACAATCCCGTTGTGCCTCCGTTATAGCTCCTATGTAAATACCATTAAAATACCATATAAATACCATAAAGATACCATAAAGATACCATTGTGAATGGTAATATAATGGTATTATTATGGTAATATAATGGTATTATAATGGTATTATAATGGTATTATCATCGAAGGAATGGCGGCAGAAGAAGTTGCACACATAAATCATTCCTATTAATGAATACAAAAAAAGGACAAACAATACAAAAAACTTGTTGCATATGTAAACTTTGTATTATATTTGCAAACGATTTTATCAAGAAAGTCTCCTCGCCCTTGAAACCGAGACATTTGGCATCGGCAATCGGGGATAAGGCAAATCTACGATAATCAATTGATTCTTACAAAATTACAACTACATGAGAAATTTTATCTTTGTGCTATTTCTTTTCCTTGGCAAACTTACAGGTATTGCCCAAAACATTACATTAACAGATTCTTTAACCAAGACTCCTATATTCAGCGCCACAGTTTGTGATGCCGACGGAAACTATATAGGGCGTACAGACATGAGCGGCAATATCAATCTGAAAAAAGGATGTGCATACTATGTTTCCCATATATGCTACGAGTCTAAGAAGTTTATCTGTGATGATAACCCCTCGGTTGTCATGTCACCCAAAAGCTATACTATGCCAGACCTTGTTGTTACGGCAAAGATGAAGAAATACTACCATTGTAAGGTCTTTTTCCGAAATGTTCAGTATGTTGATTCATGTATGAAATATTATATTGATGGAGTAAGAGAGTTCTTCATCGACACAAAGAGCAGGAAAGTAAAAAACGGAAATGCCATCTGCCGCATGTTTCAGACGACGAATAAGGATATTATCCAGAAAAATCGTGCTGTTATGATAGGTTTCAATCCGGGTCTTGCGGATATGGAAAAGCGGTCTCTGTATGAGGAGACATTGAAGAACAAAAGGAAACGAATAGAGGGAGATATTGTCTTTGGAGACTCTAAGCAAATAGGCAGATATGAGGTTTATCCAGACAAGAGAGAGGCTGTACTGTCATGCGACCTACTCTATCCCAAGTCACAAAGGAAATTAAACCTGTTCGGATACAAATTAATACGTTCAGAAGACAATTCTACTGAGGTTTATGATGCAGACGGGACAGAGACTCCTACCATTTTTGACCTGAAATCATACCACCGTTACAGGCATATCAAATTTTCACGCAAGAATAAATTTTCATGGGAAAATGACTGCGAGGATACATTCTTCGTAGTTGAGCGTGAATATACCGATACTATGGAGCCGACTTCGATAGAAGTTATGAAGCAGGATTATGACAAGTATTACATGATGTATCCTGCCGATGAAAAAACCAAGAGCCAGCTCGCAGGAATGGAAGAGGTTAACCATTTTTCCGCATTGTAAAAGCCACCAGTTAATGTCTTAGTGGGGCAATACGCGTGTTTTCATCACTTTTCAAAGAAAAGATTTTGATTTGTCGCGTTTTTTTAGTAATTTTGCAACTTGTAATTTGGGTGTTGGGTGATGGTTGCGGGGTAATTTGCTTTCGCCATCTAAAAAAAGCAGGATAAAACCAATAAAAACATATAAAAACAAAATGTTTTATTTTGTATTCTTTTGTTTTAATTGGTTTTTCTAAATGCGAAAGCAACTAAACTCTAAACACTAAACTCTAAACACTAAACTTTAAACACTAAACCCAAGAAAAGGTAAATTGTTCGCTGAAGCTCACCAAGCTTCTCAAGTCGTAAATAAAAAATATAGACATGATTCTTTTTTTCAAGACCCCATCACAGAACATCATCGCTACTGAGGTTGACCAT
>ODAI013330397.1_pt1 | contig 11153 bp, 5 predicted proteins | sample 1539321 | NCBI WGS metagenome assembly ODAI01 (sample SAMN02144231, study PRJEB22623) | gut metagenome | biome: sheep rumen | host: Ovis aries | place: New Zealand | reverse complement strand
TCTTCGGCGGCCTCGTAGAGGGCCGTTGCGAGGCTGTCTGCCGGGGTTTGTCCCGGGGTGGTGTAGCAGCTCCATCCGCGGGCGTTCATCCATTCAAGGCCGTTTCCTGCGGCGTTGACGTGAAGGGAGATGAGGAGCACCTGGTCTTTGCCCAGTTCCTGACAGAGTGTGTTGACTCGGCGGCAGCGCTCCGGGAGGGAGATATCCTCCAGCTCCGAAACCAGGAGACGGGCATCGAGGCCCAGGGCGATCAGGTGTTCCTGGATCTGTTTTGCGAGGAAGCGAGTGTATGCGTATTCGCGGAAGAAGCCGTCAGGGCTCCGCTTGCCAGGGGTGTCTTGGCCGTGGCCGTTGTCGAGGAGGATTGTCATTTTTACCGTCTTGTTTGTGACGGCAAGTTGGGTATTAAATGTGGAAATAACCACATCTTTTCTTTCCTGTTATTTCCTCCTATTTATAGATAGATCATGTGTAACCCAAAGCGATTCCTATCAGGATTGCACCTCCATAGCAGGCAGAGGCATTTTCACAACAATTGGTAGCCAACTTTCAAAATGTAGCCAAGATGTAGCCAACTTTGAAAAAAAACGAGACACATTTGAGCCCCATTTTGGAAAAGAAAATGCCCCTGGAGTGTGTCCAGAGGCATTTTTGGAGGTACCAAGCGGAATCGAACCGCTGTAGCAGGTTTTGCAGACCTGTGCCTAACCACTCGGCCATAGTACCAGTTCGGGAATGCAAAGATAGCAGGTTTTCCCGAAACTACAAAAAAACTCAGATATTATTGAGGAAATAATCTACAACCATATTCTTACTTTCCTGGGTAATCAGGAATTGGTTGTGGTCTGTGTGGGACTGGATAATCTCGCACTGGGGGTAGCGCCTCTTCCACCGTTTCTCATTGGTCAGGAATTCCGCCTTTTCCAGTTTCCTGAGTTCGGGCGATTTTACAAAGCCCGCACTTACGGCGCTGGATTCCGTGTAGATGGTAGAAACAATGGAGGTGACCGGTCCGTTGTAGGTCTCCTCGGGCATGGTGGCCATAAGGTTGATGTCAAGGTCGGCCCTCTTGTTGTTGCGCTCTTCGTTCAGGTGAGGGAAGAAGTAGGCGGGCTTAAGCATTTGCTGGATTTTGATATCCCGGTCCAGTTCTCCGTCCAGGACCACCACACGGGGTTTGTAGTCTTGTTTGTTGTAAATACGGGCCGCCAGGGCCAGGGCCTGCTCTCCGCCGGCGCAGAAGCCGGTAATGGCGGCCACGTGGCGCTCTTTGACAACATCCTGCACATAAGTCTCATAGATATCCACCAGACCATTGATGTCTGTGAGGCGGTCTTCCATGATGGTGTGGTAGGACTCAATAGCGTAAACGGCAAACTTATGGGAAACGTTCTGGGCCCATTCCCCAAACAGGAAATCAAAGCTGGTGTATCCGCTGATGACAATGATAACCGGTTTCTCCGGTTCGTTCTCTCCGTTGCCATACCAGAAAGCGTTGGGGTGCTTTTCGGCCGACATAATCCGGCGAATGGTCCTCAGCGAATAGAAATCGTTGGCGGTGAGGTGGAAACCGGACATGCCCATGAGCACGATGAGCTGCATGATATGCAGGGAAGTGATGCCCACGTCATTGATGAGATCGGCATCCACATTGACGCTGGGCAGGCCGATAAGACCGGCGGCCGCCTGGATGAGGAGTTCCTCCCCGGGGCTGACGGGCGTATTATTGGTGGTGACCGAATCGATGGCCTGGTTCACAAGGGCCGATTGGTCAATCTTTCCGTTGATGTTCAGTTTGAACTCCTTGACTTGATTCCAATAGGTGGGCACCATGTAGGCGGGGAGTTCCTTGGCCAGGTTCCTTTTGATGGCATCGAACCCGTTCACGCCCTGGGCCAGCATGACATAAGCTACGATATACTTCTCGGCCCCTACCTGCTCCAGGCGGACGAAGGCCCTCAGCACGCCTTCCTGCCTTTCAATGGCGGCGTTGATCTCTCCCAGCTCTATGCGGAAACTGCGCAGCTTGATCTGCGAGTCTTTTCGGCCCTGGTAATTGAAACTGCCGTCGGGGTTCAGCGTGACCAGGTCTCCGCTGTGGTACAGCCTGGACACGTCAATTCCGTCATGCTCCTTCTCGAAGGGATTTTCGGAGAATGCCGCGGCATTCAGTTCCGGGCGGTTCCAGTAGCCGTTGGTGACCTGCATGCCGCCAACCCAGAGTTCTCCGGATTCTCCCGGGGCAACCCGCTTGCCTTCTTCGTTGACCACATAGCACACGACGCCGGGGGCCGGTTTGCCTATGCACTTCCATTCGTCGGCGCTCTTGAACTCGTGGGTGGTGATGACCACGCAGGTTTCGGTGGGGCCGTATCCGTTGACAAAGCGATAGGGATACTTTCCGGCTATCTTGCTGGTAAGGCTGTGCGGAATGGCTTCGCCTCCGGCCGATAAGGTTTGCATCGCGGGGAAATCGTAATCCGGGAAGATCGCCAGCAGGGATGGGGGCAGGAAGGTAAAGGTAATCCCTTTCTCCTGGATCAGATTGTGGAGAAGCATGGCATTGTGCCTCTCTTCGTTCTGGGCAATGACCAGGGTGCCGCCGTAGAACAGCGAGGAATAGATCTCCAGGACCGATGCATCAAAGCTGATGCTGGCAAACTGGAGGATGACAGACTGGTCGCTGATCTGGAAATTCTCCGGGTGGCAAACCGTCTGGCAATAGCTGTAAAGGGCCTTGAAGGGGACCGAAACCCCTTTGGGCTGTCCCGTAGTGCCGGAAGTATAGATCATGTAGACCTCTGAGAAGCCTCTTTTCAGCAGCGGGAGCGGCTCCGTCAGGGGAGCGGCGAGGAGCTCGTTGATATTGTCGGCGGTTATCAGGTAACTCACCCCGGCATCCTTGCAGATAAAGTCTCTGCGCTCCAGGGGATTCTCCACGTCAATGGGGACATAGGAGCAGCCCAGCTTGATGGAAGCCAGCATGCAAGGCAGATAGTGTTGGTTTCGGCCCAGGTAGATTCCTATGCGGACGGGAACTTCGGGATCTCCGGCTTGGGGATCTATCCTGGCGGCCAGACCGGATGCTATGTGGTTAGCCATCTCGTCCATCTGGGCATATGTAACCTCTTTATTGCCAATGCTGTATGCGGTCTTGTCCTGATACTTTTCGATAACAGTCCTTAGCCGGTCTGTCAGCTTTTCAAAATACAAATCCATACACTACTACTAATAATACTTAGAACTTGATGGCCACATGGCCCAGTATCCAGCGTCCGGCCTGCCGCATGGGAGCTACACTGGAGCCGCCTTGCTGGTAGACGGTATTGGCAATGTTATAAACATTGATACCCATTTCCACTTTCCAGATATGATAGCTGGCGCCCAGGTCAAACAGCACGCGGGCCGGGATGTCGATGTCCAGGGGATCGGTACCGGGCAGGGAATACTGGCTGAACTGCTTGGAAATGAAGTTGGCGTGGGCGTTGAGCTTGAGCCCCTTCAGAACCTCATAGGATGCGGTAAGGTTGGCCTGCCAGTCCGGGATATTGTAAACGCTGTGGTTGATGATGCTGAAGTTCTGGGAAGTCAGAACCCGCTGCCAGGTGACGTTTCCGTCCACCATGAACCGGGAGTGGGTGTAGCTGGCCACCACCTCCACACCTGCGTTGGTGAGACTACCGGCATTGACGTTACCCACTTCACTCTGGATGATGAAATCATCGGCCTTGTTGATAAAGCCGTTCAGTTCCAGTTTGAGGCCCTTGACAATCTTGCCGTCACTGTAGAAGGTCATCTGCCAGGAATTCAAGAATTCGGGGGAGAGCTCCGCAGAACCGGAGTTGATGTCAAACGTGTTGTTGCGATAGAAATACGGTGAGTCCACGAAGGACTTGGAATAACTGATCTTGGCACTCCATTTGGGCCGGGAATAGATAAGGGCGATACGGGGGGACAGCACGTTCATCACTTTGCCGTAAGAGCGTTTCTTGAAGTCGTATCGGAGGCCGGCATTCAGAACCAGGTTCTTCCAGGTGTGCTTGACCTGGAGATAGGCGTCGGCACTGGTCTCACGGCCGGTGTACAGGACCTTTCCCTCGTTGAAAACCTTCAGGATGTCCTTATAATACCTTCCTTCCAGATAGCTGGCGTCATTCAGATAGAAGTCGTTGAACTGGCCGCCTATCATGATGATGCCCGAATGGCTCTTTCCGAAATTGTAATTGTAGCTTCCCTGGGCCGAAAAGCCATAAGTGAATTCGCTCCAGTTGGCGCTTTGGAAGACTCCGTTGTAGAGTTTGAGGGTAATGTCCTCCGCTCCGGTGGGATGTACGTCGTTGGCTCCCACTTCCGGAATCTCATCTCCGCCTATCTGGTAGCGCTGCTGGTTCTGAGAATCAAAGAAGGCCTTGGCCTGCCAGGCAAAACCGCCATACCGGTCCGAATAGCCCAGCTCTGCGTGCTGGGAGGTGATGGCGTAACCGGGAGCGTGGTTGTTGATATAACGGTAAGTGTCGTAGCTGTACGGGGCAAAGAAATAACTGAGGGACAGGGGAGCCACCGTTTTGGCAAAACGGCGGTCGTACAGCAGGCTCACCTTGTTCCACTTCAGAGAAAGACCCAGGTCATAGGACGGCGTTTTGTTGTAGCCGCCAATGATCATGTCTCCCTCGATGGGCATGACGGAATAGGGCTGTTCGTCCCTGTTGCTGCCATAATGCACCTTCTGACCGGTGGCCTGGTAGACGGTGGCCCAGGTCAGGAGGTCCAAAGACAGGTAGCGCTTGCCAAACAGGAGGTCTCCGCGAAGCTGTCCGTAGTTGCCCACGCTGGCCTTGGCCAGGAAACCGTCCACGTCGGAGCCTTCCTTGGTGATGAGGTTCACCACACCCGTAAGAGCCACGCCGCCGTACAGGGACGAGGCAGGTCCTCGCAGCACCTCAATCTGCTTGACTTTTTCCAGGCTGATGGAGAAATCGGGGCTGGCTGCGTTGGTGGAATAACTGTTGAGGCGGTGGCCGTTGAGCATGATGAGGATCTTCTCCTGACCGGAGGAGTAGATGCCTCGCATAGCCACGTTCATCTCTTCATTGCAGGCAATATCCGTCATGCCGGGAACGTAGGCAATCAGGGCTTCCTTCAGGGTTCTGGCCCCAATGCTCCGGATCATCTCTTCCGTGATGAGGGTCACCGGCACGGGCGCCTCTTCAATGGATTCGGCCTGTTGGGAAGCCGTGGTAATGGTGGCGGTCTTGCCGGCCTTGATGCGGTTCACCATTTCGGCGAAGCGGGGAGCGTCGTTGTAAACGCTGTAATAAGGGTCTACGGCCAGCAGGCGGGAAACCCACGACTGTGCCACATCGGGTTTGTCCATGTTGAGGTTGCACAGGGCAAGCAGCCGGTATACGCCAATGCGCGTCTCTCCTTTAAAGCTGTTCACCGAGCCGGTGAGCAGGGAGTCGGCTTTCTGGAAATGACCGAGCTCATAAGCTTCCTGGGCCGACTCATACACACGCGTAGCTTCCTGTGCCCGGGCGGCCGAAGCGATAAGCAGGATAAGGAGCGCGGTTATGTATCTCTGGAATCTCATTTTGCAATCTTTACAGGAATGATGAACGTGAAGGTGGTTCCTACTTTGGGCGCTGTCTCTACGAGCAGCTGTCCGTTATGATTCTTGGTAATTAAATCATAGGTAATGCCCATTCCCAGGCCGGTTCCCTGACCTGCGGGCTTGGTGGTGAAGAAATTCTCGAAAATCTTGGCTTTGATTTCCGGGGTCATGCCCATTCCGTTGTCCGTGATATCAATCCTCAGGTCTCCCTCATTTCCATCCTTGGGCGTGAAGGTCACTTTGGCAAGGATGGTGGGTTTATAGTCGGGACCTTCCTGGCCGGTCCTTTCCTTGACCGTGTAGCAGGCGTTGTTCATAACGTTGAGGACAGCGCGGCTCAGGTCCTGGGGAATGACCATGAATTTGGGCAGCCCTTCCGGAATCTCTTCCTGGATGGAAATGTTGAAGCTCTTGTCGTTGGCGCGCATGGCATGATAGCTGAGCCACACGTATTCGTGGACCAGCTGGCCAACGTCTGTGGGGAGTTTTTCGCCCGCCTTGCCGCGGCTTTGCAGCAGGATGCCCCGGATGATGCTGATGGCACGCTCTCCGTGTTCCTGGATCTTGGCCAGGTTTTCCTTCAGATCGGCCGAAATGTCCTGGAGATCGTCGGCATCGTCTTTTTCCAGCTTGTCCCCGCAGTGGCTCAGGATATCCTGCATGTCCTCCAGCAAAGTGGCCGACATCTTGCTGAAGTTGATGACAAAATTAAGCGGGTTCTGTATTTCGTGGGCAATACCGGCACTGAGGAGACCCAGGGAGGCCATCTTTTCCTGCTTGTGCAACTGTTGCTGCAAATTTTCCACCTGTTTTTTCAGGTCTTCCATTTCCACATCCATAATATATTAGGTCAGGCTAATTACAAATTCTGTATAATCGTCTTTGGAGGAGTTCACCGTAATGTTGCCTCCGCAGTCGTGCATGATCTGCTGGCTCAGGTACAGGCCCACGCCGGGAGCCTCCGCAGTGGGCTTGGTGGTAAAGAAGGGGTCGAAAATCTTGTTCAGGATGCTTTCCTCAATACCAATACCGTTGTCGTAGATCTTGATGACGGCTTTGCCATCTTCCTCCAGCACGGACACCCGGATGACGGGACTGTACGGGGCACCTCCTTTTTCGGCCTTCTTCTTGATGGCATAGACGCTGTTGGCCAGCATGGACATCAGGGACTTGCCCATCTGATCGGCCACTACATTCCGCATCAGGGGAGTGGCGGGCAGGTTGGTCTCTACCTGGATGCCCAGGGCGTTGATTTCGCTGGCATAGTAGGCCTTGAGCTTGTCTACGCACTGCTGGCTAAGCTGGACCAGATCGGTGGGCTCGAACTTTTGGGAACGTTCCTTGAGCATTTCCTCCATGGCCTTCAGGGTACGGGTGGTGGAGGTTCCGTGCTGCTCGATCTTTTCCAGGTTGGTATTCATCATGTCCATTACATCCAAGGAATCTTCATAGATGTCGGGGGTAAGGCGGTCTTTCTCATCCTCAATGTTCTGCCGCATGTCCTTGGCGAGCCCCAGCGTCAGATGCGCGAAGTTGTTGATGTAGTTCATGGGGTTGAGGATGCGGTCAATGAGGCCTTTGGTGAGTTTACCGATGGCGGCTTCCCGCTCCTGGCGGAGCAGCTGGTCCTGGGCCGACCGGAGCTCTTTGGTCCTCTCGTCCACAATGGCTTCAAGCCTTTCCTGTTCCTCCGCCATACGGCGCATACGGTGCTGGAACCAGAGATAGACCAGCCCCACGGCAATCATCAGGTAAACGAGCAGGGAGTACCAGCGTACAAAGAACGGGTAGGGTCTCTTGAACTCGTACGGAATGCTTTGGCTAATCTGGCCGAAGGCGTCCTTGGAGCGGACCTCTACCTGGTAGGAGCCAAAGTTGATGTCTGCGAACAGGTATTCCTGCTGGGTGCTCCAGGCCGACCAGGCGTTGTCGTTATGCAGGCGGTAGCTGTACAGGGTCTCTCCGAGGGGGTCCAGTTTGTCATTGGCAAAACTGAGGGAGAGTCCTCCGTCGTTGAAATTGATACGGCGGATGTGCAGTTGGGACGTATATAGTTGGGCCGAAGCGCACTGGTCCAGGTTGAACCGGATCAGCTCCTCGTAGTCTCCTATCCAGGCCAGTCCGCCGTCGATCAGCATGGCATTGACTTTGGATTGGGCAAAGGGCTCCACCCACTCTTCCAGTTCTTCAGGCATATCGTCGTAGAAAAGGCCGGTGCCGTCACTGTTGCCGTGCCACACGTTGCCTTGGTTGTCTACGTACTCAAAGAGTTTGGAGATGGGGCCTTCGTCTTTCTTCTGGAACCGGTTGGCGCCGGCTTCCATAAAATAATAGTCACCGGCCAGGGTCAGGGCCCACATGCCTTGTCCGTCTTTCTTGAAACTGGTGATATTGGGAATATCGCCCACGGCTTGGATCTCCTCTCCGGGACGGAAGCGGCAGACGCGCTCCAGTTCTCCTACCAGGTAGGAACCGTCTCCAAGGGCGGCTATGGAAAGGGAGAACTTGGTGGTTAACTGGCGTACTTTCCCGCTGGTGTACTCATAAAGGCCGTCCGAGGTGGCCACATAGAGGGTACCGTTTGCGCCCTGGACCATCTGCCAGCAGGCGTGGTTGATTTGCGGAACCTGGACAAAACGCTGCCCTTCCAGGCGGAAAAGGCCCTGGAACGTGCCCAGCATCAGGGTAGGGCCGCACATCTCCAGGCAGGAGATCTGTCCCCGGAATCCTTCCTTTTCCGTAAAGCGGGTGTAGATTTCGGAAACGGAGACGCTGAAGACGCCGTTATCCGTGGCGCCCCAGACCGTTCCCTTGCCGTCATAGGCCAGCTTGGTGATACTGTTGGAGCAGAGCCCGTTTTCTACATTGATTCTCCAGACTTCCTCTCCCTGGGCATTGAGGGCAATGACACCATCCGTGGCCGTGGCCAGGAGGGTGCGGTTGTCGCTTAGCTTGAGACGCTGGTAAACCTCAATGTCTTTCCAGCGGTCCACGACGGTCTCGCTGCTGCGCTTTTTGCCGGAAAACGGAGTAAAGGAAACGCGGATGGAATCCCCTTCAAAGGATTCTACCTTTCCCGTAAGGTTGATGGCGTCAAAGAGGATGGCGCCTTCGTCATCCTTGCGCAGGCTCACCACACGGGAGATGTCGGGCGTATGGACCATGGTCCAGTGGACATGGTCGTACACCAGGAGACCTTCAAAGTTGGCAAAGAAGGTGTGGCCCTCGTCGTCGCAGAGGACGTCGAAGTTGCGGTTGTGGGCATCGTACTGGCCGGCCGAGTAGTTCCTAAAGAACGGGATGCCCATGTGGGTGTCCGTTCCGCTTTGGGCGGCAGCCTGCACCGTGCACAGCAGCACGGCGACCATCAGACTGATATGATACGCAAACCTTCTCATTTGAACTTCATATATGGAATGGAGGCGCCAACGTAACGGGTCCATTCCTGTTGGGTGAGATTCCGGTTGATTCTGCGATACACCTGCCCGGCCATGTCATCGGCCGATGAATTGAGCGTCATCACGTTGCCGGATGAGGTGCCAATCCAGACGGTCTTGCCATCGGCGTCTCCGCATACGGACAGCGTCCATCCGTCGAACGTATAATCTACGGGGACCAGCCATTCGGTGGGAATGATCTTGCCGTCGGTGGGCTGCTTGGTGACAACCAGCGATTCTTGCTGCAGTTCTTCCTGGAAGGTTAATCTGCTCTCATACAGCAGGTTGTCCATGCTCCAGATATAGACCGTCTTGTCGTAGCCGCCGGTAACGACCACATTCCCCAGCATGGTGATGCTGATGCAGCGCGACTTGTGGGCGGCCAGGGTTTCCATGACACGGTTATACTTATTGAGGGGGTATACCGTTCCGTCTTCCACGCCCAGCAGCAGGCACTGGGTGGCGCTGTCAAAGCAGGCGGCGGTAACCACATACGGGACAAGGGGTTTCTTATATTCAATGGTACCCGCTATATCCATCTCTGCGTAGGAGCCGTCTGCGAAGAAAAGGCAGGTGGTCTCGTTGCGGTTCACCAAGGCCGAAAGGGTCTTGGTAAGGGTTACGCTTCCCGTAATCTTCCCGCCGGAGAACCAGCTCAGGCTTTTGCGGCCTGCCAGCAGCAGACCTTTGCCCATGCCGATTATTTTGAAATAATTCTCCTCGGGAAGCTGGATTTCTTCCAGATTGCCCTGGAAGTCCAGGATGCAGAGGGGCCCCTTGTTCGAGAGGGCGTAAATCTTTCCGTCCGTTACCTGCACATCCCGGAAGTCGTATTGGGGATCGAACAGGAGGGTTTGGGCCGACAGGCTTTTGGCATTGCCCCTGAAGCCTGCGGTTATCCATTCCACCTCACCGTAATTGGTGACGGCTACGCACTGGCCCGGCGTGCCGGGAATCTGGGAGATGGCGTTGACGGCGCCGTTTTCCGGGACCCGGAAACGGGGGATGCCGCCCGTGGCCATTGTCAGGGACTTGAAGGTGTCTGAATAATACTGGTTTCCCCGGTTGTTCTTCAGGAAATACCAGCTGGCGTAGGCCAGGAGGTTGGCCACTTCGGGCTCTCCGGCTTCCCGCCTCACCTGGGAGCTGACCGCCAGGCTCCGGGCCTGGGTACGGCGGTTGAGCGTATCGGTCACGTTTTTGGCATAAGTGGCCTCGTCTCTCTGCTCTTCGGCTATCATCTGCTGCCTTTCGGCATTGATACGTTCTTTTTCGGCCAATTCAGCAGCGGCATGGGCCTTTTGTTCCGCCTCACGGGCGGCGCGGCTTTCCATTTCCGCTCGCTGGGCGTTGCGGGTGGCCAGGATGGATTGTTCTTCGGCCCGGTCTCTCTGCTGGTCGGAAATGGCTTTTTGCTGATAGGCAATATCCTCCATCTGCTGGCTTACGCGCTTGACGATGGCGGCATCCTTTTCGGCTTCCACCAGGCGGTCCATCTCTTCCTGCATGGCCTCCAGCTCCCGCTGGGAATGCCTGCTTCCCAGGTGGTAGGAGACAACCGCCACGCCAATCAGGAGCACGGCCGCTGCCAGTGCATATAATATTATGGGACGGATTTTCACTTTCTACGGATTACTAACTGGGTGATATCGTCACTCTGGGCGGCTCCGTTGATGAACTCTTTGACCTTGGCGTTGACGGTGTCCACAATGTGTTTGCTGTCTGTGCCCTTGCATTCTGCCAGGGCTTCTTCCAGGCGGGACTCCCCAAACTGGTCGTGATTCTTGTTTTCGGCCTCGGTTACGCCGTCAGTATACATGAAGAGGGTGTCCCCGGGTTCGAGCTCAAGCGTATTGCAGGTGAAGGGTACGCCGGGAACGGCTCCCAGAACCAGGTTGCAGGGCGATTTCACTACCTCCACCTGCCCATCGGCCTTAAGGATATAAGGCGGGTTGTGACCGGCATTGGTGAAAGTGATATGGCCGGTTTGGAGGTCGTAGATGCCATAGAAGACGGTGACGAACATGGATCCGACACTTTCGTCGCAAAGTATGTCGTTGACCGTGCTCATGCACTCGTTGGTGGGTTTGTCCTGCAGGCCCGTA
>ODAI013249633.1_pt1 | contig 11153 bp, 6 predicted proteins | sample 1539321 | NCBI WGS metagenome assembly ODAI01 (sample SAMN02144231, study PRJEB22623) | gut metagenome | biome: sheep rumen | host: Ovis aries | place: New Zealand | reverse complement strand
GGCATAATCGAGGGCGTTACGGACAGGGAATACTACACAAACAGTTTCCATGTACCCGTTTACTATCAGCTTTCCGCAGCCGAGAAAATAGATATTGAAGCGCCGTATCACGAGCTTACAAATGCAGGACATATCTCATATGTCGAACTTGACGGCGATACGGTAAAGAACCCCGCTGCTTTTGAGCGTATAATACGTTATATGAAAGAAAAAGGCATCGGCTACGGCTCAATAAACCACCCCGTTGACCGCGACCCCGTATGCGGCTACACAGGCATTATAAACGATGTTTGCCCCAAATGCGGCAGAAATGTCAAGGATGAGGGCGGCGTTGAACGTATAAGAAGAATAACGGGCTACCTTGTAGGTACGCTTGACAAGTTTAACGATGCAAAGCTTGCAGAAGTCCGCGACAGAGTTAAACATTCATTATGATCAAAAAAACAATAATAAAAATGGCTGCCGCATTAAACCGCGGCAGCCATTTTTTGTACTTTGGCATATGTTTTTCGCCGTAAAATTATGCTGTTGAGTCGCAAAGTACTTGCGGGGCTTGCGCTTTATCGCCATTTTTTCAAAACCTTTCGCCGCAAATACGCAAGTACTTTGCAGCGAAACTGTTTCTCCTGTTGAGTCGCAAAGTACTTGCGGGGCTTGCGCTTTATCGCCATTTTTCAAAACCTTTTTCCGTAAAATTTTTTTCAAAACCTTTCGCCGCAAAAACGCAAGTACTTTGCAGCGAAACTGTTTCTCCTGTTGAGTCGCAAAGTACTTGTGGGGCTTGCGCAGACAGCAAATAAAGCAAAAGAAGGAGCCGAAACGCCGAATATTTGCATATTCTTAACGCCGCAGCTCCTTTTTTTGTTTTTATTCTTATTTATTTACTATTACGGTTTCCGTTTTCTCGATCTCATCAAGAGACTGCTCGGTATCTGCCTGCAATGCCTTTAACTTTGTTACCGCATTGTAGGAATCCGTATACGCTTCATAGCAGTCCTGCTTTGTCAATGCGGAATTCACATCCACTTCAACACCCATATTTTTAATGTTCTGCGCAGAAGCGGCAGCTCTTGCCGCAAATGTCTCGCCCCTTGTTTCGGGTATCTCCGCACCGTTTGCGGAAAGCGCTCTTTCGACCATAGTCGCAAGCTCTGCTGCGGTGATCTTTCTGTCGCCGTTGAATACAGCGTTTTCGTCACCTACAACAATGCCGTAAGCCTTTGCTATCGCAACAGCCTCGTAATAGTCCTTGTCCTTGTTTACATCTGCAAAGTTGGACATATTGTCCTTTGCCTCAAGCTGCATAGCACGTACAAGACCCTTTGTGAACTCGCCTCTTGTGAGTGCGGTATCATCAATGCTGCCCTTTGTTTTAAGCACGCCCGCTTCACCAAGCTTCTGCGCTGTGATGTAAGCTATCTGCTCACCGCCCCAATGGTTAAGATGAGTATTGTCAATGCCGTCTTTGCCCTTTGCTCTGTCGTTGTAAACGGCATGATAGTACATTGAACCGTTATTTCCCACAGAATCGTAAAGGTCGCTTGTTGCCTGTGTCATATCAATACATACAACACCTGTTTCCTTTGCAAGATCGCGCACAGCATCATCGTAAAGACCGTGGCTGTCCTTTGTCTTGCCGTTGCCGTCAATGCCGCGGCGTGAGATAGGTGTAAGAAGAACGGGTGTTGCGCCTGCTTCAAGTGCGGGCTGAATATAGTTTGCGTAAAGGCTGTGCTTGAAACTGCCCTCCGTGTCTTTGTCGCCCTCCGGGTCTGTGTAGCGAAGCTGCTTATCCTCTTCCTTTGTGTTCTTTGCATCATTGTGTCCGAATTGGATAAGAACATAATCGCCCTCGCCTACCGAAGTTTTGAATGTGTAGTAGTTTTCCTCTGTTGTAAAGCTTTTTGAGCTTCTGCCCGACATAGCAAGGTCCGTTACCTTAACACCGTCAAGAAAATTGCCGATATACATTCCCCAGCCTGCGCGCGGTATCGCATAATTCTCGTCAACACCGTATTCACACGCTGTCGAGTCACCTACGATAAAAACATCGGGTGTGTCCGCAAATACCATTGTGGGCATTGCCGATACAGCCAAAACCGAAGCTGTCATTGCTGCTAAAAATCTTTTCATTATTGTTGCCTCCATTTTAATTTAAGATTTTAATTTAAGTATTCTGTAAACAGAATCATCTATATTTTCACGGCTTATTTCGCCGTTTTCAACTGCATTTTTCACCGCATTGAACGCAGTGGGAACATCCGGCGGCATAAGAAGAATATCCGCCCCTGCCTTTACCGCCATTACCGCGGCATCGGCATTGCCATACAGGTTTTCTATCGCGCCCATCTCCATCGAGTCCGTTATAACAACGCCGTCAAAACCGAGGTCTTCACGCAAAAGCCCGTTTATTATATCGGGGTTCAGACTTGCGGGCAAGCCGTTTTCGCTTATTTTCGGTGTTGTAAGATGCCCGACCATTATCACGGGCACATCGTTTTCCGCCGCTTTTTTGAAAGGCACAAGCTCAATGCTTTCAAGCCTTGACATATCATGCGGCAGCACTGCCATGCCGAGGTGACTGTCTGTCTGTGTATCGCCGTGGCCCGGGAAGTGCTTTATTACGGGGATGATGCCGTTTTCTTCAAGCGTTTTTGCCGCTTCGAGCATATACTCCGCCGCTTCTTCGGGGTCTGACGAAAAAGCCCGATCGCCGATTATAGGATTGTCGTGATTTGTATCGACATCCGCATCGGGCGCAAAATCCATATTAAAACCGAGCGCCTTTAAATTAAGCGCGATCTTTGTACAGTTTTCTCTGACAGTGCCCTTTGCCGCCATAGAGCGTGCAGACGGGATATAATAGTCGGCAATTATGCCCGATTTACCGAGCCTGCTGACCATACCGCCCTCCTCGTCTATGGAGATAAAAGGCATTATGCCGCAGTTTTGAAAGATAAGCCGCTTGAACTCGGCAATAAGGTCTTTTGTCTGGGTGACAGACGACATATTCTCGTCAAAGATGATGATATTGCCTATTTTGTACATTTCAAGCTCCGCGGCTATATTTTCATCCACTTGCACGACTTTCCTGCCGTTGTTGTAACGGTAGGCAGGCATAAGCATCTGCCCTATTTTTTCGTCAAGCGACATCGTATCGAGTTTTGACTGTATCTCGTCGATAGTTGTGGTCTCTGTAGTAGTTTCCGTAACGGCAGCGGTCTGAGTGACCGTTTCCGCCGTTATGTCACTGCGAACGGTGTTTTTTGAACAGCCCGAAAACCCGAAACATACCAAAAGGCACAGAAAAAACAAATATAATTTCTTCATAACTTATGTTCCAATAAACTTATGCTAAAATCAGAAATTGTCTTTTACAAAGCGTTCGATACGGTTGACGCCCTCAACTATCTCGCGCATACCTGTTGCATAGGAAATGCGTATATGGTCCTCGTAGCCGAAAGCATCGGACGGTACCACCGCAACATTGTACTTTTCAAAAAGTATATCCGCAACATCGGCAGCAGTTTCTATCCTGCGCTCGCCTATGTTCTCGCCGATAAGCTTTGACACATCAACAAAGATGTAAAACGCGCCCTTTGGCAAAAGTGAGCTTAAAAAAGGTATATCGGAGATACGCTGTGCGATATAGTCACGCCTGTGCTCAAACTGTCTGAGCATGGCATTTGCGTCCTCCTCGGCAAATTCAAGCGCTGCTACAGCCGCTTTCTGTGCGATCGAGTTTACGTTTGAAGTGCTGTTTGACTGTATGCGGCCTATAGCCTCCGCAAGTTCCGTATCGGAAGCCGAAAAACCGACTCTCCAGCCCGTCATTGCATGGCTTTTTGAAAGACCGCCTATAACCACTGTCCTTTTCTTTATATCCTCGCCAAGCGAAGCAATGCTGACGTGTTTAAGCTTTTTGCTGTAAATAAGACGGCTGTATATCTCATCGGAGATGATAAACAGGTCGTTATCCACCGCAAATTTACCTATCTCGGCAAGTTCTTCCGCCGAATAGACCATACCCGTAGGATTGTTCGGGCTGTTGATTATAATTGCCTTTGTCTTTTTGGTGAGCGCTTCACAAAGCTGGTCAAGCTGCACCCTGAAGCCGTTTGATTTTTTTGTTTTCACAACAACGGGCACACCGCCGCACATATTGATAATATCAATATAGCTGTTCCAATAAGGCGCAGGCACGATGACCTCATCCCCATAGTCGAGAATAGCCGTAAATGCGTTTTTCAATGCGTGTTTGCTGCCGTTGCTCACCACTATCTGCGAGCTGTCGTATTCAAGCCCGAGGTCTGCAAGGTATTTTGCAAATGCGCTGCGCAGCTCCTCAATGCCTGCATAAGGTGTATAATGTGTAAAGTTATTTTCCAAAGCCTGCACGGCTGCTTCTTTAACACAGTCGGGCGTGTTGAAGTCAGGCTCGCCTGCGCTGAAATCCACTATATCGACCCCCTGCGCACGTTTTTCCTGCACGCGCGAAGCCATTGATAAAGTAGGCGAAGGACAAACCATCTCCGCTATTTTTGATAATTTCACAATTCTGCACCGCCTTTGAGATAGATTTGATGTTATTATATCACAAATCACGTACTTTTTCAAGCAATAGTTTGAAAATAAGTCAAAAAAGAACACGCCCCGATACCTTCGGGGTCTGCCAATGCTCTTATTTACGCAAAAAAGGAACGCCGCCGCACACGTCGGAAGCGTTCCGAAAAAAGCATTGCAATAACCTGCTCTGCCTGTTCAGATCATTTCATTTTGCTTACGGGTACCATTACCACAGCCGATCTCGGCGGCAGGAACATACGTACATAGTTGCCCTCCATACCCGGAGTGAAAGCGCTCAGTCTGTTATGATGGATAGTACCGAAGCCGTTGTATCTCCAATCATCGGTCGTAAAGAGCACCTGATGGTCCTCGCCCGCGGAAACGGGGATAGGATAATCGCTGAAGCAGCGTGAGGGGTCAAAGTTGAACACAAACACAAGACCGCCGCGCTCAAAAGCGATAACATGGTCGTCACAGTGCAACCATTTAAGCTCGGGATAAGGCTGCGACAGAATATCGTACTTCTTTGCGGCATCTATCATATCATGGTCGAAATCGTTAAGGCACTGATATTTCAGCGAATCGTTGTGAAGCAGGCTCCACTGTCTGCGGCAGTAATGGAAGCTGCTCGCATTGCCCTCGCGCGGAAAATCTATCCATTCGGGATGACCGAACTCGTTGCCCATGAAGTTAAGGTAGCCTGTGCCGCCTGCCGCAAGGGTGATAAGCCTTATCATCTTATGCAAAGCTATGGCGCGGTCGATAGTCGGGTTATGACAATCCTTGTTCATATCGGTGTACATAGCCGCATCCGCAAGCCAGAAGATAATGGTCTTGTCGCCTACAAGCGCCTGATCGTGGCTTTCGGCATAAGCTATGGTCGGAGCGTTGCGGAATGTCATTTCATGCCATATCCAATCCAAATTCCAGTCTTCGTCCCTGAACTCCTTGCAAAGCTTTATCCACATATCGGGCAGACCCATACCGAGACGGTAATCAAAGCCGATACCGCCGTCCTTTACCTTATCGCACATACCGGGCATACCCGACATATCCTCTGCGATGCAGACAGCATTTTTGTTTATCTCGTGTATAAGCTCGGTCGCAAGCTGGAGATAGATAACAGCCTCTATATCGGTATTCATCGAGAAATACATATCAAGGTTATTGAAATCGCTGCCGAGAGCATGGTCGTTGTAAAGCATTGAGGTAACGCCGTCAAAACGGAAGCCGTCAAAGTGGAATTCCTCCATCCAGAATTTAAGGTTTGAGAGCAGGAAATGTATTACCTCGGGCTTATCATAGTTGAAGCACTTTGTGCCCCATGCAGGGTGGTCGCCCTTGCCACCCGAATGGAAGAACTGATAGTCCGTACCGTCAAAGAGATTGATGCCCTCAAGCGTATTACCCACCGCATGAGAATGTACAACATCAAGCAGCACTCTTATGCCCATTTCGTGAGCCTTGTTTACAAGATATTTAAGCTCGTCGGGCGTACCGAAACGGCTTGAAGCCGCAAAGAAATTGCTGACCTGATAGCCGAATGAGCCGTAGAACGGATGTTCCATAACAGCCATAAGCTGGATAGTGTTGTAGCCGCCTGCCTTTACGTGCGGCAGAACATTATCCGCAAACTCGGTATAAGTTGCTATTTTATAGTCCTCGCTCGACATACCCACATGAGCTTCGTATATGATAGGCGGCTCTGTGTTTTTGAATTTTTTGTCCGTCCACGGATAGGGTTCAAGGTCGTCCCAAACCTCGCAGCACCAGCTGCCATTGCGCCAATCCTGAACGGCACGGCGTGTATAAAGCGGAAGGTGCTGTGTGCGGCGGTCGCCGTTTTCGACAACGGTAATGACCCTGCTGCCCTTTTGTATCTTACTGTCGGGAAGTTCAATTTCCCATACCCCGTTTTCGAGCTTGTTCATCGGATCGTCAAGCCACTGCCAATTGTTAAAATCGCCCGTTAAATAAAGCTTGTCCGCACCCGGCGCCCATTCGCGGTATACCCAGCCTTTTTCGGTCTTGTGGAAGCCGAAATAATTATGTGCATTTGCAAACTCGGAAAGCTTTTTCATATCGCCGAGAATTTGTTTTTTCTTCGCTTTGTAGCGATCCATACGCATATTGATGTCGCCCTCGTAAGGTGCAAGCTCCGGATGAAGCTCGATAATTTTGTAACCCATAAAAAAATACCTCCCTTGTTAAAATTTAGTTGAAGTAATCTATAATTTCAGTATATCACAAGAGGGTATTTTTGTAAATCACAATTTTCGTTTGAGTTTCACTGTTTTTTCAAAGAAAAATTGCGCGGAAGTCACCCTCCGCGCCGATTTTTTTACGCAGTTTCACAAAAGAATACAGACGATGCCGCCGTTGCCTTCGTTTACTATTTTTTCTATCGTACCGCGGAATTTATCGCGTGCATCATCGGGCAGTCTTGTGAGTTTAACGCGCATATCCTCTTCTATCAGTTCGCCTATGCTTTTCCCGAATATCTTATAATCGGTATAACTCTCGTTTTCGGCAAGATAATCCGCAAGGTCTTTGCTCTGGCTCTCGCTGCCCACTATGGGCGCAACATTTGTTTCCACACCCGTTTTTATAAGGTGGATAACGGGCGCTTTCGCCTTTATGCTCACACCGTAACCCGTGCCCTGCTTTATCACCTGCGGTTTCTCGATGCTTATCTCGTCCATTGGCGGTGTGACCACGCCGTAGCCCTTTAAATTGACCTGTTCAAGTGCATCTTTTACCACATCATAGGCTTTTTTTGCGGCAGTAAGTTCTTTCAGTGCGGAAATAAGGTGGTATTCGTCCGCTATCTCGCTGCCTGTGGTCTCCGAAAGCATTTTATAGAAAAGGCTCTCGTCAAGCCCGAGTTCTATGCCGCCGATACCCGTGCCGAGGTCAAGAAGCTGCAAATATGCGTTTTTTATGCTGTCGTTTTTAAACCCGTCCAGCCCCTCACGCACCTGATACAGATATTCCATATCCTTTGATGCCTTTTTTATCTGCTCCACTATCCCGTTTTTTATCCAATGTTCGCTCGGCAGTGCCTCAACCCACCTCGGCAGGTCTATGCGTATTTCCGAAAGAGGAAATTCATAAAGCAGGGTCTCGAGTATGTCCGAAATGTTCTCTTCTTTCATCTGCATACAGTTTATCGGCAGCACGGGCACGCCGTTCTGCTTTGAGATATCCTCGGCAAGCTGTCTTGTCTCCTTTGAATACGGCACAGACGAATTAAGCACTACCACAAAGGGCTTGCCCATTTCTTTCAGCTCGCGTATGACACGTTCCTCGGGTATGATATAGTTCTCACGCGGTATCTCCGAAAAACTACCGTCCGTTGTGACCACTATGCCGACAGTAGAATGTTGGGTTATGACCTTGTTTGTGCCAATTTCTGCTGCCTGCTCAAAGGGGAGTTTTTCATCCGACCACGGTGTCGAGACCATACGCGGAGAGTCTCCGTCCATATATCCGCCCGCACCGCTTACAAGGTAGCCGACGCAGTCTATAAGCCGCACATTGCAGGTGATATCGTCCCCAAGGTGCAGTTCCGCACCCTCACCCGGTACAAATTTCGGCTCCGTTGTCATTATCGTTTTGCCCTGTGCGCTCTGCGGCAGTTCGTCCTCGGTGCGCTGTTTGTCATAGCTGTCGGTCATATTCGGCAGCACAGCCAGATCCATAAACCGCCTTATAAAAGTCGATTTTCCCGTGCGCACAGGTCCCACAACACCTATGTAGATATTGCCCTTTGTTCTTGCAGCTATGTCTTTGTATATTCCGTGATCCATATTTTCCCTCCGTCTGATATGTAGTATAGCTTTATAAAACTATATGCCGCATATCGGCTTTTATGCTCACGAAATTTATATTTATAATAAAAACGGGACTGTCACATACAACAGCCCCTGAGTTTTGTTTTAGTCAAATACCGTACTGAAAAGCTCGGTCATATTTTCATCATCGGCATTCACCTTGAACATCCTGTCCGAAAGCGTGAAATACTTGCCGTTAAGATAAGCCGCATCGGTTATCGTAACATCCGTTTTATCCTCTGCGTTATGCGTTATCCTGCCCTTGTATACGGGCATATTGTTTTCGCTTATATTATAGATATACAAGCCGTTGTATTTTTCCTGCGGCGTGCCGTCACTTTCCACAAAAAGCCTTATGTTAAACGCAAGCTCGCTTACAACGAAGTTTTTGCAAAAAGCGGCTGCAATACTGCTGCCTGCTGCGCCCACACTGTCACCTGCGGTCTTTTCGGCAGTTTCTTTAAGCGCCCACATACTTATCTCCGCATTGTCTTCCGTGCGGTTTTTGCCAATGCCTATGATAGAGCTTTCATATGGGTAGATATATTCAACACCGTCAAGCGGCATGACCGTTTTTATCTGCGCCTGCAAAAGTGTCTGCGTATCCTCGCCCGACTCGTCATTCACCTGCATAAGATCGGCTATAACAAGCTTGCTTTTCACATCATTTGTCAGATATACCCTCTCGCCGTAAATGTTCATTGACGAAAGGTCGCTTTCCGCAAGTTCAAGCTCGCCGTCTGTCTGTAAAGCGGAATTAAAGGTAAAGAGCGCATCTTCGCCCTCTTTTTTCGCAAGCACCGCACAGCCGTCATTCACACGCGACATATCAAGGTACTCCGCCTTGATATTGCCCTTTGAAAGTGCGCTGCTGTTAAGGTTAAGACGGTAGATATCCGTCTGTGTTATCTTGTTTTTGCCGCTGTCGGACATTATACTGTTGACATCGGCAAACTGCACATAGTTCTGTCCCAGCACTATATCCTCACCGATACCGAGAAATGTGTCACAGTCTGCTTCCTTTGTTATATCTGCAAGATCGAAGCGGAATACCGAAGTATAGCAGCCGTCTTTCATAGACGGCAGATATTTTATCTCGTCAAAGCGCATATCCACTGTTTTGTTGAGGTCGCTGTAACTCGGTGTCTTGTAGACGCCGTCCTTTTCAAGTTCAGCGGCGTTCTGCCTTACGGATATACAAAGCGTATTATCAAATACCTCTTTTTGCGAAAGCTCGCCTTTGGTGCAGAACCAACGCTTCAACACAGGCTGTGTCCTGTTTTCGAGTGAATAACAAAGCAGAAAAAGCTTTTTGCCGTCAATAGGCTTTTCAACTTCCTCGTGCTTGTCCTCTTCCGCATCAAATCGCATCTCGGTCGCGGGCATAACAACATTCTCACCGCTGCCCACAACATAGAGCAGTTCATCATAAACAGCTATCTCGTCGGGCAGAAAGTTCTTCGGCAGGGCTATCTTGTCAAAAGTGGTGAATATATCGCCGCTGCTGTCCGCAACACTGATGCCGCTGCCCGTTATCATATAGATATGATCGCCGAGAACAGCTGTTTTATTGCTTTTCATACCGCTTAAAAGCAGCGGCTCCGTCGTTTGCTTGTCCTCGGTTTTATCACCCTTGCCCGCATTAAAACCGAAAATATCATTATCCGCGCCGATAAGCCTGCGCAGGTTATTTTCACTCAGAACAAGCGGAAGATTATTTACCTGAAGCTCTATTTCCTGCAAAAGCTGTGATTCGGCAGACGGGTCAAAGACCACATTTTCTTCCGACGGGCTTATTATAAGCATATTGTCGTTATAAACAAAAGTCTCTTTTGAAAAGACCTCGCAGAAAGCATCAACGGGGATATAAGCATGGGCATTTGCCATAAACATCCTGTGTTCAAGCTGCATATCCTTTTCGTTTGAATTGCTGATAAGACGTGCCGTGACCGAATTATCATCAAAGACGACTGCGGTATTGTCAAGGCGTATGGTAGCCTGTTTCTTTTGTATATCCTGCTCGCAGACAGCGCCGTATGCCGTTTCAAAAAAGCTTAAAGGCACATAAAAACTGCCGTCTCTGACCACGGGCGTGATATTGTATTCACTGCCGCTTATAAGCGTCTGACGCTGATCCACAAGCAAAACGGGACTGCCGCCGCAAAGCACCACCGCATTGTTGAGCCTGTCCGCAAGCTGCACAGTCTCCGTAACGGGTGTCTTTTTTGCCGCACTATTCACATAATAAAGCTGAACAACAAGCACTATGCTTATAACAACAAAATAAACAAGCACTATGTTGAGGATAATTTTGTTTTTCATTTTATTTATACCTTTATAATATGTGCGTTAAACACATGATCTATATGCAATAAAAATTTTCCGCAAAAAACGGTATGTCGGGAACCAAAAAACATACCATATCCCGATTATAACATATTATTGAAATAAATGCAATAAATAAAAAAATTGAGTTCCCCCATTTTTGTATTTTTGCGGAGGGTTGTGTTTTCTCGTTTTTTTAAAGATAATTATTGTTTATGTTAGTATACCTCTGCCGTAAACCCCTCAGTCAGCCTTCGGCTGCCAGCTCCCCTGACCGCTTACGCTAAAGGGGAGCCACGGTCGCTTTGCTCCCTCGGCTAATGTAACGCTTACTCTATTTATCAGTAATTAGCGCCGCAGGCTCTTGGCTCCCCTTCTTTCAGGTTTGTCCTGACGGCGGCAAAGCCGTCGGGACTCTATGGCAAACAT
>ODAI013147805.1_pt1 | contig 11153 bp, 8 predicted proteins | sample 1539321 | NCBI WGS metagenome assembly ODAI01 (sample SAMN02144231, study PRJEB22623) | gut metagenome | biome: sheep rumen | host: Ovis aries | place: New Zealand | reverse complement strand
ATTTGGGTCGTTGATCATAATCAACTTTGTTCTCTGAAATAATTCTTAAAGAATCTTCAGGGTTGCATTGCTGTTCAGTTATCAAGGATCATTTCGTTTTCGCTGTGCCGTTCTCGGCGACAGCTCACTTAGATTACCACCTTAGGAGATTAATGTCAACAACTTTTTTCAAAAAATTTTCAATGAATTTTTATGCATAAAAAAATCCCCTGCATACGTAGTGTATACAGGGGCGATTAATAATATTCATTATTCAAGCGGGAGGGTGCACTGTCCGTCATTACCCTTTATGATAAGAGAAGCTGTCGATACCTCCACCGATTCGTCTATCTCGAAAATAAGAACAAGCTGCTCTCCATATCCCTGCGCCACCGTTCCTCTGAATGTAGACATATCATCCAGCAGCATAGTAACTAAAGCAGTCCTTGTCACACTGTCATTGATCTTGCATTTAAAAGCATATCCGTCGCCAAGAAAATCAATAACCTGATCCTGGGGTGATTGATTATAGAGTAAAAAATGTACGACAAAGAGTTTCTTTCCGGATGATGCATCAAGAGCGAAGGAATCTGCCTCTCCATCTTCCGGATAGCTGCTGCTTTGAGAGTAACCCTGGTAAATAAGCGTCATACCCTCCGCAAGATTCAAAAACTCCTCGGGAGTCATACTTTCCTCAGCTTCTTCCGCCACATCAGTAACCTCTACCGTCCCGGATCTATTAATATCCTCTTCCGGTTCGGGCTCAGGTAAGACTTCGGGTTCAGTAACCACCGGCTCTTCTATAGCAGGCTCTTCCTGCGGAATTTTACTCCAGTCGATCAGTCTGCTTCTATGATTGGCATCATATCTGAGCATAACAAGTCCGGCGTACTCTCCCACTTTTTGCTCTACGTCTGCATCCATGCTGGGTATAGCATTTCCGCATCCCGAAAGACTAAGGGAGAGAACCGCCAAAAATCCCGGAATAATTCTTTTTATCAATCTGTTTTTAAACATTTAAATATTCCCTGCACATTTCAAATACTGAGGTATAATCAATAGGCTTGCTCCAGACATATCCCTGAACAAAATCGCATCCGAGCTCTCTTAGCAAAGACAACTGTCTCTCATCCTCAACACCTTCGGATATAACTTCGCACTTCATAAGGTGTCCCATATAGATTACCGCATTTACAAAGTCACGGTTAGCTTCATTTGTACAGATATTATCGACAAGACTCTTGTCAATCTTAAGAATATTAACAGGAAGATTAAGAAGCTGTGCCAGTGATGTATAGCCGGTGCCAAAATCGTCGATAGCGAACATGATATTATGCTCACGGAGCTTTTTGATATTCGCGATAGTAATATCCGAAGACTTTGCAAATGAATACTCTGTAATCTCGAGTTCAAGACATTGTCTCGGGAATCCTGTATCCTCTATCACCTCAAGAAGCTGTTCCACAAAACCATCAAAGGCGATATCTTTAGCGGAAATATTGATCGAAAGAGTGATATTGTTTTCGTAAAGCTCGCAAACCTCTTTAAATTCTTCCATAGCACGTCTTAATACGAAATTATCTATCTTAAGGATAAGGTCACTTCTTTCCGCAACGGCAATAAACTCAGAAGGACTGACAAAGCTTCCGTCCGGGAGTTTCATTCTGATAAGGGATTCAAAGCCCCTAAGCCTCTTTCCGTTAATCCTGAACTGAGGCTGGTATACAAGATAAAAGTAATTGTTCTCAAGAGCATCTTTGATAAAAAGCTCAACATCATGCTCTCTCTCAGCGATCTGCTTGATACGCTCGTTAAAGAAGCAATACTTCATATCCTCGACCCTGAGGGCATGGTTCATAGCAATATCGGCGTTTTTCATAAGTGTGTCCGGATTAACATACTTGTTTAAGCAATCCGCAATACCCGCTTTACAGGTAACGTAAACATTCAGGGTGCTGTCTTCACCCTGCATAACAATTTTTTCTTCAACACTGGAAATAATCTTTTTAACAAGCTCTTCACAGTCATGTCCTTCTTTGACAAAGATTGCGAATTCACTTCCCTCTAATTTGTACGCTTCTCCAAGGCCGCCGATTATAGTATCGATTCTGCTTGAGACTGTTTTTAAAACATTATCTCCCATATTTCTTCCGAGATTAACGTTAATATCCGTAAGTCCCTGAAGGTGCAGGAAAACAATAGAGCCTTTTTCAAAAGCTCTGATCTTTTTATGGATGATCTCTTCAAATCCGTAGCGGTTTATCTGTCCGGTCAGCTTATCCGTCATCTCGGCAAGTCTGCTTTTTTTAAGCTGGGTACTGATAAGAACAAGAGCAAAGACATTGACGATGCAGTTTATAGCGCCGGGCAAGGAAGAAATGCTGTGTGAAACAAATATTGTTCTTGTTGCACCGAAAAACGAGATTCCGATGCAGCAGGCAGAAGCAATAAATCCAAACTTATAATCAAGAAGGACCATCGCAATACAAATAAAAAATGAAAGTGACTGGAGGGTTCCGTTTAATCCGGAAACAGGCAAAGCAAGCCCACCTATAGATATATCACCCCTGCGGGCTATAACCATGCCCGAAAAAGCAGAGATGCACACGCACAAAACAGAGCCTAAAATGATTAAGAATTTTGCTGCTTTATATCTGGATGTCCTCATATCAGTCACTTTCTTTATGAAAAATTACTGTTTTAAATATATTATTAATTATTGTCTAAATTGTCAAACAATTTCTTATTATACAGACTCATTACTGTCACTTTGCACAGAAATATCCGGGCTCTGCTCTTCCTTTACATTTTCAGAAAATATAACAGGTTCAGTTTCGGTGGGGGCGGGTGCCTGCTGCGGCCTAGCAGCTGCGATCTGTCCTTCAGCGGCCTGGCTTTTCTTAAGGAGTACCATCTCCATAACAATGTATACCCCGGCGATAATAAGGGCAAGAACGCCGACAACAAAGTACATAATGGTCTTTGTAAGAGTAGCTGCGTCTGCGATATCAAAGATTGCAAGCTTAATGCAAACAAACATAGCAAGAACGAGTCCGTAGATTCTTACTGCCTTTTGCTTCATAAGGAAGCCAAGTGCTACGCACACAAGGGCTACAAACATCAAAATGCCACTTGTGATGAAGGCGTCTTTAAGACGGATCACAAATACAAAGTATGAAAGATAGGCAGCAACAGGCATCATATTTCCGGCAAAGAACATACCATAGCTCTTGAGCAGATACTGAACAAGTACGGCAAGTCCGAAGCAGAAAACAAGAAGGATGGTAATATAGTCGTTTCTGTAGAAAGGATGATTCAGGAATCCAAGTACAAAGCAGATTGTTACCATTGCAAAAATATCAAATACAAGTATACGCTTTGCCTTTAACCACTTTACGTTATGGAAAGCAAACACGGCAAGCATTACAGTTCCGGAAATAAGCATAAGATAAAGCTTATAAGGTGCAAAACTGCAGATCACATAGATAAATGTTCCCGTAAGTATGATGTGTGAAGGAACCTTGAATCCGGATCCTATCATGATAAGTACTGCAAGACATACAGCAGCGGCATAAACCGAAGGGTCGCCTTCATGGCTTGCGGCATTACTGATGCAGGAAATAGCAAATAACACCTTAAGGATGATATCCATGATCCGATAGAGCTTCTCCTTTGTAAAAATGCAAAGGAGCGCTACCGCAAGTACAAAGACAAACATTCCGAGTATTCCCGCAATAAATACGGTAAATACCATGCTTGAAAAGAGCCCGAATACCAAAACGGAAAGGATAAGCGCTCTTGAAAGCATCTTGTCCTTCTTATAGAGAAGGAATGCGCAAAGTCCGAAGGCAACGAGTGATGCAAGGATTACAAAGGTGTTTGTAATATTTTTATCAAGGAATACCCTGAATGCATCAAGGTATACAAGATTAAATACAATGTGGAATGCAGTACCGATCTCTAAGAGGGCAATGATTCCGCCGGGGCGTTTCTTAGGGCTTTCTCCTGAGGCTGCGGGTGCAAAGAACCTCTTGCAGGAAACGGTAAATCCAACCGCAAGCAAAATATAGTTAACAGCTACAACTGCGTTTCTTACAATGAAAATCGTAGCGTCGGACTCTTTCTGAATACCGTACCAGGAAAGTGTCGATACAAGGAAAACGATGTTTCCCGCGAGGGTAACGTAGCTAAACCACGCGCCATGTTTATCAGCAGGGATGATCATCCAAAGAGCAAGTTCAAAAAGCATTATTCCGTAGAGAACATACATCTGGATCGGATTCTCTATACTTCCGACAAGGGAAAGCTCTGCAAATACGGATGCATATCCGATGATCGTAAAGAGCGCCGCTTTCTTAAATCTTGCAAACACGGCCGTAAGTACCGAAAGCAAGAGTATAATGCCCATTGCAATCCAGAAATTAAACAGTTCAAGCGCAAAATAATTGACAACGGTTACAACAAAAAATCCCGCTATTCCCAGTCCTGAAAATACATAGGAAAGCTTTTTCACAAGCCGTCTCACAACCAATTCCGAAAAAGCAAGTATTACGGCACAGACAAGATAAAGCGCCATTCCCTGCCAGAAGCTGTCAAAGAAGTTCATAGCAAGTGTAATAAATCCCGTAAGGATAAGGATTGTTCCGAGGATACTAAGTACAATTCCTCCGATAGCAAATTCGGCACCGGGCTTTTTAACCTTTGGTGCGGCGGCTTTTTGCGCCTTGGCAGTTTCCTGATATGCCGCAGGCTGAGGACCCAAATATGCCGCAGTCTGAGGTGCTACCGGCTGCGTGGCTGTCTGCTGCACAGGCTGAGGCTGAACTGCCTGCTGAGGCGCTGTCTGCTGCACAGGCTGAACTGCCTGCTGAGGTGCTATCTGCTGCACAGGCTGAGGCTGAACCGCCTGCTGAGGGGCTACCTGTTGCGCGGGCTGAGGCTGAACCGTCTGCTGAGGGGCTGTCTGTTGCACAGGCTGAGCTGTCTTTGTTTCAAGCACCTCCGGAATACCCATACCGGGATAGATATAGTCCATATATCTGTCGGAAACAGGGTTTCCGTTAGCCCTCTGTCTTTGTCCGTAAACAAGGAAGTTTTTGATAAGCTCTTTACGAAGCTCGCCGCTAAGTGACGGCGCCGTAGCTGCCCTGCCCAAAACAGTATCCAGATAAGCGGTGAATTCGCTTTCGGCCGAATACCTCTTCAGGACATTTACTTCATAAACAAGCTGTTCATAGTAAGTGTTAAATGTCATGTTCATAGTAACTATCTCTCCTCAAGATCGTACCAGAAGGTTACGCCTTCCGGATTATTTAAAACACCGTATTCTTTACCAAGAGAATCCTGGATGGCTTTGACGATTGAAAGTCCAACGCCACTACCACCATATTCCCTCGTACGGGCTTTGTCAACTTTATAAAACTTTTCCCAGAGTCTCTCAATAGATTCCTCCGGAATATTATCACCGGAGTTAAAGACATTAACCCTTACGTTAATGCCGATATGCTCTAAGGTAACCCTGATAACTTTACGTCCGTCAGAGCCTTTTTTACAGTGGTGAACGGCATTTGAGAAGTAATTTGTAAGTACCTCCTCTGCCTTGTATTCATCACCCCAGGCGCAGACGGATACAGAATCGTCAAATTCTACATCTATCTCGTTTTGGCTGGCAAGTACGGAAGCTGACTGAAGATAGTTTTTGATCATCTCCGTAAGATTAAATCTTTCGAGATTAATAGTCTCACCGCCAAATTCAAGCTGGTTAAGAGTAAGGAACTGCTTAACCATTTTGTTCATTTTAGCCGATTCATCAACTATAACATCGCAATAATATGCAATACTTTCAGGGTCATCGGAAACTCCGTCTCTAAGGCCTTCCGCGTATCCTTGTATTATAGCGATCGGGGTTTTTAATTCATGAGAAACATTGGAGATAAACTCCATCCTCATCTCATCGAGCTGCTCTTTCTTCTCAATATCCTTTTTAAGTTCAAGATTGGCGCTTTTAAGCTCCGAAATAGTCTTCTCAAGGGACTCCGAGAGCATATTTATATTATCTCCCAAAAGCCCTATTTCATTTTGATGATCCCCCTTATATCTTGCATCAAAATCAAGATTTACCATCTTTGTAGAGATATCATTCAGCTCCTTTATAGGCTTCGTAACCCTTCCGGTAACAATCCAAATGATCAGGGCTCCGAAAGCAATTCCGATTATACCCACATAGATAAAGAATCTGTTTGCGTATTTTGTACTCTCCTCGATACTTGCGATAGGGATGCGCATAAGAAGCGAAATACCGCTGTCATATCTACCGAAAAGCTCCAGGGCTTCTCCGGCACCCGGTCCGCCACCCATGATCCGCCTGATCACATAATCTCCGCCGTCCTCAACTATATGCTGAGATTTAAACTCTTCATTCTTCCCTAAAATATAGCCAAGGAGGCGAAACTCCATATCCCTCTCTCCGTTTATGGAAGAAAAAAGAGTACTTGAATTATCATCTACAACAACCATAGAAAGATTGTTGGCCCTTGACAGTTCATTAAGCCTGTTCTGCAGCGCAGCCGAAGCACTATCTGAGTTTGAAAACTCCTTGATTATCTCGTTGTTTACGCTTTTTAAGAGCCTTACCTTATCTCTCGTATAAAAGCTTTTTAAAGAAAAGGTGTTTATAAAAATGCACAGCAAAACAACTCCCACCATTACTCCGATGAAAATAAGTGAGAATTGTACCTTTATCGATATAAACCTTTTTTTAGTGGTTCTCTTCAAATTTATATCCCATTCCCCAAATAGTCTTGATCATATCGCCGGCCTTGTCTCCAAGCTTGCTGCGAAGCTTTTTAACATGAGTGTCGATAGTGCGGGCCTCACCGAAATAATCGTAATCCCAGACATTGTTGAGGATCTTTTCTCTTGAAAGAGCTATGCCTTTATTCTTGGCAAAATACTCTAAAAGTTCAAATTCTTTAAAGCTAAGATCTACGGGCGTTCCTTCAACATACACCTGATGCGCCGCCGTATCGATCTTTATTATACCACATTCGATAACTTCATCGCTTTCTCCGCTTCCCGCACGCCTTAGCACGGCATCAACCCGCGCCACGAGGATTTTGGGTGAAAAAGGCTTTGTAATATACTCATCAACTCCAAGCTTAAATCCCTGAAGCTCGTCCCTTTCCTCGCTCCTTGCGGTAAGCATGATTATGGGTACCTGGGAATACTGTCTGATCTCCTTTAAGGTCTCCCAGCCGTCCATATTAGGCATCATAACGTCCAAAAGTACAAGATCTATATCCTTATTTTCAAAGAAAAAATCAACTGCCTTTTGACCGTCCTCAGCCTCAAGTACCTCGTATTCACTTTTAACCAAAAAGTCCTTGACCAGCTTCCTCATACGGGCTTCGTCATCAACAACAAGAATCTTACCTCTTCCCATCAGTAACCTCCGGTTATATCCAAAAGACTATTCTTCTCCCTTTAGCTTAAGCTCTCTTTCCTTTTCCCTAATCGCATTCTCTCTGACGGAAAGCTCTTCTTCCCATTCAGAGTACCTGTTTATAAGCGCCGTCTCGTAGTTAAGTATATTAGGCTGGTCCGATTTAAGCGTGATAACAAACATAGCAATAACAGCCGCAATAAGAGCAATGTTCAAAACAATCGAAATAAAGATAAAGGGTACTTTTTCCTTCTTCTTTTCAGGCTTTTGAACAGATATCTTTTTGTGATCTATGATCTCGGCGTTTCTAAGAGTCCTGTCATACTCAACAAAAAGCGGTATCGGCGGAACATCCGTGGGATTGTAATCGCATTGCTCTATCAAAAAGGTCTGCATCTCGCGTAAAAAGTCAACGCCTATAGGAGTCTTAAACATCCTGTCTGCAACAGCCTTTGAGTATACCGCAAATACCTTGTCAGGATCGGATGTATTAAGATGCGTATGAAGATATTCAACCTTCTTGCGCTCGGCCTCAGCCAGTATCGCATCCGGTTCATTGTAAAAAGCGTACCCATCAACTATTATGGGCGAATTTTTATCAGCCATGATATCTCCAATATCAGTAGATTAAACAACGGTTCTTTCGTGAGATAAATTAAAGAATCATCTCCGAAATTACCCCCTAATTTTACCATTATTAAAAATATGAGTCAAATGCTCCCAAACTGCGAAATTTAAGAAAAAGCCTACCGCAGATTGCGATAAGCCCTTTCTTAAAAAAAATATATACAGGAACTGTTTTAACCTTTTACTGCACCCTCTATCATACCTTCCATAATCTGCTTTTGAGCAAAGAAGAACAAGACCACAACGGGAATAATTGCAAGCAAAGCCGCAGCCAGAATAAGGTTCCACTGCTTTACATATGACCCCACAAAGGCCTGAACCGCAACGGGAAGTGTCTTTACGACACCGTTTTGGCCGAGCATCATCGAAGGAAGAAGGTAGTCATTCCAGATCCACATTCCATTAAGGATGGTAACCGTTGTTATAACGGGTTTAAGCAGGGGGAATATGATTCTAAAGAAGGTCTGCTCCGGACTGCATCCGTCGATTGAGGCAGCTTCTTCAAGATCCATCGGAATACCCTTTATAAAACCGTTCAGGATAAATACCGTCATAGCTCCTCCGAATCCAAGATAGGCAAATACAAGTCCGGGAACCGACTGAAGCATCGATATACCCATAAATTTACCCACATCTCTGAAGGTTGAAATAAGAGGAAGCATTACAACCTGGAAAGGAATGATCATAGATGCAATAAATGTAAAATATATGACCGCCGACCACTTTTTATGGTTTCTGCATATAACCCAGGCTGCCATCGCTCCCAAAAGAGCAAGGAGGAACAAAGATAATAAAGTAATTATCACGGAGAAGAAAAAGGCATACCAAAAGTTAAAATGCGAATTGGTAATAACATCTTTAATATTTGTAAAGAAATTCAGGAAGGATACTCCGGTAAAGCTGATGGGGTCCTTTGTAATGTCGCCGGGCTGTTTAAAAGAGTTTATAACTACCAAGAAGAAAGGAAACAGCACATATGCGGCAACAACTATCGCTATAAACATTTTCAGTATTACGATGGGAAGTTTTTCTTTTGTTTTCATTACAATTCCACCTCCCTCTTATTTGAGATGCGAACCTGTATTATTGAAACAGCAGCAAGTACAATAAAGAAGAATACGGCTTTTGCCTGTCCCAAGGCGTACTCACTGTTGATTACCGCTGTATTGTAAATATTAAGTGCAAGCATCTGTGAACCATTGGTTAGGTAATTTCCAAAGAAGCTTTGTACGGATCCCATACCATTGGTTAAAGCAAGGTTTACATCAAACTGTTTAAAAGCTGATGTAAGCGTAAGGAAAGTACAGATCGTAATTGTAGGAGCTATCATGGGAAGCTTAATGTTAAAAAGAGTCTGAACGGAATTTGCTCCGTCGATTGCAGAAGCTTCTAGTACATCTCCCGGTATCGTATTAAGTCCCGTAATATAGATAAGCATTATATATCCGGCGTACTGCCAAACGTAAACGATGACAATTCCTATAAAAGCCGTATGGGTTTCGGAAAGCATCGAAAAAGTCTGTTCATGCATAATAGCTGTCGTGATCTTTGTAACAACATTTGAAAATACAAACTGCCAAATATATCCGAGAACAATACCACCGATAAGGTTAGGTATAAAGTATGCCGCTCTGAAAAAGCCCAGGCCTTTGATCTTACTTGTACAAAGGAGCGCAAGCAAGAACGCTACAAGATTAACAAGAATAATATTAAAAACAACAAATAAGACTGTTATTAATATAGACCAGATAAATCCGGGCTGTTTAAACATTCTTATATAATTTTCAAATCCAACTATGTTTCTGATCCTGATACCGTCCCAATCGGTAAATGAATAACCGATACCGAGGATCAGGGGAATAATAACCGTCACCGCGAATGCAAAAAGCAGCGGGAACAGGAAAATAATGTTGATTATAGCTCTGTGACGCTTCTGGGTGGGGAAGAAATACAACCCGACGAATATCATCACAACTCCGCCGATCATCATCGCGCCGCGGAACTTATCAGCATAACGGTTTATTGCAAATAAAAGTCCGCAAACAAAAGTCAAAAGCCCCAAAGCCATCAGTCCAAAAGATGTAATTTTTCTGCCAACAGAAAACTCTTGCATAATACATCCCCTTTCGAGAGATTAAAGAGAAATTTTAAGTACCTTCTAAAAAAACATGGGGCAGTTCCCATATAGACCTGCCCCATATAAACTTGATCAAAACTAAAGCTGTCAGTTAGCGTAATATCCCTGAATTACCTGCGCCATTGTAGTGGCAAAGCCTTCGGTATCAAGCTTTCCCTGTGCGTAGTCAGCAAATACTACACAAGTAACGTTCTGAAGACCGTCCTTCTTGAGCATTGTGTGCCATCCGGAGAACTTTCCGGCATCGATATAGCTCTTCATGCTCTTATAGAAGGGGTTAACAGCTTCATACTTGCAATCATCAAAAGGAGAAACAAGTCCTGCTTCATTAACAAGGATATTCTGTGCTGAATCTTTTGCACACCAGTTAAAGAATGCCTTAGCTCCTTCAACGTTACCATCTGAGTAAGCTACCCAATAGCTGGGGGGACCTGCGATGATGGTATCGATTCCGTCTTCAAATGCATAAGGTGCGAAGCCACATTCAAAGCTTACATCGTCGGGAGAAGTTACGCACCAGTTACCCTGGGTAATAAATGCATACTTTCCTTCCTTGAATCCTGCAACCTGCTGGTCGTAAGTTCCGTCAACCAAAAGAGCGGGATCTGAATACTCGTTCATAAGTCCGATGAACTTAGCGAAGTTGAGCATTCTGCTCTCGTCTACCTTACCGCCGTCGTTGAGAAGATCGATATAGGTGGTATCGTCTGCCTTAAGACCGGCATCAAGATACTGTCCGAAAACGTGAGTACCGGAGCTCCATCCGAGATTTGAAGGCTCAGCGCACCAGCCAAGAACAGCTGTGATTCCGAGCTCATCCTTCTTTGAATCAAGAGTCTCGAAAGCCTCTTTGTAGGCATCGTAAGAAGTAAGCTTACTTGCATCGATTCCCGCAGCCTTAAGAACATCCGCATTGTATCCGAGAGCAGTTGCCTCTACGGTGTAAGGGAATCCGATAGTACCCATTGT
>ODAI011733354.1_pt1 | contig 11153 bp, 9 predicted proteins | sample 1539321 | NCBI WGS metagenome assembly ODAI01 (sample SAMN02144231, study PRJEB22623) | gut metagenome | biome: sheep rumen | host: Ovis aries | place: New Zealand | reverse complement strand
TAGAAGATTTTGAAAAGAATATGTTAAATACAAATTATATTGCTCCTCAAATTCTGAAGCATTTAAATGAAAAACAATATGAAGATTCATTGTATTCTAATTTATATAATACATATAAACTTCCAAGTAGCCCAATCATAGAGGATACAAATTTATATCAAATTGCAAGAATATTATGTGAACAAAACTGTGGGGATGCACTCACCTTTAACTACGATAATGTATTAGAAACGGTAATAGATTTTTATGTGAATAAATATGGTAAAGTGGTAAATTATGATAGTGTATACAAACAGCATCCAGGAAATGGAAATATTAATATAATTCATTCACATGGTTACTTTCCGTATGCTGGAGTAGGTAAAAAACACGGCAAGGCCTACAGTATAGTTTTATCAAGCTATGAATATATGGAGTCTTATCTAAAATCAGGTTCTTTTGCAAGAAGTAAACTAACTGAACAATTAAAAAAAGAAAATTTAATAATTGGTAACAGCTTAACTGATTATGAGGAGCAAAAAGTTTTTTTTGCAAATTACCGAAAATATCCATCCAAAATTAATTATATTTTACAAAAAAAAGAGTCAGAATCTTGGATGAATACATATAAAACAATTTATTATCTACAAATGGGAATTATACCTATTTTCTTTGACAGTTTTCCTGAAATGAATATGTTTTTAAAGACACTTTAAAAATTAATTATATAAATGAGACTAAAAAAAGAATCTAAATAAACGTAGGAGGCAATAGCCTCCTTTCTTTTGATTGAAAAAGTGATTTTATTATGAACATCGTGTGTAATTCATAATATTATTCCGCTAGGGGACTATAATTGAGAGGTAACTGTTGTATTAAGGGGATTTTTATTATGAATGGTTTTATAACATTAAAAGAGGCTGCGGCTCATTGGGGATTAAGTGAGCGCAGGGTTAGGGTACTTTGCGAAGAAGAAAGAATTGATGGGGCAATTAAATTTGGTAGAGCATGGGCTATACCTGAGAAAGCTGTAAAGCCAGATGACAAAAGAATTAAAACGGGACAATACGTGAAAGAAAAAGTGAATAATTGATATTGGATTTTTATAGGACACATTACCTTATATTATAAAAATAGACATAAAAACAAATAGGAGGGGTATACATAATGACTAAGATTAAAATTAAAAGCAATCCATATACAAGAGAAATATCTTATTTGAGTTTTGATGATTCTTTAAATCGATGGGTTGATGTAAAAGAATCTGATGAGAATAGTAGACTTAGAGAAATTGATGCAGAACGTGCATTTTTGCCTTTCTATATCAAAGAAATAATCGATATTATTTTAGATGCATATTATGTTGGACGCGAAAAAATTGAAATATATTTTGAAGGTTCTCAAGATGAGTATAACCAGGTTAAGGCAATATGTTTGCAGGAAGAGTATCAGGACAAAGTAAGTCTTACACAAGAACCAACTTTTTTGGCTAATGCAAGGTACATCAAACCTCATATAAAAGAAATTTTTAATAAAGTTGAGCCAATCATTAAAGACATTATGGCAGATGATACACATGTAAAATCAGACTTAGAGAAAGTATCTAAGGCATTGAATGATGTCATTCCTATTTGTGTGTTTGGTAATTATAGTTCAGGAAAATCAACATTTATTAATTCACTAATTGGTTATGAAATACTTCCAAGTGGTGGAGATCCTGTTACGGCAAAAATCTATGAGATTAAAAGATCTGAAAATATCGATAGAGCTGAAGTTAGATTTAAGTATCATAATCAAGATTATACAATATCATTTGTTAATGAAAGATTTACTGTTGAGTTGGGTGATAAAGAGTGTCCTGTTGTAATAGGAATAGACGAGGCAATACAAGCTATTGAGGATAAATCTTTGATTTCTATGTTGAGAGTTTCGTTGGAATACATTAATGACTACGAAAAAATAGACAAAGATGAAATAGAAATAGGGAATGTGATTGAAATAGATGTCCCATTCTCAAGAACAGGAGTATTGGGAGATTCATTAAATCGTTTTGTTATTTTTGATACTCCAGGATCTAATTCAAATTCTAATGCTGATCACTCCAAGGTATTATCTGAAGCTATGGCTGGATTTTCAAATGGAATTCCGGTTTGGGTTACAGACTATGAGCATATTGACACCGATGACAATGCAAGTTTGTGTGAAAGAGTACTAGGAATAGAGGCATTAGATAAGCGTTTTACAATGATTGTATTAAATAGAGCTGATAATTCAGATCTACCAGAGGGCGGATTTAGTGAAGAACATGAGAAAGAGATAAAAGAGTATAAAGCTGTTGACAAAATGTATGCTAGTGGTATGTACTTTGTATCTTCAATCATGGGGCTTGGTGGAAAAAAGGATGGTGAGCTAGTAGATAAGTATTATCGCAAGATATATAGAACTCAGGTTGAAATGTATAAAAATTCAGAAGATGAGGACTATACCGAATTATACAAATTTAATATTATGCCGGCTCAAATTAAGCAAAGAACAATAGTAGAATCTGGGGGCTGTAATAATACTGTATATGCCAACAGCGGTTTGTTCTGCATCGAGAGTGAAATTGAAAAGTTTGCAAATGATTATTCTGCTTATAATAAATGCCAAATGGTACGTTCATTTATTAATAGCGTAATAGAGAAAACAACTTATAAAATCAATACAAAGGCAGAGACACTAAAAAAAGCAAAGGAAAAAAGTACGCAGGAATTAGATTCAAAAAAATTACAATTGAAGGATGCAATTAATGATTCTGCTAAGAAAATGGAAGCTGATTATGAGGTGGCATCGAAAAATGATGTTGCAAAGTTTTCAAATGAAAGCTTGAAATATCAATTTAATGCAGAAACGCTATATTCAATGGACTTAGAAAAAAGAAAAATGAGTTTTTCTGTAAACAATTTTGAAGAAAATGTTCAAGAGTATGAAGAATCGCAAAATAAACTGAAGCAACATTTTAAAGAAGGAACACAGGGCTTTCTTCAGAAGAATATTGTAGAAACTGTAAAAGGTGTTATGGGGGATCTGTCCAAAGATTTAAAAGATGTAAAGGAGACTAAAAATAAAATGAAGGACAGAGAAAAAGAATTGGACAGAGCGGTTTCAGATGAGATTGTTGATTACGTTAAGAATGTATATAAAGTGAATGTAGATGATGCCCAAGAAAAGCTGGATTTACATCTAGGAAATTTTTGGCGAGAGAAAGAACTTGATTTTAAAAATGCTTTAATCAGGGAAGTCTCTTCTTCAGATGCCTTAACAGAATCTCAAAGGGATGAAATTGCTGAAGTAATAAGAAATTATAAAACCATTGATTTTAAAGATGATGCAGAAACTGTTTTTGCAAAGGAAAAGTTCCTACAAGGATTTTTATTTGGATTTAAGATTGGGGATTCCGAGAAGCTGAATACAAATCGTCTTGCAAATAGATATAACGAACAAATGGAAAAAATAGTCATTTCAATGTCATCAGAAATGAATAATAACTGCTTTGCAAGATTTAAGACATGGGAAAAGGTATTACTGAATAAAATAGAAGCTAATCTGACTGAGTACAATCCTGAACTAAAGAGCTTGGCGGAAATCATTAGAATTGAGTCGGAGAGTATAGCTGAGTTAGAAGATTATCAAAATACAATTCAATCATCTCTTGGCGCTATAAATAAACTTATGTCATGGAAAGAAGCATAGGGAATTAGAAACAAAGGAGTGGGGTTATGGGTGTTAAAAATTTTGTTAAGAAAATTGGGGAAAAGGCAGGAGATAAAGTAGCACAATTATCGTCATTAAGTCCTGCCCAACTTGATAATATTCAGAAATTGCGAGAAGAGTACTTACTTGAAATGCCTGACCCTAAAGATGCTTCTGCTCAGAAAATTACTGAAAGATTGATGGCAGCTAGTGCTGTAGAAATTTTTAATGCTTATCTTCCACAAATAAAAGAATTATATTTGCCAGTTGAAAATACAGCTGAATTTGAAAAGGAATTTGATGATGCACACAATATAAGATATATAAACATTACAAAGTGGGTTACAGATAAAAAAGAGAACAATCTTGAAAAGTTGGTTAACGTATATGCGGTATTATCAAATCAGGATTGTAATATAGCCTTGGTATTTGATAGGAAGCAGAATACCACTAATGTTTATCTTGCAGTAGTGAATAATAATAATTCATTAAGTAATACAGATGTAAATAATTACAAAGATCAAATTATAGAAGCAATTAGAGGTAATTTTCCTGGTGCGGAATGGAAAGATGAGATTGGTTTAGGCGTATTACCATGCTTTGATAATGATAAGAGTTATTCAGTGTCAATGGCATCTAACATCCCAACAGAAAAATCGGAGAAATTTGTTAGTCAAACAATTGAGAAGCTAATAGATGGGATTATTCCGGAAACAAAGAAAAAGGAGTATACCATTGTGCTTTTAGCGACGCCAATTCTAGATGTTGAAGAGCGAAAGCTAAAGCTAGGCGAGTTTTATTCGGGTTTGGCACCATATGCATCATGGTCTACTAGTTTTCAGAGGCTAGAAAATCAAAGTATAGGTTCATCGGCAACAGTAGGCGTAAATATAGGCGCAAGTGCCGGGGTACAGAATGGAGTAAATAGCTCTATCACTGATACGCAAGGTACAACCGATAGCACATCTCGTACAGATACTGAATCACAAAGTGACACTGTAACTGAAAATGAATCATTAACTGAAAATGAAAGTCAGGCAGATGCCGAGGGCACAACAGAAACTGATACAAAAACAAAAGGTAGTTCAGATACTTTAGGTGGTGGAGTATTTGCGTCTGCATCCGGTGGAATAAAGCCTTTTGGGGTTGGAGTAGATGCAACTGCAGGTGCGCATGTTGATTATAGCCATGGGTGGAATAGAAGCACGGCAAAAGCATTAGGTAAAACTGCAATGAGAACCATCACTAAGGGAACAGCAAAGACTTTAGGGAAGAGCACAGGTCGTACAGTTGGTACCGCAGTAGCTAATACTTTAGGTAGAGCTGTGACCAGCTCAATGGCTGCTACGCAAGGCATATCCAAAGCTGTAAATATCGGTGGAAATATTGGAGCAAACTTTGCTAGATCATCTACGACAACAGCTATGTTAGGCAAGAATGAGGGGATTACTCAGAATTTTACAAATTTTAATATTCAACATGCATTGGAATTATTGAAAGAACAGATGAAAAGATATGAACAGAGTTCTGCCTTAGGTATGTGGGATTTTGCTGCATATATTGTAAGCGAAGATGCTAATGTAGCTAATAATGTTGCACATTCATATCTTGCGCTTACATTAGGTGAAGAATCCTATATGTCTAAATCTGCTATAAATACTTGGAGGGGCAATGTAGAGGAAGAAGCTGGACAAGCAAGTGAAATCTGTGAATACATAAAGATGCTTCGTCATCCAATATTTGGCTTAAACCCAGGTGTAGTTGGTAAAATAGAAGATGGCGAAGTACAGGTAAAGGTAGATGAAGAAACTGAGTTTATAGTTTACCCACCAATTGTAACAGCTACTACAAGTCTTTCAGGCAAAGAACTTGCGTATTCTTTGAATTTCCCTCAGAAATCTATTCCAGGTTTGCCAATATTGGAATGTGTTGAATTTGGCCGAAATGTGGTTACATTTGATGAAAAAAATAAAGATGACATAGAATTGAAACTTGGAAAAGTATTCCACATGAATCACTCTGAAAAGAATGCAGTATCACTTTCTTTGAAATCATTGGCATCACATACTTTTGTTACAGGTAGTACTGGATCGGGCAAAAGTAATACAGTATATCATTTGCTTGAGAAAGCTAGTGTTAAAAATATAAAATTTTTAATAGTAGAGCCTGCAAAAGGGGAGTATAAAAATGTCTTCGGAGGACGAAATGATGTATCAGTGTATGGAACGAATCCTCTTATTAGTCCATTACTCAGAATAAATCCATTTAGTTTTCCTGAGAATATCCATGTACTTGAGCATTTGGATAGACTTGTAGAAATCTTTAATGTTTGTTGGCCTATGTATGCAGCAATGCCTGCAGTATTAAAGAGCGCAATTGAGCAGTCGTATGTAGATAGTGGATGGGATTTAGTTAATTCTAAAAATAGATATGGGGAAGATTTATATCCATCATTTGAAGATGTTGCTAGAAATGTAAAAGAAAAGATTGATAGCAGTGAATATGATGCGGAAAATAAAGGAGCTTATAAAGGCTCATTACTTACAAGACTTGAATCTCTTTGCAATGGAATCAATGGCATGATATTTGTTGCTGATGAAATTGCTGATAGCAATCTGTTTGATGAAAACGTAATTGTTGACCTTAGCCGTGTAGGTTCAAGTGAAACTAAGTCATTGATAATGGGAATGATGGTTTTGAAGCTGCAGGAGTATCGTCTGTCTAATGCAGATAGCATGAACTCCGAGCTTAATCACCTTACAGTTCTTGAAGAGGCTCATAATCTTCTGAGAAGAACATCATCTGATCAGTCTGCGGAGGGTAATAATCTCTTGGGTAAGAGTGTAGAGATGCTTTCGAATGCTATCGCTGAGATGAGAACTTATGGCGAAGGCTTTATTATTGCAGATCAGGCTCCAGGACTCATGGATATGTCTGTAATCAGAAATACTAACACTAAGATTATTCTCAGATTACCAGATCAGGCAGATAGAGAGCTTGTTGGTAGAGCTGCAAATCTTAATGAGGATCAGATTACAGAGATAGCTAAGCTTCCATGCGGAGTGGCTGCAGTATATCAGAATGAATGGATTCAACCGGTGCTTTGTAAGGTGGATTTATTCAAGGTTCCAGAAGAACCCTATAAGTATATTTTAGGTGGTGATGACATAGTTCCCAGCAAAAAGCATATCGAAAAGTCTTTGATGGATTACATCATGGATAAGGAGCTTTGCAGAAAAGGCAATAAGGCTGACCTTAGAGCTTTGAAGAGCAGAATTATCAAATCCAAGCTAGAGACTCACATAAAGCGTGACTTTATGGATTACCTTACAGATGAAGGCGAAGATGCTGTGGAGAAACTTCGTAAGCTGATATTTGACTTCATGTCTGCAGAGGAAGCAATTCTTGAAGCTAAGCAGTGCAATGATATTGTGGAATGGTCAAGAAAGGTCGTTGAGAATCTTAATCCTACACCAAAAGAGTATTCTAAGAAACAAATTGATATTGCACTTGGGTTGATTCTTTATGAGCAGAGCTTAAGAGATTCTGCATATGGCAGTGTGTTCTGTAAATTCACAGAGATGTATAAGAACGAAGGAGGGGTATTTTAATGCATGAAATAAAGTCGTCAGATGTTCCTATTAACGAGCTTGCATCAAAAGTCCCAGAGAATTTTAGAAATATACAGCCTGATAATGGTATGACAGTTGAAGATGCAAGAAGCTTCTGGGACAATGAGTTAAAAGACCTTGACAACCAAGAAACCTTTGATGCCGGAGAATTTGGCGGAAAGTATAAATCCTATGAAGACAGACTTAGTTGTGTTCCTGTTAGTGAAACGAAAGGGCAATGGGAAGGTCAAAGAGGGGAATCAAAGTTTGTTCCTTCGGATGATATTGGTAAGGAATGTAAAGATAAATTAGCAGAGTATAAGCTCGATGGTATTGAATACAAGAATCTAGAACCAGACTTTTCAAAATGTTCAGAAGCAACTGTTCAAATTGAAGATATGGATGAACATCGTTGGGATTATATTGATGCGAATGGTGATGAACAATTAGGTAATTTTTCCAAGGCGGACGAAAAAGCAGCGCAGTTATGGAATGAGCAAAAGAAAGATGGTAGAACAGATTGGACAGCTGAAGATGTCTATGACTATAGAAATGATCCAGATCACCATTATACATGGCATGAAAGATGTGATACGAAGACAATGGATTTAGTGCCATCGGAAATACATAGTTACTGTACGCATTCAGGTGGTGTCGCAGAATGCAAAGCAAGAGATGCTGTTAATACTGGAGGTGAGTTTGATGAGTAAGATAAAGCTTAATATTTGGGATAGAAATTTTGAACTTCCAATGTCGGTTAAGACTTTTAAAGGGAAAGAGCCTACAGATGCGCAAAAAGAAGCTGTCGCAAAGTTTGAGGCCAATACAAATATGATTAGTGCTGTTCAGAATGAGGTAGAAAAATACATTTTAGCTCACGGGCTTAAGGAAAATGGAATTGATAAGGTTGATAATATCTTTAAATATGTTATCCCAAAGGCAATCGTAGTTCCTAAAGCAAAGAATAGAGTGGTAGGGCTTATTTGCAATTTCAAGTTTGATGAAGAGCATGGATTGGCTGTTGTTTTTGAAAATGAAAAGTTCAAGAAAATAGGTGCACAGGATATTGTTTTGTAAGGTGATGGTATGTTTAAATTCGGTGAGATAAGCAGTAATACATCAGAACTGAATAAAAGTGATGTACTTAACAAAGAAATTCCTAGGTTTGATTCTGGAATATCTGTAGAAGACGCTAAGACTTTTTGGGATGAAATGTTTTATGAACCCAAGGACATATCAATAATAGATATTCTTGATCATTATGAAGATGAGTTTACGTTCGATGATTTTGATATTACCGATATGAATGAGCTTCTTGATAATTTTGAACTTGATACTTGGAATGAGTTTACTACAGATGAGAAAATTAACCTTGTAAATGAACTGGTTGATACTATATCAGAAAAGTTAGGCCTGGAGGATATCCCAGAAGTTCTATACTATGAGGATGATCCTGGAAACAGAGGTGTTTATTATGACAGTTTTAATGTTCTTGGGTTAAATGAATGTCTGTTGGATGATCCGCAGCAGTTGGTAAAGACTACTGCCCATGAACTAAGACATGCATATCAGCACCTACGGGCTGAATCACCACAGAATTATGAGGATTTTCTATATAGAATAAATCTAGCTAATTACATATCACCGATGTTTAACGATGATGGGGAGTGTATTTTATATACAGATTATGCTTACCAGTTTGTCGAAGCAGAGGCTAGAGCATTTTCTAATTTATTTAATAGGGAAGGGGCGATGATGACATGAGTGAAATAGTAAAAGAATTTTATGAAAAAGCGCATGTAAAGCCATTTCTCATTGAGCAGAAAATGAAAAGATTAGAAAAGCATCCTGATATATGCAAAGAATTTGAAGAATGGATATCAACTAAAAAATATATTGATCAGGTAATAGTTGAAGGATATACCGCATCGAAAATTGCTAAAATTTCTCCCAATGTTGCAGGTGAGGGGGCTTTTATGATGCTCATAGATTTGAGAAATAATCCTTTAAATGCAAAGAAATTAATTAATGATGGCTGCGTTATACTATAAAATGGAGATATACATATGAGTATTGATTTAGATTTATTTGGATTATCAGTAAATCAAACTAAAATACTGTTTTCTATTGATAAGTATCTTGTTGAAGTTGATATAAATGATTCAGGACAAAATCAAAAAAACTAAAAAGAGAATGGCTAAATGAGTGGGAAAAAGGAATAATAGCTTATTTGAATTCCCTAGATAATTCTATAGTATCACTATATGGTCTCTATGATATTCATGAACAAGTAAAATTTGAAAAAGAAAACAACAATCGACTGACATGGTATTATCTCGTATTGCTGGAAGCTACATTATTTAGTGCTTATTCACCAATAGATGAGAATATCAAGAAATATAAATCACTTAGATTTAAAAATCATCTAGATATCCTTAAAAAAATTCGTAGCCGCTGAAAGCATAATAAATGAGTCATATATCGATGGTATTACAGATACATATTCTTATGCAATAAAAGAGATAGCGGGTGAAAAAAGATTAGTTGGTAAATTATTGCCGGCAATTGCCCTTGCTACTGTAGTGGGCGCGCTATGCTTTTCTTTTGCTGGACCAATTGCCGTAGCTTTAGTTGGATCTCATTTTGCAGGTTTGTATGGTGCGGCACCAACTAATGCTTGCTTAGCATTATTAGGTGGTGGAGCATTAGCAACAGGTGGTGCTGGTATGGCTGGAGGCACAGCTGTTATTGTATGAGGAGGTAGTATACTAGGATTTACAGCAGGAGATAAGCTCGGCAAAGATCTTATTTCCTCTCCACAATTTATACTTCATGATAGTGTAAAAATTTTATACTGCTTTTATATGTATATATATGGGAGCTGATTATGATGAGAAGGTTGCTAGAAAGATATTAGGATTATACCTTGACAAGATTGAAGAATTAAAAAAATATTGTGATGCAAACATGACGGATTTTTCGTAAAAAAAAGAGATTAAAAATATAAATAAATCTATTACTTATATGGAGAATATTTATTCAATCTGCGAAGACTATTATTTACACCAAATAAGATAGATAAATAATGCAACAAGTCCCCCATGCAATTAAGTATGAGGGGCTTTTTTACTGTCCAATAAACCGCCAATAAAGGTGGTATTCTATAATCAGAAAAGGAATATATCAAATTGGTTATGTGGTGAAGGAGATTCAATATGTACGGAGCAATTTTAGGAGATATGATTGGGGCACCTTATGAGTTTGACAGGGGTGACAAGTCAAAAGATTTCGAACTGTTTGATAAACGAAAATGGATAAGATATACAGACGATAGCGTGATGACTTTGGCTATTGCAAAAGCAATTATGGAAACTGGAATTGATGCAGATGAAGGTGTGATGAAAGCTGCGTTTATAGAATGCATGCAGGATTTTGGAAATCGTTATGCTCAAGGTGAATATGGTGGACGTTTTTCTGCTTGGCTAAAAGCAGCTAATCCTGAACCATATGGAAGTTTCGGTAATGGATCTGCAATGAGAGTTTCAGCAATTGGCTGGATGTTTGATACGTTGGAAAGAACTAGAGAAGTAGCAAGGTGGTCTGCAGAAGTAACGCATAATCATCCTGAAGGAATAAAAGGGGCTGAATCTGTAGCTGCGACCATATTTATGGCTAGAAATAGATCAACAAAAGAAGAAATAAAGAATTACATAATCAAGGAATTTGGATACGATTTGAGCCGTACATGTGATGAAATCAGACCGTCTTATTACCATGTGGAAAGTTGTCAGGAGACAGTTCCAGAGGCTATCACGGCATTCTTAGAAGGAG
>ODAI012313902.1_pt1 | contig 11154 bp, 14 predicted proteins | sample 1539321 | NCBI WGS metagenome assembly ODAI01 (sample SAMN02144231, study PRJEB22623) | gut metagenome | biome: sheep rumen | host: Ovis aries | place: New Zealand | reverse complement strand
GTTGAGATGGTTATGCCGGGCGACAACGTGGACATGGAGTGCACGCTGATCACCCCGATCGCCATGGATGAGAAGCTCCGCTTCGCTATCCGTGAGGGCGGCCGTACGGTCGGTTCCGGCGTTGTTACCAAGATCATTGAGTAATACCCGGACGTAAATTCGAAAAAAGAAGCTCTTCGGAGCTTCTTTTTTTGTGGCAGAACACGTAACCCCTCGAAGAATGCAAAACTGCCGGGAAAGCCGGAACAAAACAATGACGAAATAACGACATAATCAGGCATGAAAATGAGAAAATTGGGGAATATAAGAGAATTTGGGAAGCTGAATAAAATATTTCAAATTTTTGAAAAAATGTGTTGACAGCACTCCGGGCCTGATGTACAATGTGCAAGCATGTTTTGGCACCCCTAATGAAGGGGATGTCTGATTTAGAAGGAGGTGTCTTGTATGGCGCAAGCAGGAGTACGTGTGAAAGTCGTGCTGGCCTGTACCGAGTGCAAGCAGAGGAACTACAACACGATGAAGAATAAACGGAATAATCCTGATCGTATTGAGATGCGGAAATACTGCCGTTTCTGCAAAAAGCATACGGTTCATAAGGAAACCCGTTAATTCCATCTAGAGTACGAATAAGGATGTGAGAGAAAATGTCTGAGAAAAAAGTGGTGAAGACCGAGAAACCTGGTTTTTTTAGCCGCGCTTTCACATGGATCAAGAATCTGCCCGGAAATATTTCCGCGAAATTCAGAAACATGGTTGCCGAGCTTAAAAAGGTTTCCTGGCCTACCCGTGAAGATTTGATGAATTATTCACTCGTCGTTATTGTATTCGTTGTGGCCCTTGCTTTGATTGTTGGTTTGCTGGATACAGCTTCCTCATTCCTCGTAAGACAGCTGATCAGGCTGTAAAGAGAGTCGGGAGGAGAATGCATGGCAGAAGAACAGGCATTATGGTATGTAGTCCATACCTATTCCGGGTATGAGAACAAAGTGGCAACCGATCTTCAGAAGACCGCTGCAAACAAGGGACTGACCGATTTGATTCAGGATGTGATGGTTCCGGTAGAGGAATCCACGGAGATCAAAAACGGCAAGGAACATGTGGTGCAGCACAAGATCTTTCCGGGCTATGTACTGGTAAAGATGGTGAAGACGACGGAAACGTGGTACGTCGTACGGAATACCCGGGGCGTAACCGGATTTGTCGGACCGGGGAGTGAACCGATTCCGCTGACGGATGAGGAATTTGTCCGGATGACACATACACATGGTACCGTTCGCTCTGACCTTGAAAAAGGTGACAAGGTACGCATCAATGAGGGCGGCCTTGGCAATGCATCCGGTATCGTAGAAGAGGTTATCCCTGAACAGAAGAAGGTAAAGGTTGCCGTTGAGATACTCAACCGTGTCAATATTATTGAGGTTGACGTATCGCAGGTGGAAAAGCTATAATTCCATCTTCAAGAAAGACAAAATCCGGAGTCATCCGGTTTTGCAGACAGTCCGGCCTGTCCGGACGTGGGAGGAACAGTTTGTTCCGCATCACCACTTATTTTAGGAGGAAAAAGTCATGGCAAAGAAAGTTACTGGCATGATTAAACTGCAGGTTCCTGCCGGAAAAGCCAATCCGGCTCCGCCAATTGGTCCTGCACTTGGTCAGCATGGCGTCAACATTCCTGGATTCTGCAAGGAATTCAATGAGCGTACAAAGAACGATATCGGCATGATCATCCCTGTGGTCATCACTGTCTATTCCGATCGTACCTTTACGTTCATCACCAAGACGCCGCCGGTTCCGGTTTTGATTAAGAAGGCGCTGAACATTGAGACCGCCAGCGGTGTTCCCAACAGGAACAAGGTTGGCAAGCTGACGCAGGCTCAGGTTCGTGAGATCGCTGAGAAGAAGATGCCTGACCTCAATGCCGGCAGCATTGAAGCTGCTATGAGCATGGTCAAGGGTACTGCCCGTTCCATGGGTGTTACCGTTGCAGAGGACTAATCAGTAATCTGTCGCCTTTCACCATTCCCGAGAGGGATAGAATGTTGTGGGAGGGTTTAAACCGTTTGTACCACAAGGAGGATAAAAATGAAACACGGTAAAAAGTATATTGAGAGTGCCAAGCTGATTGAGAGCGGCAAGCTCTATGATCCCGAAGAGGCTGTAAAGCTCGCTCTTCAGACCGCCAAGTCCAAGTTTGATGAGACCCTCGAGATCTCCGTCCGTCTGGGCGTTGATCCCCGGCAGGCTGACCAGCAGGTCCGCGGTGCCGTCGTTCTCCCGCACGGAACTGGCAAGAAGGTCCGCGTGCTGGTATTCGCCAAGGGCGATCAGGCAAAGGCTGCTGAGGCTGCCGGTGCGGATTATGTCGGCGCTGAGGAACTGGTTGCCAAGATCCAGGGCGAGAACTGGTTCGATTTCGATGTGGTTGTTGCTACCCCGAACATGATGGGCGTCGTCGGCCGTCTCGGTAAAGTTCTGGGCCCGAAAGGACTCATGCCGAACCCGAAGAGCGGAACGGTTACCATGGATGTGGCCAAGGCCATTGCTGACATCAAAGCCGGTAAAGTTGAGTATCGTCTCGACAAGCAGGCCATCATTCACTGCCCGATCGGAAAGAAGTCCTTTACGGCTGAGCAGCTGACCGAGAACCTGAATGCCCTGATGACGGCGATCGTCCGCGCGAAGCCGGCCGCAGCCAAGGGTATCTATATCCGCAGCGCAGTTCTTTCCGCGACCATGGGCCCCGGAATCAAGCTGAACGCTCTTAAGTTCTGATATACCGGGAAATTTTCATCATTTCTTGACACACCGGTCAAGTGATGGTATACTGTCTGCCGATTGAAAAGTCAGTGCCAAAGACAGCCGGCGATGCATGGCATCATAAAGGATTTTTCCTGCCAGCCGAGGTGCGAGTGAGCAATTGATTGTTATTGCCCTTGCGCCCTGCGCAGGGGCTTTTCATTCGGACCAATCGAGGAAGGAGGAAATGACAATGTCTTCTAATCTTGAAGCGAAAAAGACACTTGTGGCCGAGATTGAGGAGAAGATTGACAAAGCAGAGTCTATTGTCGTCGTCGAATATTCCGGTCTGACAGTGGAGGCGGTTACCGCTCTTCGCGCCAAGTGTCGTGCAGCAGGCGTTGAGTACTGTGTTTTCAAGAACACCCTGGTCCGCCGCGCACTAGCTAACAAGGGAATCGAGATGGATTCCAAGCTGCTTGAAGGTCCGAACGCGTATGTGTTCAGTGAGAAGGATCCGGTTTCCGGCCCGAAGATCATCAAGGAGTTTATTACCGCCGCTGAGAAGGACAAAAAGACTTCTCCGCTCACCATTAAGACAGGCGTTATGGATGGTGAGGTGCAGACCGTTGAGCAGATTAAGGCACTGGCCGATATTCTGCCGCGTGAGCAGCTCATTGCCAAGATTATGGGCTGCCTGAATTCTCAGGCGACCGCACTTGCTTATGTCATTCAGGCGATCGTCGACAAAAAGTCCGCCGCCGGAGAGCAGTAAGCAGACTGACTGTGACAAAGACTTTTTATGGAGGAACATAAAATGGAAATTAATGAGATCGTATCCGCGATTGAAGGCTTGACTCTGATTCAGGCTTCTGAGCTTGTGAAGGCTCTCGAAGAGAAGTTTGGCGTTTCTGCCGCTGCTCCTGTTGCTGCTGCCGGTGTTGCTGGTGCTGCCGCTCCTGCTGCTGAGGAGAAGACCGAGTTTGATGTTGTTCTGACCGGCTTTGATGCTGCGAAGAAGGTTGCCGTTATCAAGGCAGTTCGTGAGGTCGTTTCCGGACTGGGACTCAAGGAAGCCAAGGACATGGTCGAAGGCGCTCCGAAGACCCTCAAGGAAGGCGTCAACAAGGACGAGGCCGAGGAAATCAAGAAGAAGATCACCGAGGCCGGCGGTACCGTCGAAATCAAGTAATCCGATTAAAGGAAGAAGGTCAAAAGCCTTCTTCCTTTTGTTTTGCCGGAAAACCGTCCGTTGTTCATCCGCACTTGATTTGTGGATTATAGACAATATGGTCGCTGTCATTTTCAAATTGACAGATAACTCTTTCTCTGCTATCCTTTGGCATTGTGTGGGGGGCTCCTTCCTTCATCGGTGTCTGAGAGACCGAGGACAGGTTGGAGCCTTTTTGTATTAACCCATCATGAACATTTCTCAGTGACAGTTACATGATCAATTGATTGACGCGCAGCAGAGCAATTTCCAGCCCTCTTGAAAGAGCTGCAATACTTCGGGCCGCAGTCAATGTCCGGATGATGCAGGGGAACGCAGCGGGCAGTGAAAACCGGGTATCCTCTGTCACTCCGCGCCGTTTCATATTGTCCGTCCTGATGGGGAATACCGGCTGCCGTTTCCGGGGTGGGACTTGACTTTCGATGTAATAATTGATATCATTGCATCTGGTATTGAATACTAGATAAAATGTGAGGTGGTTCAGTATGACACGGACAAAGCTGATGGAGCGTCAGATGCCGTCCTATTCAAGAAAAGAAGAGATGATCAACATGATCACTCATATTGTGGGCGGCGGAATTGCCATTGCGGCACTTGTTCTGTGTATTATTCGTTCCGCGGTTCATCACAGCGGAGTGGGGATTGGCAGCTCGATTGTGTTCGGACTTTCCATGATTCTCCTGTATACCATGTCCAGCGTCTATCACGGACTGCGTGACGGGCGCGGCAAGCGGGTGATGCAGATTCTGGATCACTGCTCGGTGTATATTCTGATTGCGGGCAGCTATACACCGGTGCTCCTGTGCGGGATTGCCCGGGAGGAGCTGGTCACGGCGTGGGTCCTTTTCGGGATTGTCTGGGGACTGGCGGCTGTGGCGATCGTGCTGAACAGCATTGATCTGAGAAGTTTCCGACATCTGTCCATGGCGCTGTATCTGGGGATGGGCTGGACCATTATTACCCGCCTTCCCGTACTGATCCGGACCATCGGGAAAACCGGGTTTCTTCTCATTTTGGCCGGCGGGATTCTTTACACCATCGGAGCAGCACTGTATAATATGGGAAAGAAAAAACCCTATATGCATTCGGTCTTCCATCTCTTTGTCGTGGCAGGTTCCATCTGTCATATCCTGGCGATTCTGCTGTACGTCCTGTAAATGACAGCCTGAACCCTCTGAGGCTTCGGTTCCTTCCGGCAATGGTGCAGACCGAAACAGATACCCGTAAGGGAGGACTGTCAATGATCTACATCAAGGAACTCCTCCGTCTGAAAAACATTGAGAATCTTCGGCTGATTGCCGGTGAGAGCGGAATGGAACGCTCCGTATCATCCGTGGTCCTGTATGAATATGATTCCTCTCATGTGCTGCTTCCGGATTTTTACGAGGGGGATCTGGTACTGACCACCCTGGCGTATGCCCGCGGCGAACCGGGTCTCGTCAGTGAGTCCCTCCTGGCGCTGCTCAATCAGAAAGTGGCGGGAATTTTGATTAAAACGGCCTACTTTTCCGAATTGCCCCAAGAAGTGCTTTCCCTGGCAGACAACTTCGGAACGCCGGTCTTTCTGTTTGACAGGACCTATATTGAGGATGTGCTCCTTCAGGTGACGGACCTGATCCGGGGAAACAGCCGGTTCAGAGGATATGAGAAGGATATTGCCACCCTGATGAAAGGAGAACTGACCAAGACACAGGTTCGTGAAAGGCTGAAAAACATGAACCTCGGCTCGCTCGGCAGTTTCGAATGTTTCTGTATTCATCCGGATGGACCCATGAGTGTGTATGAAGCATTGGTTCTGAGCAGCATCGAGCGGAATCATGAACTGGAGAAAGAATACCTGTTCATGGAAGCGGATCAGACGATGGTGATCCTCCACCAGATTCGGGGGAACGGGTCGCTGACCGGAAAAGACGCGTTAAATGCGCTCTGCGGTTCTCTGGAATTGGCGGAGGGGCTGCGCCAGCAGTGCAGTATCGGGATCAGCGCCCTCAAGGATAATCAGTTTGAAATCGGAAATGCGCTGGTTGAGGCGATGGTTGCCTCAAAGGCCTCGGGGCACCGGGGAAATCAGCCGGTTCATGCGGATGAACTGGGGATTGATGCGTATCTGTTCCCATTGCTGCATAACCGCTTTGTCGTTCATCGCTGTATGGAGGATTATGCGCGGCTGCTAAGTTATGACCGGGAAAATCATGCGTCTCTGGCAGAGACCGCCCGAATTTTCATTGAAAGCGATCTTGATGTCACTGAGACGGCGGAAAAGCTGTATCAGCATACCAATACCGTACGTTACAGACTGCGGAAAATCCGTTCCCTGATCAACTGTGATTCGGATGCGACGTTTCACGCGATGCTGTACCTGATTATTACCCTGAATAAATGGATTGATCTGGAAGGCGTTTAGGGAGCCGGCCTGGCATGCCTCACGCCGGGACAGTTAACTGAGTGAACATGTTTCACTCAGTCTTTTTCTGTCGGGAAAAGGTCCTGCCTGTGCACTTGTCTAATGTTGACTTTTTGCCACATCAGGAGTTTTATGGATTGTAAAGACAGTCAATATTGGAATATAATCCTCTTTTAGGGAAGCAGATGAAGCCGATGTATCATCCGGCTTCGATCGGGGAAAGCGTGTGATTCCTGTTCCGGCCGGAGGTCCTGAATCCGGGAACAGGTGAGGAAATCATCCATACGCTGTGCACGGTCCGGCTGCTGCCTTGAACGGCGGCAGGGCGGTGTGTCAGGCAGTGGACTGAGGAAAGGAGGAAAGAAAACACGGGCTTTTACAGACCGGTTTTCCTTTCAATGATGAACAAGGTATGGATCACAGCGGCAGCAGCAGGAACCATCCTGAGTGTTGCTGCAGGCATTAACCGCAGCAGCACGGGACTGCCGTCATTTCGGAACGTATGTGAGGTGCGTGCTTCCATTCCGGGCAGAATGCGGCTGTATATTCCTGAACTGACCCGAAACAGGGAACAGACTGAGGATATGCTTGAGAAAATGAACAGCATTGAGGCCATTCAGTCGATCAGTGTCAATCCGACACTTTCGACCCTTCTGGTCCGGTATGATGCCGGACAGGTGGAGCCGGCCGTGATTGAGGGGGCCATTATCCGCCTGATGAATCTGGATGCACAGATTGACCGGAAAGAACTGTCGAAATTGCAGGAGAAGCTGCAGATGATCCTGCAGGCACTGGACCGGACGCTGCTGGATGCAACCGACGGCTGGGTTGACACCCGGATGGCGGCATCCGGATCATTGCTGGCACTGGGCCTCTCCAAAGGAATAAAAGGCGGTTTCCTTCTGCCGGGAGCGGCAACGCTTCTGTGGTGGGCCGCCAATGTGGCAAAAAGAGGAAAAGAATGAACCGAATAGAGGAAGCGCTGCTCAGAAGAGTCCTGAAACCAACTGTCGCAGCGGATATTCCCGGGCATCTTCGGCTGCGGTTTCCCCTGTATAAGAAACTGCCGGAAGCGGTGAAACCATATCTGCATTACATCGGACCGGCCATGCAGCTGCTGTCCGGGGTGCAGGGAGCGGAATACAATCCGGTGACCGGGACGCTCCTGATCCGCTATGATCCGAAAGTGACTGGGAAACGGCAGATTTTTGAGTGGATTCGGGTTCTGACGGATGAGGGAATTCGCGGTGTGGATGATCGTTCCCTTTACCTGATGAATGAAAAACAGATCGTGGAAACGATAAAAGCCCGCCTGATGGCGCAGCTGCCATAGATTTGAAAGGGTGAGTTGAATGGCTTTTTTAACCTCCCGGCTGAAAGGGAAAAACAGCGGTGTCTGGATGAAAAGCGTTACGGTTTCCAGTTTGCCGGGACGGGTGCGTTTTCGTGCCAGCGGCCTTAAGCACCTGTTCCCGCAGCGTCTGGAGCTGGCCCGGGAACTGGCCGGCATTCCCGATGTCCGGAGTGCACAGGTGACGATTCCCACAGAGGGAATCCTGATCTTCTATGCCGGCGAGCGGGTGGATCTGGATGAAATCCGGGAAGCCGTCGATATGGTGCTGGCACGCTATTCCATGGATGCCTCACGGCAGAGTCATGCGGTGGAGGAGGACGGGGGAGAACTGAGCATGACGACGGGCAGGCTGGCCCGCCGCCTGGTCTTCTCCGGTGCCGCTGCACTGCTTGGAAATACGGTCCTGAAGCCCGGAACAGTCACCGGCATGGGCCGGTTTACCACACCGCAGGCACTGGCATCGGCGGTCCTTTCCCTGCCTCTGGCGAAAAGTGCGCTCAAAGGGCTCACGCGGGACCTGCGGCCGAATGCGGATTTCCTGACGGTGACCTCCATTGTGGCAAGTCTCCTGCTGGGATCCGGAAATTCAGCCCTGACGATACTGGCTCTGTCGGACCTGGCAGAACTCATGACGAGCTATACGATTGAGAAGACACGGGATTCCATTGTGTCCATGCTTTCCGTCGAGGACAGTCATGTGTGGCACGAACTGAATGACGGACGGCTGGAACGGGTGCCGGCGGAAACGCTTAAAAAGGGTGAACGGGTAGTCATTCATACGGGCGAAAAAATCGCCGTAGACGGGAAGATCCTGAGCGGCGACGCGGTAGTGGACCAGAGTGCCATTACCGGTGAGTTTGTCCCTGCACAGAAGGTGCCGGGGGATGAGGTGTATGCCGGAACGGTGGTCAAGAGCGGCGTCATCCATGTTCAGGTGATGAAAGTCGGCGATGATACGGTGGTCAGCCGGATTGTCGGAATGGTGGAGGAATCCGCACTGAAACGGGCACCGATTCAGCGCTATGCGGACCGGTTCTCCAACTATCTGGTTCCGCTGAACTTCCTGCTCTTCGCTGCCGTATACCTGGTGACGCACAATCCCGAGAAAGCACTGAAAATGCTGGTCATTGACTATTCCTGCGGGATTAAGCTGTCGACGGCCACGGCCTTCTCAGCCGCCATTCACAACGGCGTCCGGCAGGGAATGCTGATCAAGGGCGGCGCCTTTATTGAGCAGATGTCCTCTGCCTCCACAGTGCTCCTGGATAAAACGGGAACCATTACGGAGGGCAGACCGGAGATCACCTCGATTCACGTGCTGGACCCCGAATTTACGGAGGAACAGGTCATTGGCCTGGCGATGGCGGCAGAGGAAACCAGCCGGCATCCGCTGGCCCACAGTATCCTGAACTATGGACGGCACAGACGGATTTCCGTGCCGGTTCACGGGGAAACGGTGACGGTGGTTGCCCGGGGAACCCGGACCACGGTCGACGGCGTGGATGTCTTTGTGGGCAGCTATCTGTACATGCAGGAAAATCACTTGAGCGCGGCACTGCCGATCCCGGCACCGGATGGTTCTATTCCCAACTTTGTCGGATACGGAACGCGGATCATCGGCCTCCTGGGGGCCATGGACCGGCCCAGAGAGAACGTGCGCCGGGCAATCAATGCGCTTCGGTATGAAGGGGTAGGCGACATTGAACTGCTGACCGGGGATACGGAGGCACAGGCACGGCTGGTGGCGCAGCAGGTTGGTGCGGACGGCTATCGCGCGGGGCTCCTGCCGGAGCATAAGGCCGAGGCGGTCCTGAAACTGCAGACCCGCGGGGAGACCGTGATTATGGTCGGGGACGGCATTAATGATGCGCCGGCACTGGCCTATGCCGATGTCGGCATTTCACTGGGATCCAAGTCGACGGATATCGCCATGGAAACCAGTGATGTGGTCATCTCGCGGGATGATCCCATGACGGTTCCGGTTTTGCGGAAGCTGGCCAGGAAGACGATGAAGATCGTTCACCAGAATTTCGCCATGGTCATCGGGATCAACACGGTGGGTCTGATTCTGGGCGCAGCCAGCAACATTTCCGTGCTGGCGAGTGCGGCCATGCACAACATGTCCACCATTCTGGTGGTCGGAAATTCGCTGCGGTTACTGCTTTCAGGGGAAGACAGCTGAGGGGGAAAAAGAATGCATGATAATCTGGGCGCCGTGCATGTGACGGTGCGGCATTCCATGGCAGGGCGGATTCGTCTTTCCTTTGAAAAACCGTTTCCGAATCCGGAGGTGCTGAAAAAGGAGAAAGGCATCATCCGGATGGAGTGGAATCCGAAAATCTGTTCCATGCTGCTGTTGTATGACAATACATGTCTGACGGAATTTGAACTGCTTCGGCAGGTGTGCGGTTACTATGCAGCACAGGTTGAGGCGGAACTCATTCATGTACGCCATGAGGAGGAGGAAGGGTTTATCCTGTCATCCTCCGGCATCATGGCCCTGCTGGCCATCGGGACAGACGCGTTCCGAACAGCCCTGGCTCTGCCGGGTGCCTCGGTGACCCGGTGGCTGGCCGTGATTACGACCCTGGCTGCAGTGGTTGAGCACGGCTGGGAGGAGGTCAATCAGAGGGGCAGCTTCGATCCCGAAGTCATGAGCATCGTCTACCTGCTCAATTCACTGTCAAACGGCAAGACGCTCCAGGCGAGCGCCATTGCCTGGGGACTGACGTTTGGCCGGCATCTGATTCCGAAAGATCCCAGGGAAACAGCATGGATGATCTCACGTCATGGCGACCGGGTTACACTGACGCCAATCGCCATCTCATCCGGGAGAGGATATGCACAGAAACTGTTTCAGTCCGGTCTGGCAGCCATGACACACCAGAGAATCTGAAAACGAAACAATCTGTCTGAGAAGACAGATCACAGGATTGAATGATAGGAGGAAAAAAGATGTTTCAGAGTATTCAGAATAATGATTTGGTTAAGGGAATTCTCATCGGTGCAGGGGTAAGCATTGTGGCATTCTGCGCCTATAAGAGCAATGAGGAAAAGGTGGATAACTTCCTTCGCCGCCACGGCATTCAGGTGAAGACGCCGGGCAGAAGCTTCGAAACGATGTCCATCGAGGACCTGATGCGGACCAAGGAAGACATTGAGGACCTGATCGCCGAGAAAGAGCTGCAGGACCAGAGCGTGACCGTGAAGGCGGAACCCGCCCCGGCACCGGCAGTCTGATTCCTTTTTAGTTGCCCATGCGGGCCCTGATTCGGCAGATAATGACAGGGCCAATTTGTAGCACAAAGCCGGCCGGAGAAAGTGTTTTGACTTTCTCCGGCCGGCTTTTTTTGCCTGCGGTCAGGTGGGAAATGACAGGGAGTTGCAGAGGGGAAAAAGAAGGAGACTCAGGAGGACGCTGAGGGC
>ODAI010083187.1_pt1 | contig 11154 bp, 9 predicted proteins | sample 1539321 | NCBI WGS metagenome assembly ODAI01 (sample SAMN02144231, study PRJEB22623) | gut metagenome | biome: sheep rumen | host: Ovis aries | place: New Zealand | reverse complement strand
TTTCCGATTAGCAATAAGGACAACACCCAGTATTACCGTAGCTATAGAAAAGCGAAAGAAAAGGACGGACGACGTATTCACACCCTCCGCATAGAGCGGTAAAGCTCCTAACGGGTTGGTGCCATAACAGACAGCAGCCAGTATGCCGCAGATGATTCCCTTATGTTTCATTCTCCTATAATCGTTCTTGCATAGCAAGCGAGCAGAGCTCATGATTTCACTCGTCACCAAGTGGAAACCTCTGCGTTTCGGTTTCATTATCTTGATGTTACCCATCTCCAAATCCTAATTATTCTCAAAAACAGGCACAAAGTTAATCATAAAAACTCATAATTTATCAGAATTGATTATTTTTGCCGCACGAATTTATTCGCTTTTCACAGAAAAGAACAAAGTTTAAGCAAATTGTGATATGATACTGACAACAACACCCCAAATTGAGGGCCACACCATCCGCGAGTACAAGGGAGTGGTGACTGGCGAGACCATTATCGGTGCCAACTTCGTGAAGGACTTCTTTGCAGGCATCCGCGACATCGTAGGCGGACGTTCCGGTAGTTATGAGAAGGTACTGCGTGAGGCTAAAGACACGTCGATGAAGGAAATGATGGAACGCGCCCAGGCCATTGGAGCTAACGCCATCGTAGGCATCGACATCGACTATGAGACCATCGGACAGGGTAACTCCATGCTGATGGTGGCCACCAGTGGAACAGCCGTAGTAATCTGAATATGGCAACGAACAAACGATTCCACCGCCACTACGATGTTCCCGGGCTACCGCTCTACTGGATCATCATCGCCTACATCATCATCGGATATTTCTGGCCTGTTATCGGACTGCTGGCACTCATCTGCATGATTGGCCCTGTGCTGACCAGCATCTGGAGAGGCCGTTGGTGGTGCGGGAATGTGTGTCCCAGGGGAAACATGTACGACCGCCTGCTGTCGAAATATTCGCCCCACCGTCCCATCCCCAAGTTTGTCAGGACGTTCGGTTTCCGGACTCATTGACGTCAAGGTACACATTGACGGACGACTGGCATCCTCGAATGCCGATGTGATGTTAGACAGCACGTTAGAGAGCGAGGAAGCACTGAAGGGCTATGCCGTTCATCCTGAGCACGTGGCTGTTGCCAACGGCAAGGTTCGTCCCTATACCGTTCAGCGCTCGTGCCTCGACTTTGAGGTATAATTAGAAGCCTAACGTCTCTCTGCAGCACACTGCGGACAGAGTCCCTTGGCCATGTAGTTAATGCTGTGCAGCCTATACCCCTCGGGAAGCAGGATGGGGGGTATGGGCATCTCGTTGATACAGAAAGTGCGGTGGCAGCGTTCGCAGTAGAAGTGCACGTGCTGGTCGTCGTCGTGCTCATGACCGTCGTGGCTGTGGCATAACTCGTAGCGCACCCCGTCGCCACCATCCTCTATGACATGCACCAGATGATGCTCGCGAAACAACGTCAGCGCACGGAACACCCCCGACTTGTCAATAGACATAATCTTATATTCTAATTCGCTGAGCGACAAAGGACGCTCAGCATCTGCCAGTGCCTTTACCACGACGATGCGGTTGGCAGTAGGCTTCACGCCATGTTCTTGGAGCATCTCCTCACAAATCTGTTGACTTATCATGCTGCGAAGTTACGCAATAAGTTTGTAACTTCCAAACTTTTCTGCAGAAAACCGTCGGCAAGACAGCCCCTGTTCCTTGTTTGCAACCAAGTTGCAGAAAAGGTTTCGTAACTTTGCACCCAGAAACAATAAAACATTTAGGATATGGTACACAAACATCATCACGAACATCAAGGTGAATGCTGTTGTCATGAGCATCACCATGAACATCATCATGAGCAACACCACGAGCACCACCACAAGCACGGGTTGCGTCGCCAGTTGTGGCTGATTGCCGAGACCGTAGGATTACTCATCTTTGCTGTTTCTATCGAGAAGACACAGTCGCTCGCCACGTGGCAGTTGCTGTTGGTCTATCTCGTCCCTTATCTCATCATCGGAGCAGGTACGTTGAAAGAGGCTGCAGAAGGTTTGATGGAGGGTGATCCCTTCAATGAGCATTTCCTGATGGCCATAGCCACCATAGGCGCTCTCTGCATCGGCTTCCTGCCAGGAGCTGAGACGGAGTTTCCTGAGGCAGTCTTTGTGATGCTCTTCTTCCAGGTGGGCGAACTCTTTGAGGGTTATGCTGAAGGGAAGAGTCGTGAGAGTATTTCTCATCTGATGGACATCCGTCCAGACGTAGCCCATATAGAGGTGGGCGACGAAAAGACTGGGATGAAGGAAGTGACGGTCAGTCCTGACGAGGTGGCTATTGGTTCTATTATTGTGGTGCGTCCGGGAGAAAAGGTTCCCTTGGACGGAGTTGTCGTCAGTGGTGTATCATCGCTGAACACCATGGCGTTGACGGGTGAGAGTGTTCCTCGTGAGGTTGGCGAGGAAGACGAGGTTGTTTCTGGCTGTATCAATATCAATGGGGTGCTGCGCATCCGTACTACAAAGTCATTTGGCGAGAGTACCGTTTCAAAGATTATCCGACTGGTGGAGGATGCTGGTGAGCATAAGTCGCAGAGCGAGACATTCATCACTAGGTTTGCCCGCATCTATACCCCTGTAGTCGTGTTCTTGGCTATTGCCATTGCGGTGTTGCCTCCTTTATATCTTTCCTTCACCTCAGGTCTCACCTTTCTCACCGCTTTCCCCACCTGGCTGTATCGTGCCTTGATGTTCCTGGTGGTCAGCTGTCCTTGTGCATTAGTTATCAGCGTGCCCCTGACCTTCTTTGGCGGAATTGGTGGTGCTTCGCGCAAGGGTATTCTGGTGAAGGGTGCCAACTATCTGGACCTCTTGGCAAAGGTGGATACCGTGGTGTTCGACAAGACAGGCACCCTGACGCACGGACGTTTTGCCGTAGAGGCCGTACATCCTCATACCACCCATATCTTGCACATGGCTGCCCATGTGGAGCACTTCACGACTCATCCCATTGGTGCAGCCCTGCGCGACGCCTTCCCCGATGAGGCTACCGATGGTTGCGAGGTGAGCGATGTGGAAGAGCTGGCTGGTAAGGGCATTCGGGCCAAAGTGGGACAACAGGTGGTCTGTGTGGGTAATACGAAAATGATGGATGCTGTGGGTGCCAAGTGGCATGCCTGTGATGGCGATACGGGCACCATTATCCATGTGGCTATTGATGGAGAATATGCAGGACATATCCTCATCAACGATGTGGTGAAAGAGGATAGTGAAGAGGCTATTGCTGCGTTGAAGGCACTGGGTGTGCAGAAAACCGTGATGCTGACAGGCGACCGTGAGGATGTAGCACAACGGGTGGCTCGCCAGTTGCAACTGGACGAATACCATGCTGAACTGTTGCCTGCCGACAAGGTGCTGCTTATGGAGAAACTGATTTCAGACACGCATACAACAGCTTTCGTGGGCGATGGTATTAATGATGCTCCCGTGTTGGCTCGTGCCGATGTGGGCATTGCTATGGGCGGACTGGGTAGTGATGCTGCCATAGAGGCTGCTGACGTAGTGCTGATGGACGACCATCCTTCAAAGATTGCTACTGCCATCCGTATAGCCCGTCGTACACTGGCCATAGCCCGTCAGAACATAGTCTTTGCCATTGGTGTGAAGGTTGCCGTTCTGCTACTGGCTGTTGTCGGACTGGCTACCATGTGGCTCGCAGTCTTTGCCGATGTGGGTGTCACCGTCCTGGCTGTCCTGAACGCCATGAGGGCGCTGAAGGCATAAATTATGTCACACCGTGCTTGGCATGGTGTGACATAATAAGTGAAAACTTCCCTCTTTATTCCGCGTTGTTTTTGTAAGTTTCGATACGCTTCGCCACGTTTTCCTGCAGGTTCTTGTAGAAGAACGAGTAGTCGTTCTCGTGGAAGCTGGCAGGTCCGAAGAAATCAGGCATATTGGTGACGGGTTCTTTAGTGGTAGTCACGATCACGCCGCGGGCGAGGTTGACCTGTGCGTCCACATCAAGGTTAACAATCTTACGTACAGGGGTAGTCCCATCCATCTCCAACACTATCGAGCCCTTGTTCTCACTGGCAGGCGCATACGTCTCGTCACGCTTCCAGTTCAACGGGTTGATGCTGATGGCACCCGGCAGAACAACCTTGTTATTGGCATTCTCCTCTACGTTCTTGGGACCCTCGGTGTTATAGCTGATGATGACACCTGCATCGCTCTCTCCCTCGGCGAACTTCAGGTATGGATATTGCTCGAGATCGTCTTTCGTGATGGAGAAACCAATGGGATAGGCAGCTACCATGCGCTTGTAGTAGTCTTGGTGCTCCTTAAAGTAGTTCTTCAGCACGTATTTAAGCAAGGCCGAACCCTGACTATGAGCCGCAATGATGAATGGACGACCGTTATTGCATTTCTCAAAGAAATAGTCGAGTGCAGCTTTCATGTCAGTATAAGGTAAGCCAGCAAGTCCTGCGTCAAGACTGCCAGTTTTCTTCTGAACTTCCGATGCATACTTTATGCCCATCTGGCGATACCAGGGTACGAACACGTTGCAAGACTCCTCAAACACACTTGCATTCGTCTCATATTCACCCAACGCTCGCATTATCATCTCGGGATTGTCAAGCGGTGCATAATCGGGAGCACCCTCTTCGAAGCTTGATTCGATGTACGACGTCGAGTAGATATAGAATGCATCAACGTCTTTGGTGATTTCGGGTAACGAAAGCCAGTGCTCTTTGTTTGAATAGTCGGTGGGCACGCTCGCAGGATCTACAGAAGCCGGGTTGTCCGATTCGCTAACACATGAGGAGAGCATCGTTGTCGTGCCGCAGATAAGGATGGCGGCATTCATCCACATTTTTAATTTTCTCATGTTTCAAATAGTTTTGGATTAATAATCAATAATTATTGGGGCAAAGATAGTCAATTCCTTTGAAATCACAATAATCAAAGAGCACCAGACAGTAAATTTTTACGATTTTGGGATGTTTTTTACGATTTTACATGCTGCATCCACTCTGTTGCAGTCATTCCCTTCATTTGCTTGAAGGCTGCACTGAAAGTATTGTAATTACGGAAGCCACTCAGGTAGGCCAGTTGCTGGGCAGTTACAGGCTGATGAGTTGCAGCTGCCTCATGGTATAGTTTGATAAAATGCTGGATGCGCAAACCGTTGATATAGGCATTGTATGTGATTCCCTGCAAAGCAAAGTGCTTGCTGAGGTACGAGCGGTTGATGCCAATCAGACTAGCGAGTTGGGAAATGGAAATATCGTATTGTAAATAGAGTTGCGGCTCCTCGCAATGTTGCTTCAAAAGTGGACCGATGTTCTTTGCGAGCAAAGCGGCAGAGGTCGAGCGGTTGCGGATGGAAAGGTCATTATCTTCCACTTTCTCCGTGGTGTCCGTTTCTTCTTCCGCATCACTTTCGGCTATGCTCAGGTCGCTTAACGTTTCCACTCGCCATAGGAGATAGCATATAAGTACGATGTTGATGACCTCCATAACATATTCGTATAGCAGTTCACCAATATCAAGCAAATAGATAGCGTATCCCAGCAAAATGATGGCAAACACCACAAAACTTTGCCAAACCTCCTTGTGCTCCAGGTCGGCATAGTTGTCGCGCAGCCAGCACCTATATTGCCTGATTGCCCGTATCATATATATAATCAGACCCACCCACATCAGCAGGAAATAGGCATATAACACTGGCAGGAGGTCATCGCTACGGCTGACAATGCACCAAGCCAATCCTAGAACGAGTGGAGCCATTATCACCCAGACGGGCCACAAGGGGCGCTTGCGGTCTTGCAGCATTGTAATCAAAACTACTATTGTCAAGGGAATAATTGTCAGGCTGTCGAGCAATCCGGCTATCAGATAACCCAGCATCACATCGTCGCTGGAGGAGAGGAAATACATCGGCATGTACCACAGGTGGCACAACGCCAAGGCAGCAAGGAAGGCAGCAGCCCATCGGCGCAGACGTACTGGCGACGTAATGTCAGGGGCAATGGCATTGGCACGACGGAACAGCATATAGCAGCTGGCTATCAGGCTCAATACCATCACACCCCCGTAAACCATATAATAGATATATTCCAATATTTGTTCGTCCATGCTTCATGTAGTTGATTAGTAGTGCAAAGATACGACATTCAACCGACATGGGCAAATGATTTGCAGAAAATCCGCATCGTTTTTAACGCGCTAATGGAATAGTCCGTCCCGACGGACTGCCAGTCCGAACGGCTCGGACTGAGAGTCCGAAGCCTACGGACTAACTGCAACTATTAATACCTCAAGTTGCCTCCCCATAACCCAGGGTTATTTTCCAATAAGCGTTCCTTATTTCTCATTAAGGATGCCTTATCTGTCATTAAGCGTTCCTTATTTGCGCCAGAAAAAAAGTTTTTTTCGATTTTACCCTCCCTTCCTCCCTTTTTCACTCGGAACGCCTTTATTTACTGGTGCTCACGGACGGGATGGATGTTTGTTTTCCCTCCCGTCTCCCTCCCGTCCAGGGTCCCTCATCCTCCCATTGGGGTTTTACACCCAGTTTGGAGTAAATCCCCAAAAATGGGAGGGAGCGAACTAAAAAAAGGGAGGGTAAGGTGAGGGACAATCGCTCTCCCTCCCGTGCCTCAAACGCCCTGCACATCGGCATTTGAGAGGGGTGACGGGAGGAAGGGAGGGTAAAATCGCAATTCCTAATTTTCCGAAAGTAATTTTCGTTACTTTCGGAGTATTTAAAATTCTATTCGGAGAATTTAAATTTCTATTCGGAGTAATTCAAGAAGAAAGATAGCCCTAAAACATCTAGTATATTATTTTTTTTCGGTAATTTTTATTTGTCCTCTAAAGGCAGTTCACCTAAATATTTGTCAAAGTCACTTTGAAACAGGCGGTCTTGTACTATTCGGTATTTTTCAAATTCCGTCTCAGCGTGTAGTACAGCCTCTTCATGACTGACGCTTCCTGCATTGTCAAGCAAAGGACGCTCATCACTGTTCAAATAGGCATCTATACGTTTTGCCCAGTCTTCCATAGTCATGGGAATATGCCGTTTGGCTCGGCTTTCTGCAAACTCCAGTACTGCCGTAACAATACGCCCCATATCCTCCAATTCTATTTGCTTCAGATAGTTCTTAGCTATCGAAACATCCGTTTTTACAATCTTTCCGTCTGGCGCATTCTCCCAAGTGGTAAGCCCCATGTGTTCCTTACTAGCATCAGCCCTGTCAACAATCAGTTCTGCAGCCGTACGCCCATGCACAGCATAATGCATCTTGTTCTGAATCCGTTTAAAAAACATTCGCGTGGTAGGTGCGTCTTTGTTATAGTCCATACTCGTTGCATAGATGTCCGTCAGTTTTTGATAGAAACGACGCTCAGAGAGACGTATCTCCCGAATCTCCGCTAACAGGTGCTCGAAATAGTCTTCATTCAAGAACGTCCCGTTCTCCATACGCTTTCTGTCAAGCACATATCCTCGAATAGCATATACCTTTAGTACGCTGGTTGCCCACTGACGGAATTGCGTAGCACGGACGCTGTTAACACGATAACCCACAGCGATGATAGCATCGAGTGAATAGAATAGTGTTTGATAGTGCTTCCCGTCAGAGGCAGTTATTTCCATTTTGGAAACAACTGAATCATCCTTCAACTCACCTGACTCGAAAATATTCTTCAGATGCTTACTGATAGCAGGAACATTGACGTCAAACAATGTTGCCATAGCTTTCTGTGAAGCCCAGATGTTTTCGTCTTTATAGTAAACCTCAACACCTTGTTCCTTCGCCTCAGCCTGAAAGATCAGGAACTCAGCTGTACTATTTCTTATTTCTCTTCGTTTTGCCATTTCTCAATTATTTCACACTGCAAATATACGAATATTTTCTGGAATGTGATAGTGATAACCCAAAAATAACTATCTTTTATGGAAGGCAGGTTATGGGTATCAGATGACAAAGCATCCCTGCTCGAAATAGAAACGGGCAGGGATGCTCCTAAATGAAAAAAAATTATTTCATCACGACCTTCTGGCCATTTATGATATTAATACCCTTTTTGGGCTCGGACAGGCGCGTGACAGTGTACCTGTCCCTAGTGTCCTAGTGTCACGGTTGCGACGAGGGCGAGAAGAATGATGATGATGGTTTTCTTGTTCATTATTCTAATAGAATTTTATACCCAGTACATAGTAATGAGGGACATTTTTTAGAATATCTGACGAGAGGTCAGGTTTGATAAAATTTTCTCCGCAACAACGAGTCACTTTGTCTTCAGCATCATACCAAAATGAGCAATAACACACAAGAGGTATGAAAGTGTCCTTTTCCAAAGACATTGTTAGCTCAAAGGGTTTTGAAACATAGGAATAGACATATTTGTCTTCACTTTCCCAATAGATTTGTCTGAGCTTAAGACTTGAAGCTGAACGGAGTGTGTTCTCCCAATTGAAATAGCAGAGGGCAGTAGAATCGTTTTCAGAAGGAAGAAAGCCATAAACCAGTTTGTCGCCTTTGGCCTCAAAGATATAAGGGAACAAAAGTCGAGGGGATCCGTCAACTTCTTTACCCTTCACAAATTCCCGAACGTTGAATGTCACATTCCTGCCTTTTATCGCACTGACATCGAAACTGTATGCTTGATAGCCCATGGCATTAAGCATCGGAATATAGTCATTGAGTGATGGCTCGTTCATTTTAATCTCTTGCGCCTGCCCCGCCTTTGCAGCGAGGACGAGCAGGATGGGGATAATGGTTTGCTTGTTCATATTCGTTTACTTCTTCAGTTTGCTTTTGCTCTCAAGATACTTGGTGAATGTCTCCCACTGCATGGCATTCTTCTTGATGTTGGCCTTCGTACGCTCGTCGTTGATGAACTGTGCAGGGTAGCAGTCGTGCAGGTAGTAGCGGGGATTGTTCTCATCCTTGCCAATCGTGGAATAGTGTAGTACAAGGTCGTAGAAGATGCGGCTATCTATGTCGGACACGAAACGGCTGACCTCGAACAAGACGTTCTCGCCAAGGCGGAACTCCAGCCCCTCCTTATGATAGTTCATCTTCAGCTTCTTGAAAAGCTGCTCGTCCTGTTTCTTGAAGCGGATTTCGCGGGTGCTGACGTTGAACCACTCTATGTCATCCTCGGTGAAGAGGGTGTCAATGACCGCAGTTGCACCCCTTGTCTCACCACTTGCTTCGCAGACGTAGAATTTGGTCTGATCCACGGGGCAAACAGTAAAGGACTTTTCATGTTCACCATCATTGCTGCTGCAAGAGGCGAGGAAGGAAGCAGCAAGCATCGCAAAGGTGATTCTCCAAATCTTCATCGTTTTCATTTTTTAGTTATGATTTGATTCTGTCTTCTATCCATTCTTTTACGTCATGCCCTAATGTATCCTCGGCGTATTTGAGTAGTTGTCCAGTAGAGGATATTTCACGTTCGGCCACACCTTGTATGAAGCCAAAGAACTTTTCTTCACCTACTTTCTGTGAAAGGTCATATAGCAGCAGAGCACCTTTATTATATAATGCATCGTAGGCTTCGGGAGAATCGCGGTCGACTTCGTAGATAGGGCAAGCATGACGGGCATTCTCACAACAGGCTTCCAGGTAGCAGTCAAAGATGTGCTTGCTGAAATGACACTTGATGTACCACAGCATACTGAATTCGGCAAAGCCCTCGTTGAGCCAGTCTTCCCAACTGAATGTCGGTGCCTTGTTCCACCAGAAATGCCCCATTTCATGGCCAATGGCGGTCTTAAAATTCTCGTTAAAGCGTCTCGCTGTATAAGCGATGAAATTCTTTCGGCTGATGCCGCCGCCGCGACTTGGCACAACGAGGAATTTAATGTAATTGTTGCTTGGATTAGTCTTGAACAGCTTCGTATAGAATCGCAAGGCCTTATCGCAGGCGACAAGAGCAGAGTCGACATCAACATCGGCGAAGTCGGTATAGACCACCTCAAAGGTGCGCCCATTACTGGTCATCTTTTTCGATTTGAGATTTGGAGAGGCCACAATCTGAAGGTCAAAACCACCCCACGGCTGCAACATCTTCCATTCATTGCCGAGTCGCTCCACAATGCCAGAGCCACTGACCGTATAATTGTCGTTGATGGAAACGGATACGTTGGCCGTGAAGTCTCGGCTATCGCTATTAATGGGGAACCATGCCATATAGTAGCCCAGTTGCACCCAGTCTTTTTCCATAGAACTCATCCATGAGTCAAGGCTATCGAGATTGCAGGTGTATTCGAGAGTAATCTCGCATTTACCCTTGCTTTTGGGTGCAGAGAGACGCAGAGGAGCACCCTGTCGGATGTATTGGTTGGGAGATTTAGCTGTAGTGTCGAAGGTGTAAGTCAAATCTTTTTTCTTACAGCGGATATGGTTGATTACGGAATATCTCCAAAGCGTGAAGTCCATACTCTCCCTGCCTTTGAAATCAATCTGGGCTGTCGCTGTCACGTCCAGCGTTTTCTTCTCCACGTCAATATCCAGGTGGATATCGTATTGGTTTACAATTGGGGCGTTGAAATCTTCCACAACCGTTTTCCTTGGATAGGCAATCTCCTGTTTGTCCTCTGCCTCATGTTTGTAAGTACGCATTGAGTCCATGAAGACCGTCCATCGTGCATCATTGTGAAGGATTCGGTAGTCTTCATCTGTTAGGAACGTTGTATAAGCAGCAGCGTATTGTCTGCCGAAGTGCTCCCTAAATAGATTGAGATAGTAAAATGTGCTATCAGTATTACCAGCCGCCAGTGCTTTATCCGCTGCTATCCAATAATCATTGGCTGTCTGTCCCTGCCCCGTCATTGCGACGAGGGCAAACAAGATGGTGATGATGGTTTTCTGGTTCATGTTTATTTCAATTTATTTGTTATCGGGGAAAATCTCTTCGAGTTTCTCTTTCAGTTCGTCAATGCTGTTAGGCACGGCAATGATGGTGCCGTCGCGGTCGATGAGGAATAGGGCACTGTTTTGAGTGCCGTGCTTACGGAATACGCCGAACTCGTCATCAATGTCAACAAGGCAGGGCCAGGGGAAGGTGTGACGCTCGATGGCCTTGCGCATGGCATCGGTGGTCTTAAATTCGTGGGCGAGGCTGAACACGTTCAGACCACGATTG
>ODAI013186437.1_pt1 | contig 11155 bp, 5 predicted proteins | sample 1539321 | NCBI WGS metagenome assembly ODAI01 (sample SAMN02144231, study PRJEB22623) | gut metagenome | biome: sheep rumen | host: Ovis aries | place: New Zealand | reverse complement strand
TGTACCATTGCTCAATAGGAATGTCTCCTCCTTTGCCCTTATTGATATCGGTCTTCAACTCGACCCACGAATTGTCATTCGGAATATTCACCGTTGTTGACCAACCCGTTCGGGGGTTTTCCACCTTAACAGAGCATTTTTTTGGCGCACTAATCGCAATGTAGGCGTCAAACTTGTTATTTTCTAGATCGGTCTTGTTACCCGGTGCTGAAGCCGGGATAAGCGCAACCCAGAACTCTTTACCCTGCGTAGAGGATTGTCCCCAAACAGGTGCGGTAATTCCGATTAAGAATGCTACCAATAATAGCGATTGAATAAATCGTTTCATTGTATTATGTGTTTGTTATTTACAAAATTTCGATCTCTACGCGTCTATTGTTCTGACGTCCTTCTTCCGTGTCGTTGGTGTCAATCGGCTGGCTCTCGCCGCGACCTTCCGCCTCGATACGCTCTGGAGCGATACCACGCTCGATCAGGTCTTTCATAACCTCGTTAGCACGACCGTCAGACAACTTCTGGTTAGCGGCATCCTTACCTACGTTATCGGTGTGACCCACAATCTTGATACGTACTTTCGGGTTACGCGCCAAGTACATATACAGGTCGTTGAGTGCCTCTTCCGAGCGAGAGAGAATACGCGTCTTGTTGGTAGCGAAGAACAGGTTCTTGACGATGAATACCTCACCCTTCTTGACCGGAACGAGCTGGATATTGAGGGAGTCGCCGATATTAGCCAACGGCATATCGAGTGTGTCGTAACCCATCTGCGCAATGTGGATGCGGTACTGCGGGCCTTCCTCCAGCATCTTGCTTGTAGCGCCGGTAGCGGAGTCGGTAGCCAGGCTGTAAGCCGGTTCGGCTACATCGCTGCGGAGAAGTTGTACAACAGCCGGAACGGCGAGTCCTGTCTCCTTATTAGTTACGCGTACGCGCAAGACGGGACGGGGACGCAAAGCGATGGTAACGTATTCGGTCGTACCCACTTTCTCGATCTCAAACTCCTGCGTAGCAGGGTAGAAATTATCCGCCTTGACATCCACGGTAAATTTACCCAGCGCGTGTTTCTGACGGAAACCTTTCGGACCGATCTGTTTCTCACGCATGGCGATCTTGCCGCTTTCGGTAGCACGAGTCTCTACGAAAGCCTTCTCCAGAGGTTGGTTGGTATTGGCGTTAACAACGCTGTAGATAGCATATGCAGGGGGAGGCGGAACGGGGCGCTCTTTCTTACCCGGTACCTCAAACTGAACGGTGAACTTGGCTCCCACGAAGAGGTTGTTGAGTTTGGTATCTCCGTTCATCGCCAGCAGGGTGTTGGTGTTCTCTACCTGTACATTGCTTGCCGTAAACTCCACCGGAGCGGCTTTCGGCGTAGCGTTGGTGTTCAGCACACCGTATTCTGCAAACAGCGCTACGCGGTAGTGGATATTCTGGCGGCCGAAGGGCAGACGCTGACCCGGTTTTACTTTGGCTTTCTTGGCCTTCGGATCCGGCTGTTTCTGCAACCACTCATCGAGGTCCAAACCGATCTCGGCAGCTACGCTGACATCCGGTTGGTTGAATACCATTTTCTGTTTCGTCACGCCGTTGAGGTCATAGATACCCATTCCGTAAGGATCAATCAAAGCAGGGTCGTTGACAACGATATCGTACTTGCCTTTCTGGCTGTAACCCATCGGCAGACCGTAATGTACTTTGGCGCCAACGAGGAAATAGTAACGGCTGAACTGCGCACCGAACATCAACGGAACACCGACCTCCAGCATGTTACGCATCTCGCGCAGGTTGTCGAAATAATAATCGTAGGTTGTACCGGGATAGGTCTTGTCAATACGCTTGGCATTGAATCCGTATGCCGAGGTGGAGTTCAGGAAGCGGGCATCCAGACCTACCTCAAAGAGGAAATGGCCATACTCGAGGTTGTAGGTAAGGTCAATACCTACACCGGGACCTCCTTTGAGTTGCTGGAGTGCATTGCTCTGGTTGAGCGTACCGGCACCCATGTAACTGCCATTGATCTTATCCATCATGGCGGCGTAACCTGCACGCATGCCGAGGTTGAAATAGGAGATAGCCTCTGTCTTGGGGTTCGCCAGATTCTCCTGGTATTTCTCATAATCGCGAATAGCCTTTTCTTCCTTGGCTTTGGCTTCCGCCTCTTTCTTGGCTTGAGCTTCTGCGCGTTCTTCCGCAGCCTTAGCGCGTTCGGCAGCCGCTTTTTCGCGCTCGGCTTGTTTCTTCGCAGTCTCCTTGGCAGCGGCGGCTTTCTTCTTGTCCGCCTCTTTCTTCTTGTCTGCAGCCGCTTTCTGCTTTTCTTTTTGGGCTTTCGCTTTTGCAGCCGCTTTCTTGCGTTTCTCTGCTTCTTTCTTCTTCTGCGCAGCGGCTTTTGCCTTGTCGTTTTGTGCGGCAGGCACAGGCTCCGGCATTGCGTAGGCAACGATCGGCGCACAGCACAAACTCAGAATAACACTGACAATCAGTAAGTTTCTAAATACGTTTTTCATATCCGTGTTCTCCTATTAGATTTACTTGTTAATAATAAATTTGAAACTACGTGCCTTGCCGGCTGTTACTACGCGCAGCAGGTACAAACCATTCTCATTAGGTGTCGGAATAGCGCAACCGCCGTCCGGGATATTGAATTTGAGGTTGTTATAGATTCTTCCGCTGGCATTGATCCATTGTGCATAGCACTCGATATCCGTCTTTCCGCCCCAGTTGGCGTTGACGAAGATTTTGTCGTCCTTCAGGTCATAGTTAGCGGAGATGATTACTTTGTCCGGATCGCTCTCGAACTCATGTTTTTGCGTGTTGTCGCCGAACGCCTTTGCACAAGCGCAGGTCCTGACCTCGTCGCTCTTGCCTTTGTTGATCGTGAAGCATACGTAGAACGCATCGTTCTTGTCGCCCGGTACATCGTAGAAATTGAGGTTCGAGGAGATCTGACCAACAACAGCAGTGCTGTCCGAGGTACGGTACCACTGGTAGTCGCTCAGGTCTTTGCCCGCAAACGGAGCGGTCAGCAGGCCCAGTACGTTGTCGTACCGTTGCGTGATCACATCTTTGTCAAAGTTGATCATGAAGTTCATCGTCGTATCTGCGCCGCCGCAGTCGGACTTGATCTCCAGATGGATACCGTAGAGCGTTTCCGGTTTGGCGCCGGAAGGAATGGTGATCTGGAAATACGAATCGGTGATCTGCAACTCGGAATCTTTGAATCCGGCAGCTTTGGCTACATCGTCAAACTCGATGGTCACGTTGTCACCATGCAGATTGACTTTGCCTTCGTTGCTGTAGAATACCTTTCCAATATAGGCTTTGCCGTCCTCGGGGCACGGGATCTCGATGTCGTCAATAGAGAACTGGTACCGTCCGATCGTCACGGTGATAGGGATACTGTCCACTGCATTCTGACCTGCGCACACATGGCTGCTCTCGCGGTAGATGAGCACGTAGGCCTGATAATTGCCGGCTTTCTCGTAGAAGTGAGGTACGGAGTCCGTGTTGGTCAGATCCTTCTGGCCGTCACCGAAATACCACTCGATCTTGTTGTACTCATAGTCCGGGTGGCAGGCAAACTTGATAGTATCCTCGCCGCAGAGGGTGTTCTCCGTGTCCGGAGAGAATATCTGTCCGTTGATGGTGATGAACTGGGTCAGCGGTTTGGTGGCGCCACCGGCGGAATAGCCGTAAGACTCATTCTCCGTAAATCCATATACGTGGGCAATGAAATTTGAACCGTCGCTCTTGAGCGTGTGCGAGGTAGCGGTATTGCCCAGCGAGACCTGTGCGTAGTAGTAATTGCTGGAACCGTCAACGGCTTGGAAATTGGCGGAGATGTCTGCGCCGTCCAGTGTCATGAGTGCCGGTTTGTCGGTCACTACATTCACATAGTGGGAGGTCGTACCATTCTTGCTGGCATAGGTGGCGAAAGTCACTTGGTCTATCTGTTGCTCAATCGGGTTGACCCATAGCATCGCGGGGTCGCCGTTGGAGTTCTTGTCGCCGTGGTATTGTTGCGATACCATGAACAGGTGTGCGGCGCAAGGACAAGAGGTCGTTACCAGGCAGCTTCCGTTCTTGGCATACGTGCCGTTTGCACCGATCTCAAACTCCCAATAGTGTTTCTTCTCCTGAGTGAAATCAAAGGTGTGTACCAGATTGCCGTTGATACGTACCTCTGTGCCGTCATTGAGCGCCAAAATACGGATGATATCTACTGGGCGGCTGGCGGAAGCGGTCAGCACAAACGTGTTACCCCAGTACTGCGTCGGCATAGCCTGCGAGAAGATATGGTCGCGCTGCTTTACCTGATACGGAATATTGGTATGCGGACAGCCCTGGAAGACGGCTATCTTCTTGCCGTCACGAGCCTTGACATAGGTACCGGAGAGATCGCCCGGCTCCTTGTCTTTCTTACCGGTCCATACGTACCATACCTCACCGGCCATCAGCGTGTCGCTCACAAGAGTGTCGCCTATGGCGCGGAAATTGCGGAATTTCTCGTATTGGGGATAGATGTCGAATACCTGGTCGCCCCAGTTGTTGTATTGCGTCAGAAAATCGTGGATCGCCTTCGTCTCTACCGTCGGTACGTATTCCACTACCGTGTTGTCCTCGGCGGCGATGATGGCGAAATGGCTACCTTGGGTCGAACCGACGCCTCCGTGGTCGGACGGCGTATAGGTCTGGATAACATATTCGTCCAGTAACGATGCGGTCGGAAGAACGTTCGTCGCATCGAATGTAGCTTTCTTATAGTTCGTCGCGAAAAGCGAGATGTTGGCTGTCGCAGTGACGTGCAACGCACAAGTATCTACCGACTCGGAGTTAACGGCGTAGCATACTTTGCCGCTCGTGCTCATCGCGGAACGGGCGTTGTTTACCAGCACATTGCCGGAATAGAGTTCCACCAACTCCATCTGGTTCGCCATAACTGGCACCGTTTGTGAGAAACCGGTGAAGGGGTTGTTGATCGTTACCTGACAATCCTCGCGGGAAGAGATGGAGAGCGATAGAGTCAGGTCGTTGTTCGGATCCTGGTCCGCTTGCATGAACGTTACCCAGAAATCCTTACCTTCAGTCGATTGACCGTCTTGTACCGTGCTTTGCGCCAAGGCACCGGCTGAGGGTACCGTCAACAGGCAGCAGAGTAGCGCGTTGAATAGTTGTTTTTTCATATGATTGGATGTGTTAAATGTGTTTCGCTTTCAATCGAGTGCAAAGTTACTGCTTTTTCTTTACGCACGCGTGCAGTTATTCACGGAAAATGTGTAAAAATTGACACATTTACCGAATCTCCTGACCTAAAGTGTTATAAATTGACGAATTTCGTATAATGAGGATCTGCCCGTCGCGGATCTCCTTCCGTGCCGCAGCCTCTTCGCAGTCAAGCACCGGGATGGCTTCCGGGGCATCATCGTATGTGTCTCCGTAACTCTGAACAAGAGTATGAAAATCCACATTCTGTCCCTGTTTGTTACCCCAGATGTACTCCACTAACTCCGGATAGTCTATGAACGGATTGCGGTTTCCTTGGATCTTATTGACCTCAACTGCCCGTGCTTTCTCTTTCTCGCTCACCGGATCCATCCTGTGCCATTCGACCAACAGATCGCGCAGCCACGGTCTGAACTCCTGCCAGCCGTCGTTGGTCATGGCTACTCCCGGTTCGCCGCTGCCAATCCATACCAGCGAGTCCCCGTAACAGGTTGCGATATAGAAATATGCCCGCGCGAAATCACCTTTGTATTCGTCCGCAGGACAGAACACCCTCGTCAGACCATACGATGCGCCGCTGCCGGTGACGAACGAACCGTTATTGAACGAACTGTCTGCCGGAATACCCGGGGCGTGGTTCGACTTGCTGCGGTTGGCGGAATAATCGCCCGGCACCAAATGGTACAAATCGCAATACGCAGGATTAACGTCTCCGCCCCACCAGCTCTTGGGAAGCATGTGCTCGATGTCAAATCCCGATACACTTGCTGTCGGGTGCGCCGGATCGAAATACCGTACGTTGTTGGAATACATATCCAGCACGCGGTTATCCGTGGTATCGCGGTCGGTATAGAAGAACGCATCCCAGGTCTTCTTGCTGCCGCTGCCGTACCGGTACCTTTTCCCGCAACAGATAATATAGCCGAGGTGGTTCTTGAGAGTTGAATCGGCAGTGCCTTGTGCGTATTGGTAGTAATTGCCGGGCATGGCGCCGACTGCCATACGCATCGTATCCAGATTGAATGTGCCGGCGCCTGAACCGGGAGGTACAACGGTCAACTGAATAGGCAACTCTCGCGTGCGTTCAATACCGTCCAGACCGGTCGCTTTCGCTACCACCACATTATTAAACGGAATCGCTTTAGCTACGGTGTCCAAGGTGATGCTATAGAAAATATCCACTTCTCCCCCTTCTGCCTGTAGTTCGGTCTGCGAAAGCGTAAAAAGAGTACTGTGGCTCTTTAGTGAAACGGAGATGTTTCCATGGATATGTTTGCCGGTAATCTCAAAACTGAGAATGTCCTCCATCGGTTCATCGGGGCTTGTCCATTTGACGCCTCCGAAGTCCATGGTAGGGTATTGCATCTCCAGAATAGCTTGCGTCGGATGCGGATCCGCTGCCTCAAACTCGATCTTCTGTACGTACCAACGGTTGTTGGACGCTACTTTCGCTCCGATAAAAATCGAATCTACATCAGCGTTGACGGTGATCTCATACGGGCGAAGCTCCGCACGGTGACCGGCTTGCCAAGCTATCTCTTGATCATAAACCAGAAGACGTTTGTTGGCTGCTGTGTCTGCGCCGTTGGCAGGCACATAAGCTGCCGCATAAACGGTCATAGTGGTAATATGATACGTGTCGTCCAAGCCAAGGGTCAGCTCGCCTTTGGCTGAACCGGTTCCGCCCTTGAGGCCAAAACCTTCTTTGGCACGGTAGATCTTATTGGCTGTAAGGATGGAATTGACGCAGTTATTGGTAGCGCTCAGCACAATACTGGTCAGTTCACTGGTGGGCGTACTCGAATCTGCGTTTCCGCTGTTGAAAACGATGGTGTATTTCTCCGCCATCATTCCGATAGCGAAAAAGATTGCCAATAATAGAATTAAGCGTCGTTTCATGGTACTTTTCCTTTCGCCTTTAGCCTTTCACTTTTTGCCTTATAAAAGTCTTATAAAAGTCTTATAAAACTCTTTGATAAGTCTTACTCCTTTTTTAGCCTTTTTTTGCCACCGCTAACAGCAGATTCAGCATGACGTACCATAGTACGCAACCCGTTCCGCTGAATAGCGCGAATTCTGCATGTCTGGCTTCAAACGCCTTTGCTACGCAGAAACCTATAATAATCACGCAGCCGATGAGGAAACAGATGATTGTGGTTCTGTCCTTCTTCCATGCCTTGAAACTGATAAACGGAATCTCGGCATTCATTAGGTAGCAGCTGATCAGCGACAGACCGATCAGGCACCAGCCCATCCAGTCGTACGCAATAATAGAGATGGGCAGGCAGCAGATACCGCCCCAGAAAATTGCGTTGGGCGGAGTAGCCAGACCGATAAACGACTCGTGCTGGCGTTCATCCACATTGAATTTGGCTAACCGTAGTGCCGAGAAGGCTGCCATCAGCAACGCAAGACCTGCCCACCACCCCAATACCGGACGCAGATAGCAGAAAAGCATCATGGAAGGAGCCAAACCGAAGGTTATGTCATCTGCCAGTGAGTCTAATTGTATTCCGATGGGACTCGGAGCCTTCAGCAGACGGGCACTCAATCCGTCGAAGAAATCGAAGAATGCACCGCCTAAAATGAACACAAACGCCCAGATAAAAGCACCCTGAGTAGCCAAGAACACGGCTATACTGCCGCAAAGCAGACTGCAGCAAGTTATGGCATCGGGTATGATTCGTTTTCTCATAATTTTCTATACACCAAATAAGTAACAATTATCGACGGCACGCAACAAGCCATTACTATCCAGAAAAAGCCCAAATATCCTGTAGCCTCCTGTATGTAACCGGCTATCATGCCCGGTAACATTAAGCCCAGGAACATAAACGCCGTGCAGATGGAGAAATGCGCGGTCTTGTGTGCCCCGTCCGCTACATGGATCATATACAGCATGCACGCCGTGTAGCCCAAGCCGTAGCCCATCTGTTCCAGTCCTACGCAGAGTGCCAGCACCCAGAACGCAGTAGGTTGGAATTGTGCGAAATAGACATAGACGATGCAGGGTAGGGTGAGACACAACGCCATCGGGATAATGGCTTTCTTGAGGCCCGTCCGGCTCGCCCATATACCGCCGCCTATTCCGCCCAGAAGCATCAGAATGACGCCTATTCCCGTGATCTCACCGATGGTATCTACTGTGATGCCCAAGCCGCCTTGCTCGCGTGCGGCAAGGAAGAAAGGATTGCATAACTTGAGCAGCAATGCCTCAGGAAGACGGTAGATGAGCATGAAACACAGGGCTAACACGATACCCGGTTTGCGGAAAAACTCTGCCCATACCAAGCCCACTTCACGCCATATGTCCGACGGCTGAAGGCTGACGGCTGAAGGCTTCTCCACGCTCGGCATCTGCCATACATGCCAAACGGCAATAACAGCTAAGATACCGCTGCAGAGCAATAAGGCGTAGGTCCAGGAGGTCGGTACATCCGTCCGTTTCTGCAACCACCCGACTAACATCAACAATACCGATTGGCAGAAGATGTTTGCTATCCTATAGAAGGTGGAGCGGAGACCTACGTACGCCGCCTGGTCATGCTCGTTCAGCGCCAGCATGTAATAGCCGTCAGCGGCTATGTCGTGCGTCGCGGAGCAGAACGCGGTGACGGTAAATAGGATCAGTGCTATGGTGAAATGCCCTTGTGGCGCCAACCATGCCAATAAGCCTGCGGCAACCGCCATCAGTACCTGCATCGTCAGTACCCACCACCGTTTCGTTTTCAGTACATCCACAAACGGACTCCAGAGCGGTTTGAACACCCACGGAAAAGCGATCAGCGAGGTGAATAACGCCATCTCACTGTTGGGCACACCGAGCTGGGCAAAGAGCGTAACGCTTATGCTGGTAACCAAAAAGTATGGGATACCCTCAGCCAAGTAAAGCGAGGGGACCCATACCCATGGTGAAATATGTGCTTTCTCCTTATTAATAATACGCACGCGCGCGTTATTGGAAGTTAGCGCGGTTGTCTTTGATGTCTGCTTTGTCCTCTACCAGCTGCATGGCCTGATAAGGCAGGTATGCATAGCGGCTTGCCAGCTGAGCTTTCTCTGTGGCGGCATTGAATGTGCCGTCCAGATTATTGGCTGCTCCGGTCTTAACCACGAATACACCCATGTTACCCTGGATAGGTTCGCTCAGTGCGTTAGCACCTTGTGCTATGGCTGCACCGATCACTGCCGGCTCCATGCCTGCGTTGCCGAAACGGCTGTCGCTCAGCGCTACGCGCTCTACGCTCTGTACCGGCTGACCCATGATCTTGGCAGCTGCCTCCAGGCTCTCTGCGCCCTTCAGCTCTTTCTTGATGTACTCCGCCTTGGCGTTATTGGTTGCCTCATAAGTCAGTTCCGCACGTACTGCCTCCAACGGGCGATATTCGCCGTCGTTGACCTCGGTCAGAGCTGCTACGATGAACTGCTGGCCGCACTCGAAGACATCACTTACAGCGCCTTCTTTAGCCTCGAATGCCCAGCGAACGATTGGACGGCTGCTCTTCAACTGACCTACTTTGTCGGTCGTCTCTGTCAGGTTGTACTGCGGGATAACAGTCATTCCCGCTTCTTGAGCGGCTTTCTCCAGTGCCTCTGCGTTGTTATTGTTGACGATGAACTGCTTTGCGTTGTTGTAGATTGCAGAATAGGTCTTGCTCGACGGAGTGACCTCACGGGCTAAAATAGCCAGTTTTACTTTCGGTGTCGGTTTGCCGATCTCCATGATCTCATAGGTCTGTTCGCCCATGCCTACTGCTACGGTGAACTTGTCGCCACGTTTGCCTACTAACGCTTTCTCGGCAATGTTCTTCGGCAGATCAGCCGCCTTGAACCAACCTAACTCCTGATCCTCACCGCCTTCCACGATAGCTTTCAGCTCTACGGAGTCCGGCATTGAGTAACCGGCCTGCATGATACGTGCCATGGCGTAGGTGTTGTTCTCAAAGAGGATCTCCGTGCAGTCGCCGGCTTTAGCACCCTTGGCGAAAGCAAAGTCCTTGAACTGTGCCGGAACGGTCTCTTCCGAGAAATCACGGCCGTCGTACATGATGTCCGAATTGGTGTTTACCACGAGGCTTACGTCCTCTGCGGTCTTGAACTCCTCCTGCAGACGGGTCATCAGCTCCTGAGCTGCCTTGAAATCCTCCTCGCTCGGCACGATGTCGAACGCGATATATTTGATGGCGCGGTTCGGAGTCTGTTTGTATTGCTCCTTGTGCTGGTTGTAGAGTTTCTTGATGTCACCCTCGCTCACTTTGACCAGGCTGTCGGCTACGCTGTAGTACGGCTTCATGGCGTACTCTGCACTGAAACCGTTCTGGCGGCCGTTGAAGGCGTACTCCGCGTCCAGCGAGTTTGCCTTGAGCAGGTGCTGGAGCAGGGAGGTGTATTTCTCCTGCATGTAGCTGATACGTACGGCTTTCTCCCAGTACAGCCAATAGGTCTTGGCCTGCTGCAGGTTAGCGTTCTGCTCTCCGTCCTCGCTGCCCTCGTTGATGGCGGAGATCAGGTTCTTCACGCTCTCGCGGCTGTACTGACCGTTCTCGTCCATGAACGCACGGCGGCTGCGCAGAATCTGGTGAACGTTCTCACCTACGCACAACTCGGTCAGCTCGTCTGCCGTCACGTCCATACCGATCTTCTTTGCCTGCGCGCGGAGAGTATAGTCCATTACAAACATGTTCCATACCTGGTTACGGATCTGAGCGTGCATGTCTTCGTCGAAATCCGAACGGCCGGACTCAATCTTGTACACTTCTGTCAATTGGTCTTTTGCTGCCTCGTACTCCGTGTAGTGAATCTTCTGACCCTCTACTACGCCCACGTTCTCGCGGCTACGGTTGAAGAAACTGCTACCGGAGTTCAAAAAGTCTCCGAGGATAAATGCCAACATGGCGAGACCCACAATCGTGATCAACAATGCGCCATGATTTCT
>ODAI014570284.1_pt1 | contig 11156 bp, 8 predicted proteins | sample 1539321 | NCBI WGS metagenome assembly ODAI01 (sample SAMN02144231, study PRJEB22623) | gut metagenome | biome: sheep rumen | host: Ovis aries | place: New Zealand | reverse complement strand
TCAGCTTCGTTGACCTCAGCAAGGACTTCGTCCCAGCCGGTGGAAACAACGCCGGTGAAGAGGATATAGTCAACACCCTGAGTGATAAAGTTGCGCAGGGCCTTGATCTGGTTTTCCTGCTTCTGCTGGGCGTCGTCATAGATGAGCTCCCAGCCTTCGTGATTCTCGATCGCAGCCTTGATGCTGTCGGTGTTCGCCGTGCGCCAGTCGGATTCCTGACCGATCTGGGAGAAGGCAACCTTGTAATCCGCGAAAGCGGATGCAGCGCCCAGCACCATTACGAGCGCCAAAGCCAGAGCCAACAGTTTCTTCATGGTGTTCTCCTCCATTTCAATTTTAGCGGGATTCTCCCGCTTTCTGGATCTATTTTAGTATGGATTCGACAACCTGTAAAGGGCAGATATCTCTAAAACAGTTAATTAATTTGAACGAACCTGTCCCGACTGCCCAATTTCCGAAACCGGCGGTTCAATTTTCTCTCATTCCGGTGGAATTTTTTTCGGTCTCCTGCTTCCGGTACTCGCTGGGCGTCACGCCCGTGTGCTTGCGGAAGAGATAGCTGAAGTAGTGCGGATCGTTGTAGCCGACGGCCAGCGCGATTTCCGAGGAGCGCATCACCGTCGCGCTCAGCAGTTCCTTCGCCTTGCTCATGCGCAGCGTCGTCAGGTACTCGGTGAAGGTCATGCCCATCTGCTGCCCGAAGACGGCGGAAAACCGGCTGTCGCTCATCCCCACGTATTCGGACACGTCCCGCAGCATGAGGTTCGGGTTGGAAAAGTGCTGGGCCAGATAGGCGCGCGCCCTAAAGAGCGTCGCCCCGCCCCGGCCCGGGCGGTTCGCGTCCCGGTACTGCAGCGCGCAGCGCAGCAGCTGCGCGGCGGCGTCCATATCCGGGGAGCGCTCCGCGTCCGACAGGCGCATCACCAGTCTGGCCGCCTCCGGGATGTCCCCGGTCCGTCCGCCCGCCTCGTGCAGGATGCGGGAGGCCGTCATCAGCGTTTCCACGCGCAGGTAATTGTCCACCATGCGGCTGTGGATCTCCGTGCCGCCCAGCGACGCCGCGTACTCCTGCAGGATGCTCTCCGCCTCCTCCGCCGCGGCGTACTGCAGCCGCTCGTAGAGGGGGCGCACGTCGGTCTCCTGCACGACGTCGCCGCTCTCCTGCACCTCCCGGCTGCCCACGGCCGAAAAGCCGCTGATCCCCGCCGCTGCCGAGACGTGCCGCACGTGCCGGGCCGTGTGCATGGAATCCGCCGCCAGGCCCAGCCGGTCCACGGTGTCGCCCACGCTGGCCAGCGCGCACCGGGCCCCCAGCTGCCGCAGCTCCTCCAGCGCGGAACGCGCGAAGGCGTACGCCCGCTCCTCGGTTCCCCGCTCGTCCGCGCCCAGGACGAGGGCCAGAGCCCCGTGGCGGCCGCCGCACACGTGCACACGGCCCCCGCTTGCCTCCGCCAGGGCGTACAGTGCGTCCCTGCCGGCATTAAGGTCGCCGTCCTCCGTCTCCCAGGCGATGTCCTCCGCGATGTAGCAGCCGGCCGAAAGATCCATGCCCAGAGCGCGCATCTCTTCCCTGCTGCGTTCCTCCTCCTGCTGCGTCATCGGCTCCATCAGGATGGCGGAGAGCAGCTTTTCCTTCATAAAGCGGCTGCTGCCCGCCAGCCGCCGGCGCAGGCTCTCCGCCCGCTCGGCGCCCCGCCGCTCCCGCTCCAGCCGGCCCGCCGCGCGCTCCAGCGCCTCCTTCAGGTCGCTGGCCGAAACCGGCTTGAGCAGGTATTCCTGCACGCCCAGGCTCATCGCCCTGCGCGCGTAATTGAAATCGTCGTAACCGGAGAGGATGATCACCTGCGTCCACGGCATCTGCTGGGAGACCTCCGTCACCAGCTGCATGCCGTCCATAAACGGCATGCGCACGTCGGTCACCAGGATATCCGGCCGGATATCCCCGATCATGGAAAGCGCGATCTCGCCGTCCGGCGCCTCGCCGGCCAGGACGAAGCGGCTGTCATCCCAGAGCCTGGAATTGCGGATTCCCTCCCGGATGGCGATTTCGTCATCCACCAGAAACACCCGGTACTGCATCACGCATTCTCCTTTCTGTCCGCGGGCACGTCAAAACTGACCGTGGTTCCCTCCGGTCCGCTTTCGATGTGCAGCCCCTCGGGCTGGTTGTAGTACAGCCGGATCCGCTGATCCACGTTGTGCAGGCCGAAGCCGCTGCCCGCATGGCCGGGGAATTCCTGCCCGTGGGGCATCTCCGTCCCCTCCGCCAGGCTGCGGTGGACGGCCGCCAGCCTCTCCCCGCTCATTCCGCTGCCCGTGTCGTGCACGGAGAAGTGCAGCCTTCCGTCCCTGCACAAGCCCCGAACCAGGATCGTTCCGCCGCCGCGGTGCTCCTTGATGCCGTGATAGATGGCGTTTTCCGCCAGCGGCTGAAGCAGCAGCTTCAGGATCATGCAGCCGTAAATTTCCTCGTCCACCTCGATGCGGTAATTCAGCACGTCCCGGTAGCGCGCCTTCTGGATGGCCAGGTAGCCGGACAGATGCCGGATCTCCTGTTCAACCGTGATCCAGTCCCTGCCGGAGGAGAGCGAAATGCGGAAGAAGTCGGAGAGCGCCTTCGTGAGGCGGATGACCTCGCCGCTGTTTTCATCCTCCGCCAGCCACAGGATCGTATCCAGCGTGTTGTACAGGAAATGCGGGTTGATCTGCGCCTGAAGGGTGCGCAGTTCCGCCTTTTTCAGGTTTTCCTGCTCCTCGCGGTTGCGCTCGATCAATTCGCCGATGCGGTCGGCCATCCGGTTGACGGAGGAAGTCAAATCGCGCAGCTCCAGCGTATCGGTCTCCTCCGCGCGCGCCTCCATCTGTCCGGAAGCCAGCTGCCCGGTGACCTTCTCCAGCCGTTCGATGGGCTCCCGGATGGTGCGCTCCAGCCGCTTGCGCATCCTCAGCGAGAACAGCAGCGCAAAGAGCACCAGCAGGATTTCCGCCGCGGCAAACAGCGCGGCCGTGCGCACGATCTGCCGGGTAAGCCGGCCCGCCGCCTCCGCCTCCTGCGCGATGCAGTCGGAGAGCATATTCTCCGCGAGCGCGGCCACCGAGCGGATTTTGTCCAGCAGCGCCTCGATTTCCACGATGGGCGTCCCGTCCAGCAGCCCTCTGCGGATCTCCTCCGCATAGCCGGACAGGGTGTCCATCGTGCGGCGGGCGACCACCAGCTCCAGGCGTCCCCCGGTCTCCGAAATCAGCGCGTCCAGGCGGCTGTTTACCTGCCGCAGCGTCTCCTCGGCGCCGCACGCATCGTAGCTCACGCGCCCCGAAACGGCGTCCCAGATGTATTCCGGGATGTCCCCCGCGACCATCGGGCGCAGCGCCGCCACCTGCTCCATATGGCGCGTCGTGCTGGAAAACAGGCCGACGGCCACCAGCATGAGGGCCAGCGAGATGAGCGCGGGCAGCATCAGCACAAAGGTCAGAACCAGCGTGGAGCGGCGCGCTTCCCCCGCGATGCTGCGCGCCGCGATTCCCTTGCCCGTACGCATGTCAGTCCCCTCTGGGCGCGATGGCTTCCAGGCTGTCGTATTCGGTAAACATCGTCTCCTCCGGGTGGAGGATGCGCGGCACCGTTTCGCCGGACTTCAGCTTTTCGGCCAGCTCCATCACCGTCTCCCCCAGCATGGGCGTGCACTCCACCACGCAGTTGATTTTTCCCTCGCGCAGCAGGTCGACGGCCGCCTGTTCGCCGTCCACCGTGATGATGACGATGTCCCGCCCGGGCACCAGCCCGGCCTCTTCGATCGCCTCGATCGCGCCCAGCGTCATCCCGTCGTTGTGGGAGTAGAGGACGTCGATGTCCCGCCCGTGCCGCGCCAGCATCTGCTGCATGCATTCCTTCCCCTTGGAGCGCAGAAAATCCCCGGACATGGAATCGATGATTTCAAAGCGCGCGTCCTCTCCGATCACGCTGCGGAAGCCGGCGGCGCGCTCCAGCGCGGGCGTGGAGTCCGGTGTGCCGGAAATCTCCGCGATCCGCAGCCGCCCGGCCCCGAGCTCTTCCCGCTTGCGCAGGAGATAGGAGCCCGCCTTCTTCCCCTCCTCCAGAAAATCCGCGCCGACGTAGACGTCGTACAGGCTTTCGTCGATTTCGCCGCTGATCATGCGGTCGGAGAGGATGACGGGGATCCCCGCCGCCTTCGCCTCGCGCAGCACGTTTTCCCACCCTTCCTCCACGATGGGGACGAAGGCGAGCACGTCCACGCGGTAGGCGATGAAGGAGCGCAGGGCACGGATCTCGTTCTCCTGCTTCTGGTTGGCGTCCGCCATCATGAGCCGGATGCCGTGCCGTTCCGCCGCGTCCTGTATGCTCTTCGTGTTGCCGATACGCCAGCTGCTCTCCGAGCCGATCTGGGCGAAGCCGAGCAGCAGCCCCTCTTCCGCCTCCTGCGGCGCTCTGGGCGCACCGCAGCCGGCCAGGCACATAAGGAGCGCCAGTGTCAGAAACATCCGAAGGCTTTTCTTCATCGCGAAATCCCTCCCTGTCACCCGTTCCGGTCCCAAGACGCCGGAAGATGCACTTCAACCCCTGTTTTTCTCTTCCAGTTCCCGCATTTTCGCAAGGACGCCGCGCATGAGGATGAGGGTGAAGACGAACGCCAGCACGTCCGCGCAGGGCTGCGCCAGCTGCAGCCCCAGCACCCCGAGGCGCGCGGGCAGCGCCAGCGCCATGGGGATGAGGAAGATTCCCTGCCGTGCGCTGGAGATCACCGTGGCGCGCGCGCCGTAGCCGATGGACTGCGTACACATGTTGCTCATCACGTAGAAGCCCCACAGCGGCAGCGTGCACAGCTGCATGCGCAGCGCGAGCGTGCCGATGGAGACCACCAGCGGGTCTTCCGCGCGGAATACGCGGATGATCGCGCCGGAGAAGGGGAAGGCGAGCGCGGAGAGCACGAGCAAAATCGCCGTTGCCACCTTGCCGCAGAAGAAGAACGCCTCCCGCACGCGGCCGTAGCGGCCAGCACCCCAGCAGAAAGCGGCCACCGGCTGGAAACCCTGCCCGAAACCGATGACCGCGCTGTTGATGAACAGCACGATGCGGTTGACGATGCTCATGGCCGCGATGGCCGCGCTCACCGTCGCGGGATCGGCGCTCACCGTCGCCGCCATTCGGTTGAGCACGATGGTCGCGATGCTGGCGATGCCCTGCCGTCCCAACGACGGCACGCCGTTGTAGAGAATCCGCCCGTAGAGCCGCGCCGTCGGGCGGAAGTTCTTGCACCGTACCGGGATGGTGCTCGAACGCGTGTTGCACATGATCAGCAGGATCGTAAAGCTCACCGCCTGGCTGACCGCCGTCGCCAGCGCCGCGCCCGCCGTCCCCAGCCCGAGGCCGAAGATGAAGACCGGGTCCAGCGCCATGTTGAGCAGGCCGCCGCTCGTGATGCCGATCATGGCGTAGCTGGCCATGCCCTGAAAGCGCAGCAGGTTGTTCATGACGAAGCTGCACATCATAAAGGGCGCGCCCAGAAAGATGTAGCGCGCATAGGCCGTCGCGTCCGGCGCGATTTCATCCGTCGCCCCCAGAAAGCGGACGATGCCGCCCAGCCCCAGGTTGCCCAGCGCCGCCAGCACGGCGCCCAGCAGGAAGGTCGTAAAGAAGGCGACCGAGACGAAGACCGCCGCCTCGTCCTCGCGCTTTGCGCCCAGCGCGCGGCTCATATTCGTGCCGCTGCCCATGCCGATGGTGAAGGCGAGCGCCTGGATGATCGCCATCGCGGAGAACACGACGCCCACCGCGGCGCTCGCCTCCGTGCTGATGCGGCTCACGAAGTAGGTGTCCGCCATGTTGTAAATCGCCGTCACCAGCATGGAGATGATGGTGGGCACCGCCAGCCGCGGGATGATCTGCTGCAGCGGTTCCTCCAGCAGCATCGCGGCGCGGTTTTCCGCTGTAATCTTCTGTCGCATGTCCGTCTTCCCGTCTTTCCGCGCTTACAGTACGATGTCGCCGGGGCGGTAGCCCTCCGGCAGCTCTTCTTCCGTCACAAAGGGCAGGGTGTCGTCCTCCAGCGCCGGGATCAGCGCCCCGTAGGGGATGCAGGAAAACTCGCTGCCCCAGGAGGAAGCGCCGAACCAGCCGCCCTCCTGCGCCTTCCCGTGCAGGTCGCGCACGAATTTCGTCCGGTTGCTGCAGTCGTGCACCACGAGCGGCCAGTTTTCCTCCGCCGCCTCCCGCATGAGGCGCAGGGTGATCTCCCGGCTCCACACAGGCGAGAGATAACCCTGCCGGTACATATAGAGGGATTCGCCCAGGTAGTTTTCCAGGTTGTTCTCCCCCAGGTGCAGCTCCGCGCAGTTGATGAAGTCCAGCCCCGTGGCGAAGATCTCACGCTTGCGCGCGTGGAAGGATTCCCAGAAGGCCGGCGTCATGGGCGTCTCGATGCCCACGCGCGGGATGAACCGCTTGGCGGTCTTGATCGCCTCGATCACCTTCGGGGCGCAGGTCGTGTCGCCCAGGTTGAAGCGCAACTCCGGCAGCCCGGCCGCCCCCAGGGCCCGCAGGTTTTCTTCCGTCGCCAGCGTGCCGTTGGTGTACAGGTGCTGGTGAACGCCCGCTTCGGCGAAGATGCGGATCGGCTCGTAATAAAGCCCGATCTCCATGAAGGGCTCCAGGTAGACGTAGCAGATGCCGGAGGGCCTGCGGGAGACGGAGAGCAGCATCGGCAGATCGGCCGTGCGGTATTTTGTGCCGCCGATTTCCCACAAATCCTCCCCGACGGGCGGCTGCGCGTCAAGGCAGCCGTAGTCGTAGCAGAACGGGCAGGCGAGGTTGCAGCGGTTCGTCCTGCGCACGGCCGAAAGGCCCGTTCCCGTAAGGCACGAGCGGCAGCCCTGCGGAAATTTGCCCTCGTCGCCCACAAAGAGCGTGCGGCCGTCCAGCGAGCGCAAGCCCGGCACCTGCGCCTCCAGCGCCGCGTGGCGCGCCGCCGCCGCGTCCTCCAGCTGGGTCAGCACGGCAAAGGCGATCTCCTGCTGGTGCGGCAAAAGCGCCTCCCCCTCCGGCAGCTCCGCGAAAAAGCGGAACCACATCAGGGCGTCCTTCTTGGATATCTTCATTCCCGTTCCTCCGATTTCTTTACACACGGTTTACTGCCACGCGGAAGCGGACACCAGCCGGCGCATCTCCTTCACCGTCTCCTCCCCGTGGAAGCGTCTGGCCAGAATGACCAGGCGGTCGTCGTCGATGCAGGTGGAGAGCGTCAGCAGCGCGTCCGAAGGCTCCGCGACGACGGGGATGGCGAAGAGGGAGGCCAGCTGCGCCCCGCGCACATAGCGCCTGTACTCGTCGTCCCCCGCAAACGCGGGATAGGAGAAGTAGTTGAAAAAGGACGCGTCCCTTGAATCGAGCGAAACCCGCATCACCGCAATGATCACGTACCGCTCCTTCTGCCAGAGCGTGGAAAACTCAATGACGGGGTGCCGCTTCAGATAGTCGAGGTCCGTATAGCGGATGAGGTGGCCGAACATGCTGCCGTCCTTCATGTTGTGGCCGTGCAGCAGCAGGTTGCACGCCCGCGCGCTGAAGCGGTGGTCCACGTCCAGGAAGATCGTCCCGGCGGCGTTTTTCTCGCCGCTAAAGTCGTGCGTCAGGTAATAGCTGTTGTCCCGGTAGACGACCGGCAGATCCAGCACGCCGTCGATGGTGAGCCAGCCGACGAGGTCCCGGTTCTCCTCCCGCAGCCTGGCCATCTCCGGCAGCGCCTCGCCCGTGTCCCGGTGGTAGCCCGTCGTCTTCGTCAGCTGCGATGCGGGAGCCGCCCCCGGTTCCATGGCGGCCTCCGGCGCTTCCGCCGGCAGGGCGTCAACATCCGGCGCGGCGTCAGAGGCATTCTCCCCCGGCCCCGCGGCAGCCTCGGGCGTGAACGCCGGCGCGGCGTCCGGCACCTGCTCCGCCTCCGGCGCCTCCTGCGCGCTGTAGGCCTCATGCAGCCGGGAGAGCTCCCGGTTCAGCCGCGCGGTACGTACGGAGCGCCAGGCGACGGACAGGCACATCACGGCAGAAAAGCCGGCGACAAAGGCCAGCGCGGCGGATAAAAGCCCCTCCAGGCGCCGCTGCCGCTTCTTTTTCCGCACGCTCTTCCGGAAGGCGGCCGCACGCCGGGGCCGGTCCTCCGGCGCCGGGCTGCCGCCTTTCCGCCTGTGGTTTTTGTCGCCCATGCGCCTTCCGCCTTTCTGTTCGTATCAATTGATTATAGCAAACCGCGGCCCGGCGTTCAAGGCTGGCAGGCAAACGGACCGGGGTTCCCCCGGTCCGCCGCTGTATGCTTTTATAAAACTCAGACGGGCAGCAGCCTGCCTTCTTCAATCCCCTCGATGCCCAGCCCCGCGCCGTCGGAGACGGTGACGGTCTTTTCATCGAACACGGCGCCGCCGAGGACGGGATCCTCGCTGCACAGCACGGGGCCGTCCAGATCGATCTTCGTGATGATATCCCGGGCGCAGGCCAGGTGCACGGCCGCGTTCACGCTGATTTTCGCCTCCAGCATGCAGCCCAGCATGCACTCCACGCCGTAGATTTCCGCGGCCGAGGCGATGCGCAGCGCGTTGGTGAGGCCGCCGCACTTCATCAGCTTGATGTTGACGAGGTCCGCTGCGTGCGTCTGCATCACCGTCAGCGCGTCCCGCGGGGAGAAGACGCTCTCGTCCGCCAGCACGGGCACGTCGCTGTGCCGCGTAACGTAGGCGAGCCCCTCCAGGTCCTGCGCCGCGACCGGCTGCTCCACCAGCTCCAGCCCCAGGCCGCGGGCCTGCATCTCGTTTAAGATGCGCACGGCCTCCCGCGGGCGCCACGCCTGGTTGGCGTCGATGCGCAGGCGCACATCCGGCCCGGCCGCCTTTCGAACCGCCGAAAGCCGCTCCGCGTCCAGCGCGGGGTTCACCCCCACTTTGACCTTGAGCGTGTCGTACCCGCGGCGCACGGCCTCCCGCGCGTCCCTGGCCATCTCCTCCGGGTCGTTCACGCTGATGGTGATGTCCGTGGTGATCTGCCGCCGGTTTCCGCCCAGCATCCGGTAGACGGGGACGCCCAGGCTCTTGCCGTACAAATCCCAGAGCGCGATGTCCACCGCCGCCTTCGCGCTGCCGTTGTGCACGAGCGCGCCCTGCACGGCGGCGGCGCAGCCCTGCAGATCCTCCGCGTCCCTGCCGACGAGGCGCGGGGCGATGTAGTCGCGGACGGCGCCCACGATGGCGTCCGTCGTATCGCCGGTGATCGCCGCGGTGGGCGGGGCTTCGCCCCAGCCGACGAGCCCGTTGTCCGCGATAACCTGCACCACGACGTCCTCCACGCTGTCCACGCGGCGCAGCGCCGTCTTAAAGGGCACCCGCAGCGGCACGCTGATGCGCCCCAGCCTCACCTCGGTAATTTTCATGGCCTGTTCTCCTTTACAGATGATGGACGTATTGTAGCCTGCTTTGCCGGGGATGTAAAGCCTTCCGGATTTTTCGGAGATTGGGGGTTGACAACTTGAAAACCCCGCGCTATAATCGCCCCATAAACCGCTTGACGGAAGAGAAGTAAGGGTTTATCGCCGGTAAAGAGAGCCGCCGTGGGTGGGAGTGCGGTACGGAGACGCCCCGAAATGGACTTCCCGAGGGCCCTGTCAACGGGCGCCGCCTTATTAGACAGGGACGGGACGCAGACCCGTTATCAGGCTGCACCGTATGCTGGTACGGGGTAAGCGGGCCGAAAGGCCAAGATGAGTGGCACCACGGAAGCAATTCCGCCTCATGTTTCAGTCGAAACATGGGGCGTTTTCTTTTGGGCGCCTCCGCCGCTTTCCCGCACGTCCCCAACGACCATGCAAAGAAGCAGGAGGTACCCTTATGAAGCGCATCACCGCCGTCGCCCTTACCCTCGTCCTCATCCTCACCGCCGCCTTTGCCCTCGCGGAAGGCGCAAGCTTCAAGGTCGGCATCTGCAACTTCGTGGATGACGCCAGCCTGAACCAGATCGTGGAGAACATCCAGGCGCGCCTCGCCGAGATCGGCGCGGAAAAGGGCGTCAGCTTCGAAATCCTCTATGACAACTGCAACGCGGACGCCAGCGTGATGCAGCAGATCATCGCCAACTTCTTCGCGGAGGACGCGGACCTGCTCGTAGGCGTCGCCACCCCCGTGGCCATGACCATGCAGGCCATGACCGAGGAAAACGGCGTGCCCGTCGTCTTCGCCGCCGTTTCCGATCCGCTGTCCGCCGGCCTGGTGGAGAGCCTGGAGGCCCCGGGCGCCAACATCACCGGCACCTCCGATTACCTGGATACCGGCGCGGTGCTGAACCTCATCTTCGCCGCCGATCCGGACGCCGACCTCGTCGGCCTGCTCTACGACGTGGGCCAGGACGCCTCCGCCACCCCCATCGAGCACGCGAAGGCCGAACTGGACGCGCGCGGCGTCGCCTACCGCGAGTACACCGGCACCACCGTCGCGGAAGTCATCCAGGCGGCTGACGCCCTCATCGCCGACGGCGTGGACGCCGTCTTCACCCCGACCGACAACACGATCATGACGGCGGAGCTCTCCATCTACGAGGCGCTGGCCGCGGCGGGCATCCCGCACTACACCGGCGCGGATTCCTTCGCCCTCAACGGCGCGTTCCTCGGCTACGGCGTCGACTACGCGAACCTGGGCCGCGAGACGGGCGACATGATCGCGGACATCCTCGTAAACGGCGCCGACCCGGCAGCCACCCCGGTCAAGACGTTTGACAACGGCACGGCCACGGTGAACACCGAGACCTGCTCCGCGATCGGCCTCGACTTCGACACCGTCTCCGCCGCCTTCGCGCCCTACTGCACGAAGGTGCAGCCCATCACCACCGCCGAGAGCTTCGGCGATCTGGCGAAGTAAACGATCGAATACGCTGTATCAGGAAGGCAAACATGGAACTTTCAAAGATTCTCGACCTCGGGCAGACCGCGCTGGAGCTGGGACTGGTCAACTCCCTGACCGTCCTGGCCCTCTTTCTCAGCTCCTCCATGCTGAACGTCTGCGACCTGTCCACGGACGGCTGCTTCACCCTCGGCGCGGTGGTCGGCGCGGTGGTCGCCCTCTCCGGGCTTCCGCTGCTCTCCATCCCCTGCGCCATGCTGGCCGGCTCC
>ODAI010330912.1_pt1 | contig 11156 bp, 9 predicted proteins | sample 1539321 | NCBI WGS metagenome assembly ODAI01 (sample SAMN02144231, study PRJEB22623) | gut metagenome | biome: sheep rumen | host: Ovis aries | place: New Zealand | reverse complement strand
TAGTTAAGTGACGAGCCTATCACCGTAGGCAGGTACTGCCTTTCTTCCCTTCGCTTGCCGTCGTATGTGGTAAGGGTGTAGGCTGTGGAGCCGTTCTCTCCCGTGGTGGTGGCGGCGACGGTGGGATAGCCCAGTCCGTCGAAATACTGCACTGACTCTATGTAGCCGCCCTGCGCATTGATCATCTTCTTCGTCGCTATGAAGTTCTGATCCTGGCTTTGTGCAAGGGCCTCACCGAGTGCAAAGGTACAAAGAATTATTGTTATTGCAAAATTTCTCATTATTTTTTTATATTTAGAAACGAATTGTCTTAATTGTCACTAATTTCTGTAATCATTATGTTTTCTTTATTTTCTGTAGTTATACTGGTATTCCTCGCGCAGTTTGTTGTTCTCGTTTCTGTGCAAGAGGCGGCCAAGACCATCGTAGTCGAACGTCTCCGTGTTGTTGTTCGGATGTATTACGGACTTCACGCCAACAAGAGTTTCATGACTGTAGATTGTCATGGTGCAGTTGTGTGCCTGCAGTTTGTCCCTTGACGCATAAAGCATATATTCTACGGGAGTTTCCGAGAACAGGTTAAGATACTGTCCTTCACCTATGCACGTCCTAATTTCCTGCAGAGTCTTGCCTTCTATCTTTGCAATGGGCCAGTCGTTGCGGTTGCCCCATACGAACACGGTGCAGTCCCCTGCGTCGGTTGTCAGGCTCAGCACCCTGCCTTTGCTGTCGTAGCTATATGTCAGACGTTTCTCCAATCGCTCGCTGCCAGTGGCGGTGTAGTATTCCTTCGGCTGTATGCCGTTGCCAACAGTGCCGTATGCCACAGAGTCAGTGCGTACTACTGTACCGTTTCTGCTTGTCACGGTCTTCAGTGGCACTTGCATGTTGATAGCGCTCATCTTCTGTGCTATTGCGCCAGATGATTCAAACGGATAGGTGTAGGTGGTTGTGAGGGAAGTGGATGAAGTAGACATAATCCAGCCGTTAGATATACCTTGTCGTGTCTTTATAGAGAGAGGCTTCAAAGAATTTCTTTCCGTATCATAAGTATAATCAATTTGCTTTGTGATTCCGTCTTGTCTTATTCTCTGAGAAACGAGTCTTCTGTATGATGGGACTCCCCATATATGATGAACTGCGAAGTTCCAGTCAAACCATTCCTTAAAAGCATTTAACTTATCCTGTATTTCGTATCCAATACGTGCGGTGTATATAAAAACCGACCCTGTTCCACTATAATTATACCAATTTGTTGTGGGGGATACTCTGACACCTACTCGTATCGTATCCAAATATTGGTCTTCATAATAGTTCTTTACGGATTTCATTAGTGTGCCATCTTGCTTGTATTCTGTAACAGAACTTAATTCTGTACCAATGTTGCCGTAATCAAAATTATTCCATTGTGAAAATCTCCAATATGGCTCATATGCAAATTCATCTACCGTATCCATATAAACATTTCCACTTCCCATATCATCTGTACGAGCCTCATAATACTCATAAACGGTATATCCTAAACTATCTTTGCTACTGCCATGGTGTTCTGTGACTTTATGATAAAATATTGGTGAACAATAGTCTCCCAATACATTTATAACAGGTATGCTTACTTCTGCATTATGATATGTACCATAATGGACACCGGCTTTTATATCAAGAGCAGGACTCCAGTCTGGTTTGTAGAAATAGGCACATTTCGTTTCGTATTTATAAATTTTATTAAGCCATACCGTGTCCATAGCAGGACAGGATGTTTCATACGTGTAGTGTTTCCAATTTGCTAATTTTCCATTTGTTGTGTAATTTTTTATCATCATAACTCTCAGACCTCCCCAGATGGTGCCATCATCAAGTCTGTTAGCCTCCATTTCATATTCCGTTCTTCCTCCTGTCGGATAGGTGATAGATTTCAGTGAACCTGCCAACATCTCTTTTGCAGATGGTTCACGATTGCCTCCCTTGCCTGAATAAGAATACTTTTGGGGAATCCAAGAATCTTCTGAGCGACCATTGTAAAATCCCCAGTAGTCCTCATGACATTTCCAATCGCTTTCTGTCTCATGATATGGATCTATAGTATAAACATAACAATATTTGGGAAGCATATAATTGTTGTAATCAAAGGAATATGTTCCTGTATTTATGTCACTTTCTCCACATATTGTCACAGAATTTAATAACATACGATAGTTAAAAGCATGACCACCCATATAATGATCATTGTCAAAAGAAATTGTTCTTACAATATTTCCCTCGTTGTTTCTGACACATGCGGATACAAGACGTTTTTGTGCATTCTGCGCACCGAATTTTACTTCCTTGCGGTCTGTAGCATAATCAAATTGCATACTACAACCATTCCATACAATACTGTCAAGCTTCGTTTCCACCACCTCGCATGTGTGCGTCTCTGAAAAATTATCTTTTTGATTATATTGTAAAGAAAGAGCTGGCATTAATTGATTATATTCAGCATATGAACTGACAACCCAGTTTGCCCCATATTCTTTATGCTCTGCATAATATTGAGTACTGTATCTGCTTGCCTGAGAGTAGAAAAATTCTATACTGTCTTTTCCGTTAGGCAGCAATATCTTGGTCAAGTAGTATGCACTTGCATACGAAATGCCATGTGTAAAATCTCCTTTTGTGACTTCTGGATATCCAAAAGTGTACTTTATTCCCTTGTCATCCGTGAGTTCAAACAATGTATAATCGCAGGAATGACCAACATCACTATAACTTTTGCGCCCCTTTGCTTCAATTATCATGTCACTGTGAGGCAATGTCTGATACTTAAAGTCAATCATGTCACGTCTGAATATTCCGTGATATCCAGCAAAATTATAAGAATACCTGTCAGATTGTGTGTCATAGTTTTTGTTGGCAGCAATAGCATCCCATACATTGGATTCTCTATATGAGTCATGTTTTTCTATTCTGTCCCATATGTCATCAATACCAGTTATCGTTTCCCCTGGGTCACTGTCATCCTTTCCCATTATGGTATGTGAGATGCATCCACCTGCATTTAGCATCCATCCTAATCCTACAGGTGTGGCAATGTCCTGCACACGGATGCCTGAATTATGATAGTCAATTGAAATAGGCAACTCATAATCCCCCACCTTAATGGTGTACAGTGGAATGCTTATATTTGGTACACCTGTGGAATAATCCACAGGATAATTACCGAATCGTTCCATCATTGTCACTTGAGGAGATTTGGGTGTATAAAGTTCTACTGTATTCTTATAGTTCTGGTCTATCTCAGCACGTTTTACTCCATCTGCACTTAGTTGCATGGCACTGATAACAAGCAGAGATAGCACTACGATCTTTCTCTTCACGCAATCCTTACAAACTAACCTTTTCACTGTATATCCTCCCGTTTACGTTAATATATAGAATGTATGTCCCTCTCCTCAGTCCGTTGCAGTCTATCTGGCGAAGATAGCCAGTGCCTTCCTCCTGCGTCCACTCCGCACGGCGGTACGTCATGCCGAAGGCATCGGCCACGAGCATGATAATATGGGCCTTGGCGTCAAGACTGTAGTCAAGCGTTACCACTCCGTTGCTTACCGTTGTCGTATAATGGATGATGTCACGGTTAGCAGCCTCACGCTGGGCTTCGGCTATCGAGTCGCTGCGTTGCACCTCATGGTTCACACTGTCATTGAGCGACAGCATGTCTGACGGCAAACTGCACCATGCAGTGTGCGTAGTGCCCAGTGCCTGCATGTTGGCATAGCTCGTGCTGGTCTTGGTCTGCAATACCGGGTAGCGGTAGCCGCGTGCATACCACTCATACTTCTCCTCTATCACTTGACGGAGCTTCGCCGTGTCGAGTGCGGCGGCATTGAGATCCATGCAGATGGAATAAGACTTCAGGGTATATACGCGCAGCACGTTGCGCAGTGTGTCTCCCTCGCCGATTACTAACGACCCTGTGGCATCAGCCATGACCGTGGTGGCTCCACGCTTTAGGAAGTGGTGGTCGCCGCAATACACGCCCTTGCCCATGAACGGACGGGTGATGGTGTCACCATACTCAAAGGGGTACTTCATGCGCAGCAGCGGCTTCATGTATTCTGTCTTGCTGAGCGGATTCTCCTCAGAACACTGAAACTGCTGCCATATCGTGGTGCCGGAGGTGCTGTCAGCCTGCTCGAGATAATACTCCGCATGGCTGTCGTCTGTCATACGATAGACTCCGAGGAAGTCAGTCGCTACGTTGACCGTACGTTCGTTGTCTTCAATAAAGTCAAGGGGGTACTCCCACAGAAGGTTTTCGCCTCCCTGACCGGCATCGAAGAAGTCGATGCTGTGTCTGGCGAACTCTCCTTCAAGCAGTCCGTTGCTGTCATGCGTGAGCATGGACTGTGCCTGCATGCCGATGCACGCAAGCATGCCGCACACAGCGGCAATGAAAATTCGTTTCATCTGTTTTTTTTACCTTAAACTTGGTTAGTAGTCCGATGATACCCTGAAAGGACTAGGTTAATTGATATCTGATAGTAGGTTGGAATACATAACAAAAAAACGTAGGTATCTTACTTTCGTTCGCTTGCAATCCCAGCCTACCACAGCTGTGCTAACTTGCGAACATTGAGATACCTACGAATTTGATATGATACACCCATAAAGTGTGCGAGAGAATTTAACTCTCTGCACACTTACGGGAATATACAATCACCCCGTAGCATCTACATTCTTCTTGTTCTTGGTTAGCAATTCTATGTGGTAGTTCGGATTGCCAAAAACAAGCGTCAGTAAACGCTCTTCATTATGTAGTGCTTCCTCTTTTCTTTGCCGTTCCGAGGTTATCGGAACAGGCGCAGAAAGAGTTTGCGACTGCAAATTTACGAATAAAACATGACATTTGCAAACATATATAGGAAAATCTGTAACATAAAACAGAAAATGATTTATATTCTTGTCTCCTTCTGAAACGAATTACATTTAGTTTGATTTTGATTTTGAAGAAACGAATTATCATGATTAACCATAATTCTGAAGAAACGAATTATTCTAATTATTTTTAAATTATAATAATTATGTTTCCCCCAATTATAAAAATTAAAATTAAATTCTTTGCAAGACCTCCACGAAGTGCCTGAGCACCTATGGAGCGCAAGAAAGCGTCACTGCGTGCCGAGCGAAAATAATTCGTTTCAAAAAAATAATATTTCGTTTCCCCATTAAAAGAATTAACCATAATTCGTTTCTAAAATCTATGCTGCGACAATTTTTCACTTTGTCACAAAAGAAGACGTTTAGCTTACACTTTGACTTTTTGAAACAGTCAACAAGAAAACGCAAAATAGAGAAAGAAAAGGCATTCCGACAATGATTGAAAGACCAAAAACAGGGGTTAAAAAGTAAAAGCTATCAAATTATATCGTAATATGATAGCTTTTACAAAGTAATATGATAGCTTTTACAACATAAAACGGCACTTTTTACAACGCAATTTGATAGCTTTTACAAGCGAAAAAACAGGTTACGAGGAAACCGTCTATTGAATATCAGGGAGTTACAACGCGCGCGAGAATCGCATGTACGAAAATAATTTCCTTGCGATGGATTTTGTCGCAAGGAAATTGAGGTGCGAAAAATCAAAGTGTAAGCAAAATGTTAGGAAAAGTGACAAAATGAAAAAAGGCTGTGCTCGTTGAAACGAAGCACAGCCTTTTCTGTATGGCGTTATGTTTTTTATGCCTTGACGATGAAATTGTCAATGAGGCGTGTCTTGCCGATATAGACGGCGATGGCAACGAGTGTCTCGCCCTCTATGCGGTCAATGCGCTGGATGTTCTCGAAATCTACTACCTCGACATAGTCAACACGTGCCAGAGGCTCAGTCTCAAGGTTGTCCTTGATGATTTTGATTACCTTCTGCGCGTCGCGCTCACCGTTGTCGATGGCAGCCTTGCCGAGCTTGAGACTCTTTGACAGTATCAGGGCAGCCTGGCGCTCTTCGGGGTTAAGGTAGGTGTTGCGGCTTGACTTTGCCAGTCCGTCGTCCTCGCGGATGATAGGGCAGGGCACAACCTCTACGGGGAAGTTGAGGTCGCGCACGAAACGCTTTATGGTAGCCAACTGCTGAGCATCCTTCTGTCCGAAGTATGCACGGTCAGGACAAACGATGTTGAAGAGCTTACCTACAACGGTGCAGACGCCACGGAAGTGTATGGGGCGCACGGCGCCGCAGAGCAGTTCGGTGGTTTCGGTGGTGTCGATGAACGAAGTGAAATGTCCCGGATACATCTCTGCCGGTTCTGGGTTGAAGATAAGGTCGCCGCCAGCCTCTATTACCTTCTGCTTGTCGCGCTCAAGGTCACGAGGGTAAGACTCGAGGTCCTCGTTAGGACCAAACTGTATTGGGTTGACGAATACCGACACCACGGTGCGGTCGTTCTGCTCAGCCGACTTAACGATAAGACTCTGGTGACCTTCGTGCAGGTAACCCATTGTCGGGACGAAACCTACAGAAAGTCCTTCGCTTCTCCATCCGTTTACTATTTCTCTAACCTCTTTTATAGTCTTTACTACTTGCATGATTCTTGGAAATTTAATGAAATATTCACTACCTAAACTCTATACTTCTTTACTATTGGTTTACTATTAATAAAGTTGAGTATATACGAAATTTAAGTTGAGTTAATTATATACCTGTGTATCGTCAGGGAAAGCCCTTGTCTCAACATCCTGCTTGTACTGCTGGAAAGCCTCGAGCATGACAGAGTGGAGGTCGGTATATTTCTTGACGAACTTTGCCGTCTTGCCACCAGTGAAACCTAACATGTCCTGATATACCAGCACCTGTCCGTCAGTATATCTGCCGGCACCGATACCGATGGTGATTGCCGGTACTGACTCGGTAATCTGCTTAGCCAATGGTTCCGGCACACATTCCAGTGTCAGGGCAAAGGCACCAGCCTCGCAAACAGCCTTGGCATCAGAAATCAGTTTGGCGGCCTTATCGTCAGTGCGTCCCTGCACCTTGTAGCCACCGAGGGTGTTGACAGACTGTGGAGTAAGTCCGATGTGAGCCACGACAGGTATTCCTGCCTGTACGATAGCCTTGATGCGGTCAGCATACTCAGCGCCACCCTCCATCTTCACAGCCTGGCAGTTGGTCTTCTGCATTATGAGTCCGGCATTGCGCACGGCATCTTCTACACTGGCCTGGTACGACATGAAAGGCATGTCTATGACCACCATAGCCTGTTTGGCACCGCGTACCACGGCGGCACCGTGGTGAATCATGTCGTCAACGGTTACGGCGAGAGTATTCTCATAGCCAAGGATGACATTGCCGAGAGAGTCTCCGACGAGAATCATGTCAACGCCAGCCTCGTCAATAATACATGCCGTAGGATAATCGTAAGCCGTAAGCATGCTGATAGGTGATGTACCCTTGCGGCTTAGTAAATCGAAAATAGTTTTTCTCATCTTTTTCCGAAATAATTTTAGGATGAAATAAGCAACGTTACGGATTTACGGTGCAGCGTCAGCTGATTTCCTGTTAAAGACTTTAGCATGTGGCATTTTCTGCCACAAATAGAAAAAATGGGTTTAACAGTAGTGTCACTGTCGGTGTTTTTAAAAGTATGCTCTTTTTTCGTATGCAAAATTACAAACTTTTATTGACACTTACAAATTTTAAAGCGTGTTTTTAAGTCAGTGTGATTAAAATCATTATTATTTTCATGATATAAGTATGTGGTCACATATAAGTTTGCAAACTTACTGCTTGTCCATGTTGTTCCATTCCTTCAGAGCCTCCTGCCAATCGGTGGAAGGGTCGGGTAGTGTGCCGTTTGCTGCAGCCTCGGCACGTCTTGCTTCTTCGTCGCGTTGGCGGTCGCGTTCACGTTTTGCTTTCATGTCAGCAATGGTAGCGTCGTCGAGTATCTGTATGGCCCTTCTGTCGATAGCTGCATAGAGTTCATCTGGACCGAACTGTTTGCCAGGCTCATTGAAGTCAGATATGTTGAACTCGAATTCCGTACGGAGTTCATGTCTGATTTCTTTTTGCTTCAGTCGGTTAGCCTTGCATTTCATGCGTAGCAGTCTGGCAATCTTGCCTATCTCGTCTTGTGAATATTTGTTTCTTCCCATGATATGTTTGTCTATAGGTGGGTTCTAAAAATTCCCACGATTTAAATTAGTTTATTATATGAATATTATTATATTATTATGTCATATTTTTGTTTTCTTTCAGTGCAAACTGTTAGCTTCTGCGGTCACATAGCCCGCTATGCTTCCTTATCAGCTAACATTTTGCCCTTGAAACAAATTCAAAAATCTGACAGTGGGAATTATTAGAACCCACCTATAAAAATATTAGTCCGATAATTGCGGCGCAGCCTATTAGTTTGATAGGGTTTATGTGTAGTGCCTTTACAGAGATAAACGTAAGGGCGAATATAGCAACGGAGATGCCAAACCTATATGGAGATTGGGATGGCGAACTGAAGTTGTCTTCGTTGCACAGCATCAGGGTGGCGGCTGCGAGCAGTCCCACCACTGCCGGACGTAAGCCCTTGAAGATGTTTTGTACCAATGGAGACTTTACATGTGCCAGGAACATCTTGCATATCAGAAGCATGAGCACGAAGGATGGAAGCACGAGGGCAAACGTGGCTGTCAGACTACCGGCTATGCCCATAGCCATGCTGCCGGTGGCATTGTGTACGGCAGTGTAGCCGCAGTATGTGGCGCTGTTGATGCCTATGGGACCTGGAGTCATCTGGGATATAGCTACGATATTGGTGAACTCGGCAGATGTCAGCCAATGGTGGTTCTTTACCACTTCGTGTTGTATGAGTGACAGCATACCGTATCCGCCTCCGAATCCGAATAGGCCAATAAGTAGGAATGTGTAGAATAGTTTTAAGAACAGCATGGGTTTGTTGTGGTGGAGGAGTTGCCTCCCCTCGCCATTTATGTTTTACAATGCAAAGTTACGATTTTTTTTTCATGTGGCAAACTTATTTTGCTTGTTTTTGTCTTTTACGAATGATGATAAACAAAAAAAGAGTAGCGCACTTTCGTACGTTACTCTTTGTATCTCCTTGTCTTGCTTCATCCTGTGGTGAAGCAATCTTCTTTGCATATTTGTTTTCACAGAAAAAATCCTATTGAGATTGGAACTACCTTGTGATTTGAGTCTTGTCGTTCCATTCTACTCCTGTATGAAGCCAGAATCTTTTACTTAGGGTTTTATCGAGAATCAATCTTGTTTACCTCAAATAATATGTTAATACTATTGAGATAATGCAAAGTTACTAAATTGTTTGCGCACACAGAAACTTTTTGTTTTTATTGTGTACGTACACAGTTTTTTATTGATAAATATCAACGACTTTCGAAAAGTAAGTGTGATGTTCTGTATTTTGTAATTCGCAAGCAGGCTTCTTACAGAAGGTTTTTCTGACGTAGTATAACCCACGAGCCGATACTTACGAACAATGACAACACTAATGCGAAGGGGAATCCCCATGAGCTGGTTTCGAAGCCATTTATGAGATTCATTCCGAACAGGGATGAAATGAGAGTTGGGAACATCAGGATGATAGAGAACGATGTCAGCGTACGCATCACGGTGTTCATGTTATTGTTAATGACAGATGTGTACGTGTTCATCGTTGACTCCAAGATTTCAGAGTAGATGCTCGCCGTTTCCCTTGCCTGGCTTATCTCAATGTTGACATCTTCGATGAGGTCGGCATCCAATTCATCCACAGGCAGTTTGAATTTCAGTTTCTGCAGAAGTGTCTCATTGCCTCGTATGGATGTAATGAAGTATGTCAGTGAGTCTTGCAGACGTGAGAGGTTTACAAGTGAGGTGTTGTTGACTGTGTGGTCCATGGAGCGCTTGGCGCGATCTATCAGCATGGAGATCTGCTTGAGTCGCTTAAGATACCATACGGATGATGACAGGAACAGGCGGAAGACCATGTCCACATAATCGGTGAAGCCTACACCGCGACGCTGCTGGAAGGTTACGAAATCAATCATCATGTCGGTTTCGAAATAACAGACAGTGATGGTGACATTGCCCTTGTGTATTATACCAAGCGGCACGGTGGTATATGGCGTGCGCGAACGCACTTCCTTCATGTAAGGGATACGTAGGATTATAAGCTGCCATCCCTCGTCAAATTCATAACGTGCCCTCTCGTCGGCATCGGAGATGTCGGAGAAGAAATAATCGGGGATGTTGTACTCGGTTTCTATTTGCTGGCGGTCTGCGTCTGTAGGGCATGTTACCTGTATCCAGCAGTTGGGCTCCCACTGCTCTATAGTGCGAAGTCCATTGGTGGTATTCCAAATGGTTTTCATTGGTCGTTCCTCGAAAAAAAGTTGTAAACTAATACAATGTGATTAGTGGTGAGGAACGCTACTATTGTTTACAATTCCTCACGCAAATGTTTCTCAGTGCTTGTCGCGTGATAATCGTCCATATTAATGGTGTTTTAATTAATAATAATGGGGTAGGGCATGCCAAATCCCCGTTTGCGTGTGCAAAGTTACAAAAAAAAAACGGATTACACAAAAAAAGAATAAAATAATGCGCACAAATCCGTATAAATACCCTGTGGATGATGTGTCCACAAGTGCAGAATGCGGATTTGTGCGCAATTATAATTATAAAGAATTAATTACAGCACCTTCTTGTAGAGTTCTACAATCTCAGCCTCTGTTACGTCGCGTGGGTTGCCTGGTGTGCAGACGTCAGCGATAGCCTGTGCAGCGAGTGCAGGGATGTCGCTTTCCTTGATGCCAAGCTCTGTCAGAGTCTGTGGGATTCCTACGCGGATAGAGAGTGCTTTGACAGCGTCAACGGCAGCCTGTGCAGCCTGCTCGGCAGTCATGCCGTCAGTGTTGACACCCATAGTCTTGGCGATTACGCCGAACTTCTCGATACACTTAGGCATGTTGAACTCCATGATTGTTGGCAGGAGCAGTGCGTTAGCCACACCGTGTGGTATGTCGTGCAGAGAACCCATTGGGTGAGCCATGCCGTGAACCAGTCCGAGACCTACGTTAGAGAATGCCTGTGCTGCGATGTACTGTGCAAGTGCCATGCCCTCACGACCTACAGGATTTGTTGGTTCCTCAACGGCGATAGGCAGGTT
>ODAI012093577.1_pt1 | contig 11157 bp, 9 predicted proteins | sample 1539321 | NCBI WGS metagenome assembly ODAI01 (sample SAMN02144231, study PRJEB22623) | gut metagenome | biome: sheep rumen | host: Ovis aries | place: New Zealand | reverse complement strand
GGAACCGAAAAGCTCTGCGACCCAGCCCGCTGCTGCCGGGACGCCCTCTTCCGCTGTGAGCAGCAGCGCAAGCAAGGTTCCCGTGCTGAAGCAAGAGTCTGACTTGAAGAAGAATTCCTGCTACGTGCAGATTGCCACCGTTTCCCGGCTGCAGAGCGGGGAGCAGCTTGCGGCAAAATATCCCAGGTACCCGATTGTGCTGGTGGAGCTTGCGGGTGGCAAGGGCTATAAGGTTCTGGTCGGTCCGCTGACAGGCGACGAATACGGTGCCGTCCTGGAAAAATTCAAAGCGTTTGGCTATAAGGATGCCTTTGTAAAACGGACAAAATGAGCCTCTGCGCTCCTCTGCCGCATTGCGCGCGTTTGAGCTGACGTGTACGGGCGTTTCAAAACGCCTCCATAATATGAGCCGCCCCGGAATACATCGCTGTTTCCGGGGCGGCTCATGGTTTAAAAAGGGGGGATTGGAGATGGCGGGAATCGAACCCGCGTCCAAATAAGCTAACCAGGCACCTCTACAGGTTTATTGAAGCGAGGTGGTTGTCGGGAGACGGTAGCGGCTTCAAAGGCGTCGCCTCCGTATTCCAGATGAAGTCCCCTGCATATTCTGGACAATATGCAAAGCAAGTCCCTGTTTGTAACAGAACATCATGCCGCTAGGAACAGCGCAACACGAGTTCCGGTTCCGCTGCTGTTAGGCAGCGAGAGCAAACTGCTCGTTTTCTTCGAAAGAATCGTCTTCAGTTATTTTTTCCGTCTGATCAGAGGTCAAACGCAACCTCACCTGCAGCACAAGATTACTCTTATCTGTCGAAACCGGTACACCCCCGGTTAGCCAACAAAACAGCTCAGGACGCTATTACAGCGCCTGAAACATCTGATGGTCGTGGATACTATACTGATATTTTGTATGATTGTCAAGGAATTCCTAGGAACTTGCTGCCCTGCAAACTATTGTGCATGGATACATGCATACGTGCACAGGCAGCCAAGCTCCCGGCATTATTCGTCTACCGTGACCCCATGGCGTTTCTGCTGGAAACGCTTGAGCATCGCAACGCCATTGCGCTTGTCGTTGTAGATGAAGCCGCCATCCCAATATTCAAGAGCCGCGAACAACGCGTTACCGCCGTCCTGATCGTCAGAGCGCTTGGTACGGAAAGAAACATAGTTGGACAGCTCCTCAAAATTAGATTCGTGCAGGCATTCCAACCTCTTTCTGTTGAATTCGTTCCACTTCTCAAGGTCTTTGAAGCCTTCTCCCTCATCTTCTACGATAAGGTGGGCATGCGCGGCGCTGAACGAATACCAGACATGAACCTTCTTGTTGATGTCACAATTGTTGCCGTGCTTGACCGCATTCTTGATGACCTCGCTTATCTGCTGCTCAAGGAGGTTTATCTCCTTTATCTCAAGCGGCGCAGACTGCACAATCAGCAGGGTAAAGTAGCGGATTTGACGGAAATCTGACGGAAATGCCTTGTAAAGCATGTTTGACTTGTCAAACAGCGGGTCGCTTCCATCAGAACGCAGCTCTTTTATTTCTACCATACTGTATACTCCTTTTTAAATGAATTTTATTCCTTAATCATCAGCAGCGCCTCTTCAACGCTGTTTGCAATCGGGAAATACCCCATCAGTTTCGTAAGCTCGATAACTTTTTTCACGGAACCGTGTATGTTAGAGATATAGAGCTTCAGATTCATCTTCTTGATGGTGGAGCAGATGTAGATGAGTGCTCCGATTCCAGATGAATCGATGTAGTCAACCTGCTCAAGGTTGATGATGAATGCCTTTACGTTTTTCTCAAGCATTTTCATCACAAGTTCCTTGAGCTTGTAAGAGTTGTACAAGTCCATTTCCCCGTTGACATCGATAATGTAGACTTCCCCATTTTTGCGTATTTTCAGTTCCATAAGTATTGCTCCTTATCTTCCTTATTACTGAATTTTTACCAAAAGCAGCGTTTCATCATCGTGTTGGACTGCTGAACCGCTGAACTTCTTTATGTCATTTTTGACAGCCTTTGCAATATCTTTGCCGCTTGCCGCATGATTATCCGAAATGACTTTCAGCAAAGACTCTTTTGTATACTGCTGCCCCTCATCGTTCAGGTTCTCGACGAGACCATCAGTATACGTGATTATTATATCACCAGATTTGACTTTTTGTACATAATCTTTATATTCGGTTGCTTTTTCTACGCCGATAGGCTCCGTTGTCTCGGAAATCTTCTTGATGGACTGTTCGGCGCTGTCGTAATAGTAGACCGGCATACTTCCGCCAGTGGTGAATTCCACCAGCTGCTCTTCCGGGTTGTAGTTTATCAGCGCCGCGGAACCGAAGTGGTCGTTGCTGAATGATTCCCCGGCAATGCCCTTGTTTACCCACGTAAGGATTTTACCCGCGCTCTGCTTTGTGTTGACCACAAGGCGGAGCATCGCGCGCACCATAATCATGACGATGGTACTGTTCATGCCTTTGCCTGCGATGTCGCCCGCGATAAATGACACGCGGTCTTTGCGGGATACGATTATGTCGTAGAAGTCGCCGCAGACGCCTTCCGCAGGGTTCCAGAGCGTCCCGATCTGGATGCCGGGAATGACGGGCAGCTTTGCCGGCTTCAGGCTGTCCTGGATGTGGGTGGAAATCTCCGTCTCCTTCGTCATCTTGCTGGTTTCGATGATGTCCGTGACGTTTATAAAGCTCTTGATTGCGGCTGCCGCAAAGTCGGAGAGCGTGACGGAGGTCTTGAGGTCGTCATCGGTAAAGAGGCTGTTGCCGCGTTTGCGGGCAAATGCGGTCATACCGAACACGACGCCCTGAATCTTCATAGGGACAAAGATGTAGCTGCCGCATTCAAGGAATTCCTCCGGGCCGTTCTGGTAGATGCGGTCGTCGGAATTGGGGTCGGTTATCAGCTCCGGTTTGCCTGCGGTGGCGACCTCGCCGAAGATATTCCCGCTGAAGGGGAATGAGGCGAACTTGAAATTCGTGGCGATGCGCACGGGTTTGTGCGGCATGTCGTTTGGCAGCCGGTACGGCGGCGGGAAGTCTCCCTCAAAGGATTTGACGGCGATAAGATCCTCAAAGTCGTCAATCATCAGGATTGCGCCGCCGTCTGCCTTTATCTGCTCGCTGATAGTCTTGTTGATGTAGTCGAGGAATGAGGAGAGCCCCCCTTCCGATGAGTAGGAGTCTGCCGCGTGCACCATGAAATCCCGGCTGATGTCAAGGATTTTTGAGTCATAGGAAGAGTCTTCGCCGTAAGCCTGACCGCCCTGCGCCTGCTGCCCGTTCATTGCCTCCTGCAGCGGAGCCTCCGCCGCGCGGTTCGCTGATTTCGGGACGAGCTTGACGATTTTCTGCGGCTCGAACATGGTGAGCATTAGGCAGTAGGGAAGGAGCAGGAAGGCCGCGAAAAGGGGTCCCGCCGCAAAGACGATGAAAGCCTTGGGGGCGTCTCCTGCCGACGCCGTCAGCTGCATGACCGCTGCCGCAAGGCTGGAGAAGAGCACGATTGCGGCTGCCGCGAAGAGTACTATGCTGACCCGGGCAGTTCCCTTGTTTTTGATTCTCAGCAATAAAAATAATATGATAGCAGCAATGATACACAACGCAAAAAGAGGAATATAAGCGAAATTATCTGTCAACGCCATCCTTCAGCTCCTGGACTATTTCAAATGCCTGTTTTGTAATAGCTATATCTTCTGATGTTTTATTTTACCATCGAAATATAGTGCCGTCAAGTTAAGTATCGACAAAATGGAGATTTTTCGGCATAAAAATCGGAAAGCGGCTGTATTTTGCCCGTTTTTTGGGGCTGTTGCAGCGTCCCCGGCACGGAACGCTGCCCCCGCAGGAACTCAGCGCCGGGAGACCAGCTCCTGTGACTGACGCTTCATGTGCCATTTTGCGAGGCTGTTCTTCAGCTTGCCGAGCAGGGTATGCTTGCGCTGCTCCGTCTTGAAATCCTCAGCGGCCTTGTCCATGCTGAAGTCGTTGCCGAATTTCTGCTTAAGTTCGTCCCAGTACTTGATGAAGTAGATATAAAGGTCGGACTTTGTGCTTTTCTTGAAGGAGCGCATGATATGGTGCCGGTCTATGGTCTGGATGACCGGCAGGTAGACGTTCCTGAACCATGAGAGCACGGCTTCTTCGAACGGAATCTCCTCTGTTTTGTCCATATTTATGTAGTATTTATGGAAGAGAATGTGGTTGTAGATGACGTCGTACTGCCCCGGCGTGGAGAAATCGAGGCACCAGAAGTCGGTGATGTCGCCGAAATTCGTCTCTGTGTAGAAGACGCGCTTCTCGTACGTGATGACCTGCCTGACCATATCCTCCTTGGTGCTGCTCGGTTTGAGCTTTATCTCGCTCTGGAGGCTGACGACCTCCGCGTCGATGTTCTCCACGCCCCGCGACTTTGCGACCGATACGCGGTGGTTGCCGTCGCGCACAAAGTAGACGCCGCCGACCTCATAGAGGCTTATCGGCGGCAGCGGCACGTCCTGGATATGCGCCATGTCTATGTGCTCCCAGCGGGTCTTGAGGAATTTGCTCTTGGGGAAAAACTGGTTGTCAAAGTCCTGATAGCGCCCCTCGCTGCCCACGATGAGCTTGATGGGGACAATCTGCATTCCTTTGTAGACCTCGTTTTTCGGCTTGAGCAGCTTCTTTATGTCACTGAACGATATGAGCGCAGCCTCGTCTGGCTTGAGGATATGCTGGATTTCGTTTACGAGCGCCTTTGTGTGCGCCTTGTTGAAATCTTCATCTGTCTGTGAGGATACAAATTGAACTGACATACTTTCCCTTTTCCCCCGTGAACTGGGGATTGAATTCGACGACGATATGGCTGTAGGCATTCACGACTGTCGTCTGGTCGCTTACCGTGAGCCTGATGGCCTGCAGGTCATAGAGGTGGATATGGCCGTGGATGAGCAGTGCCGGCTTGAATTTCTTTATGAACCAGTTGAAGCACTCAAAACCTTTGTGGCAGGCGTCTTCCCGGTCGTGGATGTGGCGGGGGGAGGCATGGGTCAGGAATACGTCGCAGCAGCGGCCCCAGCGCAGCTTGTTCCACAGGAGGGACGGCGCGAGCCTGAGCAGTTGGAGGAACATCTGGAAGTCCGTGTACTGGTCGGCGCCTTTGTTGTAGCGGATGGAGCCGGATACCCCCGCAAGGATGAGCGGCTGCCGCTTGCCGTCCGGCGTGGTAAAGTAGAGGTTCTTGCAGCGGATGACCCGGTTGCTCAGGTAGTCGCCGCCGTGCCCCTTGTTCAGCATCTGCACGTCGTTCGTGTAGCTCGACGTCCGCTTGTACATGCCGCTGCGGTAAAATTCGAATTCCTTAAGGTCATGGTTCCCGAAGACAAAGAAGGTCGGCTTGCCGAGCGCGGTGACGATGAAGTCCACGTATTCCATGGACAAATCGCCCGCACAGAATACGGCGTCTACGTCGTCGTAGCGCTCCTTTACATTTGACGAGTATACCAATGGGTCTATCTGGTCGGAAACGCACAGGAATTTCATCGTATCACACTCCCGCCCGCGCAAGGATGTTCTCGACCATTTCCTTGCCTGCGAGCACAACCTGGCGGTTCTCCGCGTAATTTATCGCATCCCCGGTAAAGCCGGCGCTGGCGAATATGACAGCCTTATAATAGCCCTTATCCTTGACGGTATCCATCACACGGCGGATGACGCCCTCGTCGAGCGCCTTACCCTCGCGGTAGAACTGCACCAGAAAAACCTGTTTGCGCGCGTTCATCCATGAGTCTGCTTTGTCCTCCGTCGCCAGCATGATGCAGCCGTAGTTCGTGCTTTCTATTTTCTGGCAGGCCAGGTTGTAGCCGGTCTTGGCGGCTTTCTTGCACAGCTCCATGAACTGCTGGGGCGGTGCCGTCAGGTATTCCTTCATCGCGTCGTTCGTCTGCACGTCCTTATACTGGTTGAGCTTTGCCGGGACGTCACGGAATTTCTTGTTCCGCTTGGAGATAGCCTCCCATTGCTCGATAGCTTTGTCTATGCGGTGGGTCTGCTCGTAACAGCTCGCGAGGAAATAGCGGGCGAACAGCGTCTCCTGGGAGGCGTCGTTCTTTGAGCATTTGATTGCGTGGTCGAATTCTCCGATGGCATTGTCCGTCTGCTCCACAATCATGTAGCAGGAGCCGCGCTCGATGAGCGCCCGCTGGCGGATTTCCGGGTCGCGCTGGGCTTTCTCGAAGGCCTTGATTGCCGCCGGGTATTCCTTTGATTCCTTGAGGATTTTTCCCAGATAATAGTAGCTGGAGAACATATCCGGCGCTATCTTGATGGCCGTGTCGATCTCGCGCCGCGCCTCCGCGAACTGCTTGCTGCGGAACAGGAGGTTCGCGAGCGCCGCGTGCGCCTTGGCGTTCCGCTTGTCCATCGCGCATGCCTTCTGATAGAATCCCAGCGCGGGGGCAAGCTGGTTGGTCTCCTCGTAGAGCTTGCCGACAGTAAAGAAATTGTCGGCGTTCCTCGGCTCAAGCTTGGTGAGCAGCAGGAATTCCTTGAGCGCGTCGTCCGGCTGGTTGAACTGGAGGTACAAATCGCCCATCTTCTTGCGGAACGGCATCTCCGGGATGTCGCCGTTGAAGACCGCGTGCTGTTTGACGGTCTTGAACTCCATGAATGCGAGCTCCGACTTGTTGTCCGCCAGATATGCCTCGCCCAGCCAGTAGTGCGCCTCGTAATCCCTCGGATTCTTTGCGACCAGCCCCTTTGCCGTCCGCTGGGCAGCCTGCAGCTTTCCCGCCTTGATGAGTCGTTTTATGCTGCTGATTTTCTTGGGTGTAAGGATATTTTTTACGATAATAATAGCGATGAAGATGATGAATGCTATCAGTACGCCGAAAATAATAACCATCGTCGGTTCCATAAAATCGTCTCACGCTCCATGGCTCGTAACTCTAAAACACATCGTTTGTTTTATGAGCAGCCTGTTGTAGTTTTGTATTGAAAGATTAGCCTTTTTATGCAAATATGTCAAAGGGATACGCACCATAATCATGATGCACATCATTCAACGAAGCAACTATAGCACATATACGGATTTCTGAAAATAGCGGAGGCCATAAAATGAAGCAAAATATGCGTAAATTCCTGCTTGCGGCGTTCATTTTCCTGTCAGGAAGCACTTTCTGGGCGGCGGAGCCCTCTGATTTTACCCAGGGCGAGCTGTATTTCAGGCAGGACGAACCGCAAAAGGCTGTATCATACCTTAAAAAATCGATAGAAAACGGCGGCGATCCGAAGGCCTACATCTATCTTGCCATGTGCTATTTCCAGCAGGGCAAGTATGCCGACGCGCTGTCCGTCTGCGCCTCCGGCATGGAGGTGCCCGGCGTGAACAAGAAGGTGCTCGCCTTTGACGCGGGGAACATCGCGTTTGCCATGGAGAACTACGCCGAGGCGGAGAAATGGTATTCCCTTGCGATTGCCGCGGATTCGGCCTATGCGGCGCCGGTGCTGAACCGGGCGAATACCTTCCTGCAGCAGGGAAAGCTTGAGGACAGCAAGGGCGACTACCAGAACTACCTTGTGCTTGAGCCGGAGAGCCCCCAGGCGGAGACCATCGCCCGTATTATCGCCCTCATCGACAACCAGGTGGAGGAGCAGAAGAAAGAGGAGGCGATCCGCGTGGCGGAGGAGAAGAAGCTCAAGGAGGAGGAGCACCGCATCGCTGCGGAGCGTGCCCGGCGCGAGCACGAGGAGGCAGAGCGCCGCAAGAAGCTTCTGGAGGACGTCGCCTCGTCCCTGCAGGGGAGCGGCATGGTCAATATGTCTGCCGGTGCCGAAGGGACGGTGGATTACGGCTATGAGTCGGAGCTTGAGTGAGCGGGCGGCGTATGAACGGTGAGCCGCATACGAAGCCTTCCGCCGGCGCCGTGCCGGAGGAGTCCGATATAGAGAAATTTGCCCGCCTTGCGCAGGAGCGGCACAGGCGTGGCGGCGGCGCTTCCCGCGTTGCGAGGGTGCTCGCCCTTTCGCTCGCGTCCGTCCTGCTGCTGGGCGCGGCCGCTTTTGCCGGATACCGCTTTGCTGCGGGCCGCATCCGTCCGGCCTCTGGGCAGGAGCAGGCACAGGATGCTCAGGAGCGCCAGAATACGCTGCTGCTTGCCCGCCGCTACCTTGATGAGGGGCTCTATGACGACGCGCTTTCCCTGCTGAATTCCCTGATGATAAAAGATGCTGATGACGGCGATGCGCAGGAGCTGGCCGCAGAGGCCGCTGCGCTCAAGAAACAGTCCTCCGCGCTGCCGGCCGGGGCGCAGGGGGGCGGCGACGTCGCTGCCATGCAGTCCACGATTGAGTCGCTGCGGCAGAGCACCGGCGCCATGCAGGACGAGCTTTTGCGCCGCGAGGAGGAGAGCCGCCTCGCAGCCGCCGGTTTGCAGGAGGCGCTTTCTCGGCGTGAGGAGGAGAGCCGCAGAGTGCAGGAGGAGCTTGCCCTCCAGCTTGCGGAGAACAAGAAGAACGTGCAGGTCATGAACGAGCTGGTGAGGGCGCAGCGCGAGGCTGAGGAAGAGCGCCGTGCCCTGCAGGAGGCTGAGGCTCGCCAGCGTGCGCAGGAAGAGGAGCGGCGCCGTGCCGAGGAAGCGCGGAAGGCCGCCGAAAGTGCCGCTGCCGCGCAGCTCGTCAAGGACATAAACGCCCGGATAGAGAAGGGCAAGGCCGCGCTCGCGGCAGGCGACGTGCAGTCCGCCATCGCCTGCTTTGACGCGGCAAAATCCATGCTGCCGTCCGACGACGCAAAGTTTGCGGCGGGCAAGCTGCAGGAAATCAGCACTGCGCTCTACGAGGCGTCCCGCGACGGCAGCAGCGGGGAGGGCGCGCTGCTGGTGGAGTCCGCCACCTATGCGGGGCAGGCCCTTGCAATGGACGGGACTGCTCCTGCCGCCCGCTACGTGCTCGCGATGGATGCCCTTGCCCGCAAGGATTATGCCGCCGCGGAGACCCTGCTGCAGCAGGCGCTTGCCGCCGACCCCACGAATTCCGTCTATTATTACCAGCTCGGGCGTGCCCAGGCCCAGCAGAAAAAATATGAGGCCGCCTACAGCGCCTTTACGTCCTCCGCTGCCTGCAATGCCGCCTATGCCCCGGCGCAATACAACCTCGGCTACGTCTGCGAGCGGCTCGGCAAGTCCGCGCAGGCGCTGGAGGCATACCGCACGGCGCGTCGCATCGACCCTGCCTACGAGCGCGCCTACCTTGCCGCGGGGCGCCTGCTCCTGCGCGGCGGCGATTATTCCGGGGCTGCGGCTGAATTTGCCGGGGCGGTCAAGGTGAATCCCTCTTCAGCCCAGAACCATCAGGAGCTGGGGGCTGCGTATGCGGCCTCCGGGGACTATGCCGCCGCGGAGCAGAGCTTCAGGAAGGCGCTCGCCTACATGGATCCCGCGCAGAAAGATCCGCTCACGTATTACAACCTGTCCACCGTGCTCTATGCGGAGTCCAAGACCGAAGCCGCGCTCTCCGCTGCCCGGCAGGCCTATGAGTGCCGTTCCGGCGCGTCGGCCAGCCTGATGCCGGGTATTGTGTACAACTATGCGCTTCTGTGCGAGAAAACGGGCGATACCGATTCAGCCGTCGCTTTGTACCGGGAGGTCCTCAGCTACGACCCGTCTAACGTCAAGGCTCTGACGAATCTGGGGGCGCTTTGCCTTGCGCAGTCGGATGCGGATACGGCAGTCGCGTTCCTTGAGCGCGCGTATGCGCAGGAGCCGGGGAATTTCGAGGTGAACAATAACCTTGGCAGCGCGTACCGCATGAAAGGTGACTGGGAAAGCGCCGTCACGTATTACCAGCATGCGCTTGCCGCACAGCCGGGCAATGCCACCGTGCTGGAGAACCTTGCCAGAGCCTATGCCTCGGCCGGCCGCTATGAGGACGCCCGTGTGCTCTATGAAGATGTGCTGAAAGCGTCCCCGCAGAATTGGGGCGCATGGTATGACGCCGCAAAGGTCTGTATCTCGCTTGGCGACACTGAGCGAGCCCGCTCGTACCTGCGCGGCATACAGAGCGGCAGCCCGTCGTTCCGGCAGGAGGAAGTTTCCCTTTTGCTCGCCTCGCTCAGGTAGCGGGGCTGCTCCGGCTCAGCTTTTTGGGCTGTCCGAGGGTTCCGCTGCGGCCGGAACCTGTGCAGCATGGGGCAGCGCCTGCCGCTGCTTGCGGGAGAATGTCTTGTGCAGGAAGGCCGTGATGTGCTCCCACAGCCGCACAAAGGCGTTCCTTATGCGCATAAAGATGCTGGGGTGCCGCATTTTTTCCAGCCGGTGGTAGCCTTCCAGCAGCTCCTCGTCGGTAAATTCCTTCCGCTGGTTGTTCTCCTCAAGCTCCATCTCAAGCTGGACGGCATCCGGAATCTCGCGCTCCAGCACGATGGCGTTGATGCTCTCCCAGCCAATCTGCTTCGCTGCCTCCAGACGGCGCTCCCCGGCGATAAGCTCGTGCCGTGCGTTCAGCGTGATGGGGTTCAGCAGCCCGTAGGTGCGGAGGCTGTCTTTGAGCGGCTCAAGATCGCCGAGCTCCTTCCGTATCCTTTTCTTTACCTTTATATCGCTTATCTTGACTAACATCGCTTGCCTTTCCGTCCCTGCTGCCGCCTGCTACTGCAGCAGCCAGTTGCCGTTATCCTCTTCGTCCAGTGCTTCCCCGCCAGAAAGGAAGAAGTCCTCCATGCCGGAATCCTCCTCCCATACGTCGTCGTTGAGGAAGTCCAGATCCAGCTGCAGGGGCATGGCGGTCTCCTCGCTCAGCTCGAATATGTAGCCGGCCTGATAGTATTCCTTCTCCAGTCTGGCAAGAGCCACCGTCCGCCCTGTGTTGTACACATGGCGGTGGCAGGATTCCGTGGGCTGCGTGCCCGCAAGGTAGTAGCCGGTCACGCTGTTGTCGCCGCATTCGGGCGTAAGCAGCTCGCCGCTTACGGAGCAGACTTTCATCGATATGATGCCGTCGGGTATGCTGTCCGTGAACGGCTTGTACGGCTTGCCCTCGTTCGCCACGTGCATAAAGTCGCCCCATGCGACGCCCGCGAGCGTAGAGCCGGTGATGGTCAGACCGAGCGACTGGCCGGGGCGGTCAAAGCCGAACCAGAATGCCGCCGTGTAGTACGGCGTAAAGCCG
>ODAI010797109.1_pt1 | contig 11157 bp, 15 predicted proteins | sample 1539321 | NCBI WGS metagenome assembly ODAI01 (sample SAMN02144231, study PRJEB22623) | gut metagenome | biome: sheep rumen | host: Ovis aries | place: New Zealand | reverse complement strand
TTCTTTTGAAGGTAAAAAGAGCTATAAGTTAGGAGGTGAGATTAGATGGCTCAGGAATGTGGATTTTTTAATGCTCAGTTAGTGGGTGAAGAATATGACCGAGTATATCTTGCCGAACAGTTTGCAGCTTATTTTGCCAGCTTTATAGGGAATGGTGTATTTGGTAGTTCAATGCAGCAGTTGGAAGTAACTGCTAATAATGATATGACCACAAATGTATTATCCGGTCAGGCTTGGATAAATGGTTGGTGGTATAGAAATACAGATGTATATACATTAAGTCATTCTGTTGCCGATGGTATTTTATCGAGGATAGATATAGTAGTTCTTAGGTGGGACCATTCAGTAAGAGATATGTATTTAACTGTTATTGAGGGTACTCCATCAGCAAATCCTATAAAGCCGCCTATCGTAAGAAATGCAGACTTTTATGATTTGCAGTTATGTGAGGTAAGTATACCCGCAGGTTCTATAAGAATTACTCAGGCTCAGATAACAGATACAAGACTTGATAATTCTGTTTGTGGATTGGTAACAGGTGTTGTAGACCAGATTGATACGACAGATTTGTATAATCAGTTTGAAACATATTTTGAAGAATGGAAAGCTAATCAGCAGGCTGATTATGAAAGTTGGACAGCTGCCAAAAAGGCTGCTTATGATGCCTGGGTCGCAAATACTCAACGTCTTTATGATGATTGGGTTGGTGATAAGCAGAATGAGTATACAACATGGACAGCCAATAAAATGGCAGAATATGTTACTTGGGTGGCTAATATGCAATCTGAATATTCTACTTGGGTTGCTCAGCAAATGCAAGAGTATACAGATTGGATAACTGACCAGGAAACAACATTTGATGAATGGGCAGATGAACATCGTGATGAATATGATGCTTGGATAGCTGCTCGTCAATTAGAGTTTCAGAGTTGGTATAATACTCATACTACTAATTGGGCAAATGATTTTGAAACCTGGTTTGAAACCATTAGAGGTAAACTTGATGGAGATATAGCCGGTAGCTTACAAAATCAAATAGATGAGCTTAATGCTGTAGTTACAAATCTTGAAGGGATGTTATTTGCTGGATTGTTATATTTCCCGGCAAGTACAGATAGTAGAGATGCTATAGTAACTAATGACGGAGCTTATTTATTATTTACTCAGAGAATTTGTAGATGTAATTAAAAGAAAGGAGAAATACAAATGTCTACTATTAGTGGAGAAACAAAAAAGATTTCAGAATTGCCTTCCGCTCAGAATTTGGTAGCAGAAGATATGCTTGTGGTTGAGCGCCAGGTCGGCGGTACTGAGAAAATGACCTATGGTGAAATGGTTGAAAAGGTAACAGAAGATGTTATTGCTTCAGATGAAGTATCAGCTATACAGCAGACTATTACTGGTCATACTCAGCAGATTAGTTCTTTGGGACAGACTCAGACACAGCAGGGACAGGCACTTAGTTCTCTTGGTGAAACTGTGACATCACAGGGAGAAACAATTGCTTCTCATACACAGAGTATCAATTCACTTGATACGAATAAAGAGAATAAAGCTACAGACCCCGATGAACTTGGAGAGGGTTATTTGTACAAGAACGAGGATGGAGATGTTATTCTTGTAGAAGGTGGAGGTTCTGGTGGTTCTCATTTTAAGTATGGAATTACATTTGATAATGGAGCAGATGGTACTCCATCAAATGTGACATATATTGAGGATTGTGTAGGATTTACACCGGCTTCTGGTGCTAATCTTGGAAGTTGGGGAAGTACGAGATTATTGACGGAGTTCTTTAGACCTTGTGTTATTGGTCCTAATGATGATGCTCCTGTATATTATCTCAATCCGGCAGTATTAACTCAGAAGCTTGATGGAACGGCAGCCGTTCTTACAGGTGCAGACGGAGATGTAATGGTTCAGGTTAAGAAGTTGTATGGTAAGTTTGTAAATAATGGGACTTCAATTACAGTTTATATTTCTGACCAGAAAGAGGATGATACCTGGTTCTGCTGGACAGAGATTGATGGTGTTGAAAGAGAGTATGCTTATCGTGGAAGATATATGGCTGGAGTTGCTTCTGGTGCAGGTACAGTAATGAGGTCTATATCTGGCGTAAGTAAACTGGTAAATATTACCAGAGCTAACGGTAGGACTTATGCATTAAATAGGGGTGCAAAATACCATCAGAATAATGTGTACCTGTTATTCTTATGGCAGTTTATGTATCTGCTTATGTATAAGAATAGGAACTCACAGTCGGCTCTTGGTCAGGGTAGAACAGCTTCTTCAAATACATCTAATGTGGCTACAGGTTGGTCAAATAATTATGGATGTTGTTGGGGCGACCAGGGAGGAGTTAATGGTTGTGTATTCCTTTGGGTTGAAGATTTTTATGGAGACACTTGGGAGTGGGTTGATGGTCTTACAGTAGTATCAGATACCTATAAGTTAACCAAATATCCGAGTAGGTATAATGATACCGGTGAGAACTTTGAAATATCTGTTGCTTCTGGTCTTACTGCTGCAGCAAATAATGGTAAGTATGTATCAAAGATGACTGGTACAAATGTAATACCTTTCTTACCTGCTGCTACTGGAGGTAGTGATAGTACTTACTATTGTGATTATTTCTGGTTAGCTGATAGTACCCAGGTTGCTTTATTTGGCGGCCGTTGGAATGTTGCGGCTTCGGCCGGCGCCTTCTGTTGGAATTTGGTTAGTTCGGCTTCGGGTGCGGATGCGTATATCGGCTCGCGGCTTTGTCGAATAGCATAGTTTGTAGGCTTAGGAAGCCTGTAAACAAGCTATACGACATGTTTGTAACTGTTGGATAAAGGATGTGGGGTGACCTTTTTATTGTGATTGATATTGAATTAAAAATCATTTTTCAATCAGTTGCTAAATTTGGCAGCAATTGGAATAATGCAGCTAAAGCCAGCACCTTCTATTGGAATTTGAATAATTCAGCTTCGAATGCGAATGCGAATATCAGCTCGCAGCTTTTATGTGAATAAAACCAGTATAGCCAATGTACTGGGTGTAAGGTGAAGAGGCATCCCGGCTCGGTTGAAATGATGGGGTAGGTGAATGGAGACCTACCCTAACGGGCCAAATATTTGTAGAAAAGCTGTCTTAGTACGCTCCTGACTACTGATGTAGTTTATACAGTAAGACGAATGGTCGGCGAAGTATTCACACAAATTGGCATCCTATTGGTTAAGAAAGGAGAGAAAGATGCCTAAGAGAGCTAAGGTTTCAGAATGTTCTGCTGAAATGGTTTATGATATAGTAAATCTACAAAAGGCACACCAAAATGCTCGAAAAGGCAAAAGTTATTATAAAGAAGTTCAGATGGTAGATAGTAACCCAGCTAAATATTTGTATGATTTACAAGATGATATAATGAATGGTACTATTAAAACATCTGAATATGTTAGATTTGAAAAACAAGAGGGACCAAAGTTAAGGGAAATATTTAAGTTACCATATTATCCAGATAGGATTTATCAATGGGCTATTATTCAGGTTATAGAACCAACATTGATAAAACATTTGACAAGAGATACATACAGTGCTATTCCAGGTAGAGGAACTTATGCAGCATATAAGGCTGTTAAACATGCTTTGAAGTCTGATGTAAAAGGTACTCAATGGTGTTTGAAAATTGATATTAGAAAGTATTATCCAAATATCAATCGAGAGAGACTCAAAAAGGTGTACAGGCATCTGATAAAAGATAAGGGTATAATCAATATGTTAGATGAAATAATTGATAGTATGCCTGGAGATAAAGGAGTTCCAATTGGTAATTATATTAGTCAATATTCTGGTAATGTTTATTTATCAGAGTTTGACCATCGTGTCAAAGAGGTATATCGTATAAAGTATTATTTTAGGTATATGGATGATATGGTGTTTTTAGCAGAGACTAAAGAGGAGCTTCAAGTTCTTTTGAAAGAAATCAAGGTGTGGCTAAAAGAAGAACTTGATTTAGATGTAAAAGAAAATTGGAGTTTGTTTTATGTTGAGGACAGAGGAATTAACTTTGTTGGTTATGTATTCAAACACAATAATATTAGACTTAGACGGTCAATCGTAAATACATTACGAAAGATTAGCTTAAAGATTAAGCAGAAAGTAAATAAAGGACAAATAATCAACTTCCATTTATATTGTGGTATCAATTCAATGTGTGGTTGGTTAAAACATTGTGATAGTGGTGGCCTAAGAGAAAAGTATGTGGATATAATTTGGGACCACGTAACTTATTATCACGACAAAGTAATTAAATTGAATGCTGAGAAACGGAGGTTAAAGAAACATGCAGGTAATTCAGGGAACAATACACGACGAGCAGCCTGATGCTCTTATCTTTTGGCCTACATCTGTTGATGTAAATAAAAATATTGAACAGGTGTCTGTAGAAGATAAAGAGACTGGTGTTGTTCAGCAGAAGTGGAAATGTGATACTTATCGTTATGATAAGGATGAGTACATTGAAGAGCTTCAAAATCAGAATGATGCACTCAATAAGCAGATTACAGATACACAGGTTGGTTTGGCTGAAGTATATGAAATGATATTGAGCTGATATTATGAGTATGGAGGTAATTATGGTTCAGGTATATGTAGACCTTATTTTGAAGGGTAAGAAAACGATTGATGATGTACCGGAGAGAATAAGAGAGCAGGTTAGAAAAGCCCTTGAGGACCAGGGTTATGACTTTGAATAATTGGCTTATTCAATTCATCATAATAGTATACAGTTGTATGTTAACCATTTATCTTATTTTCCGGTGGATATTCAATGATAATAACAAGGAGGAAATTGAAATGGCAGTTGTATATGCTACACTGATTATTAAGGGTAAGCGTGTTTTCCATGCTATTCCTACTACTATTAAGAGACAGGTTGCTGATGTCCTTATTGATATGGAGCTTGAGGACCTTATCGACGAGGATGAGTACAAGCCTACTAAGGTAGCAGAATAAGAACGGAGGTAGTCAATTATGTTCAAGGATTTACTTCCTTTGTTACAGTTACAGGATTTTGTATTCCTGTCTGGTAGTGGAGCTGTTGTTCTGGCTACCATAATTCAAACTTTATCAAAGAGGTATAAGCCTTGGACATGGTTGGCTAGTCAATTTGGTAAAGCAGCAAATAAGGAGATGCTTGACAAGCTAAATAACCTTGAGGCAAAGGTTGATAAACTTGAAAAGCGAGATAATGAGCAAGATGCTAAACAAGAAGAAGAAAAGGCCAAAGCTGCTCGTAGACGAATATTAAGATGTTCAGATGAAATACGTTCAAAGCAACGACATTCAGAGGAATATTTTAATGATGTGTTAGATGATATTACTTTCTATACACAGTATTGTGATACACATCCAAAATTCAAAAACGAAAAAGCAGTAATGGCCATTCATCTTGTTGAGAGAACGTACAATAAGTGCATAGAGGATAACGATTTCCTATAATAATATATCGTCGTCTGGATTGGTTGAAAATATTTTGTTACTCCATCTTGACGACGATTTTTCATTATTATATAATAGGACCATAAAATCCATCAGAAAATTTATAAAACTTTCTCTTGACAAACTATTTTCTGTATGGTATAATATATATAGATGGTAAATGATGATAAACGTATTTACTTATTTATTATCTGTATTCAGTTCTTAGTTAAGAAAAGTAGTTATGGTTAAACAATTTCAAAAATGAAAGGAGAACACAGAGATGTTCACACAGGCAGAGTTACTGATGAAGAAAAAACCGGAGATTATGAGTATCGCCAAGGAGCTGAATATTCCTCGTTATAAAGGAAAATCAGAAAAGACCAAGGATGAACTCATTGAAAGTATCTTGGAGGTACAGAATGGAAAAGATGCTCAGGAAGCTGCTTCAGTATCTGACGAGAAAACTGAACAGGTTGAACAGCCGGTTAAGGCAGAGAAGAAACAGAGCAAAGTAGTTGCTGAGGTTCAGAAGTTAAAAGAAAAGAAACCTGAGCTTACAGAAGAGCAGAAGGCAGAGAAGAAACTCAGTTATATTGAGGGTGCCAAGGTTGGTACACTGGTAGCTTTCAAAACCGATAATGGTAAAATCAAGTCGGCTATGATTGTTAAGAGGTCAACCAAAAATCGTAAGTTCAAGCTTGAGACAAAATACGGAGCTTCGTTTATCGTTCCTTTTGATGATGTGATTTGGGTCAGAACAAACAAAAGATGGCCTAAAGGAGTATATCAGTTGTTAAAGGGAATAGATGAAAGTGAGGTAACCGAAGATGGCAGAGAAGAAGTACACAGCTGAACAGTGGGCTAAAGAACGTATTAAGTACTACTGGGAAAGAAAGAGAACTTATGAGTCAACCAAAAGGTCTTTTGAGGATGATAAGTATGAGTTCCATCAGGAGATGGACAGGTACTTTGATGTGGTTGCCGATGAAGATGGAAAGGTAACTGTAAACCTTGAAGGTATGTTCAAGGGCGTAAAGAAACTAATCTGTCAGAGAATATCACAGGTAAAGGTTGAGTTTGATATTAAGAAGCTCGACAAAATCCTTAGTAAAGAACAGAGAAAGAAAGTGATACAGAAACATTATCAGGTAAACAATTGGCCTGGACTTTTGAAGTTGTTAAAAGAGTCAGGTGTTGAATGGAAGAAGTTTCTGAAATATGTTAATGTATCTGAGTCGGTCAATGAAGGCCAGCTTGAACAGCTTGTAGAACTGGGAGAGCTTAACAGTGAGGAGGTCAAGGCTTGTAGTAAAGCCAAGATTAAAACTCAGTACTACAAATTAACAGAAAAATAGGAAAGGGATATGAACAATGGTAGTGAACTAGCTAAGGTACTTTGGTATTATGGTTTGATACCTACAGTAGACGAAGCTGTTCAGAAGATTGTATGTCCTTTCCATAGTGACGTCAATCCATCTATGATGATTGATTTACAAAAAGGTAGATGGTATTGTTTTGGATGTGGTAAGAATGGAGATGCACGAAAATTTGTATCTGAAATGGAGTGGAAGTATCACCAATTAAATGACCTTGAAGCTGCTGTAAAGTATAGAAAGATATTGAAGTCTAAAAAGGTCAGTGATATTAAACTTTCAAAGGCGGTACGAAAATTCAGAAGGCCCTCTAAAAAGGTTTTATATGATGAAGCCTATGATTATTACCACTGTCTATCTAAAGTCGACTGGCGGAACCCTGGTGAGATTACAGAGGTATTAGAAGCAAGGCGATATATGAAAGACAGAGGATATTCACCACAGACATTAAACAAAGTGAAAGCCAAGGTCACGTATAATAACCAGTATGGTTTGATATTCCCAATGCTTGATAACGGTAAGTTTAGAGGTTGGGTATGTCGTACGATGATTAAAGAAGTTGAACAGAAAAGAAAGTATCTGTACAATGAAGGCTTCAGTAGAGCAACTACCTTATGTGGAGATTATGGTTCAAAAGAATATGTTATTGTGGTTGAGGGTTTTATGGATAGACTTCGTTTTATTGAAGTCGGTATAGAACCTGATAACGTGGTAGCAATTCTTGGGTGGAAGATGTCTGATGAACAGCAACAAAAGCTCAAAGATAAGGGTATCAAATATATTATAAGTGCGTTAGACAACGATGAAGCAGGTAAAAAAGGAACAAGGTTCCTCAAAACAACCGGTTTCAAAATAGTCAGGTTTCAATATTTGAAAGGAATAAAGGACCCTGGTGAAATGAGTGAGGAACAGTTCAAAAAGTGTTACAGAAGAACAATGGTAAAATATCGCGATAAATTTTCAATAGAAAAAGCAAAGGAGTAAACAAATGGGTTTATTAGATAGTATCAAGAGAGATGCAAAGAAGTCCGGACAGAACAAAGGAAAATTCATCTATTTTCGTGAGGGTCAGAAACAGCGTATTCGTTTCCTGCAGGATATGGATGAAGGGTTAGAGATTACGTGGCACGACAGCTATGAGCAGGGAATTAACGTTCCTTGTCAGGAGCACTTTGGCCGCGATTGTCCTTATTGTAATGATGATAGCTTGAGGACAAGAAGCATGTATTGCTGGTCCGTATACAATTATGAGACCAAAGAAGTTCAGCTGTTTATGTTTGCTGTAAATAACTGTTCTCCTATTCCTGCTCTTGTAGCTATGTATGAGAATTATGGTACTCTGATGGATAGAGATTATGTTATTTCTGTATCAGGTAAGCAGCAGAACAAAACATTCTCTGTGGTTCCTATGGATAAGGTTAAGTTCAGAAATGAGAAAGCTAAGCCTTATGCAGAGAAAGCTGTTCTTCGTATGATTGATAAGGCTTGGCCTTGTGAGGAGTCCGGTTCCGATGATGATTTGGAGGACGAGGATGATACACCTAAGAAGAAGGCACCTAAGAAGTCTGGTGGCAAGGTAAAGACCAAGAAGCCGGTAGATGATGATGAGGATGAGGACGACGACTATGATGATGAAGTCGAGGATGATGCAGAAGATGAAGATGACGACGACTATGAGGATATGAGTCCTAAGGAGTTGTACAATCTTTGTAAGAAGCGTAAGCTCGATGCAGCGCCTAAGAAATCATCCAAGTACTATATCAACATTCTTCGTGAGGCTAATGAAGCTGAAGAGGATTGGGGTGACGATGAAGATGAAGAGGACGAGTGGGAGGAAGATGATGAGTAAGACATTGACAGATTTGTTTGTACAGCAGGCCGGTAATCAGCAAGAGATGTTGAAGAACGGTATGTATGATAAGTTTGTCGATAATGGCTATCAGATTGGTGAAACAGGTTTACCGGTAGATAGACCAATGCTCGCATCATATCACGTTCAGCAGCTCGTATCTGAAATCGGTGAGGTTCTTGATGCTGATAAAAGGTGGAAGAACTTCAGAAATGAGAAGTATGACAAAGATGCTAAGGCAGAAGAGCTTGCTGATTGCTTTATTGTTCTGATGAATATTTGTATGTTCTCTGGTTTATCTGGTGAAGATATGGAACAGGCAATTTCAAGTAAGATTGATAAGGTATCAGCTCGTATTAGCGAAAACAAATAAGACTGAGGGGAGGGTAACACCTCCCCAAAGTTGTATTAAAGAGGTGACGATAATGATAATTATAATTGAGGGTATCGACAGAGTTGGTAAGACTACGTTGGCTAATATGCTCAGTGAGCGTTTTAATATTCCAATATATAAGCAAGAACGAATTGGTGGTAACGAGATACAACTTAATATTACTGCGAGAAATAGTGGTAGATTACAGAAGAGTTCTAATCTGCTGATGAATTATACAAGAGCTCGTACACTGGTTGATTTTTGGAATTGGAAAGGATATAATGATAATATAATTATGGACCGGTTCCATTGGACAGAAGCTGTTTATAGTCTGGTTGATAGACATAGTCCTGAAGTAAGAACAATGATGGAGAATATCGAAAGAGAAATGCTTAAACAGAAAGATAAGTATTTCATTATTCAGGTTATGCCGGTAGATATTAAGTGGAGCAGTAGACAGCATGGTTCAGATTTGGTAAGGCATCAAAAAGAGTTTGATGATTTGTATAACAAAAGCAAATTAAACAAATATCGTTGTACATATTTCTCGTATGATATGTGTATTGACGAGGTAGAAAGGAGATTGAATAATGGCACGTCCAAATAGACTTATCCAGTTTTATCTGGTTAATCTGTGTAATTCAAGATGTAAGACTTGTCATATTTGGCAGAATGGACAGGCACACAGACAGGAACTTTCTATTATGCAGGTAGAGGAAGTTATAAAAGAATTTCCAGAAGCTGATTATGTTTTTGGTGGTGGAGAATTTACCTTGTATAATCAGAGAGACCGGCTTCTTGATTGGTGTGATAAAAATAAAATCAACTATACAGTACTTTCAAATGCTGTTAGTCTGAAATTGCTTGAACAGTTATTGGCTTCACACAATATCAAAAATCTTACAATGAGTTGTGATGGTACACATCACGATGAAATAAGAGGTATCAAAGGTAATCTGAAAAATATTGAGGAGATAATTAAAGCTTGGAGAAGTTATATTCCTAATATCAAGCTTAGTTATACTTTAAGTAGTTTCAATGAGGGTTATATAGACGAAGATATGGAATACTTCAGACAGTTAGGTTTTGATAAAATCTATTTCTGTATAGCACAGAATATGGAACTTCTTAAAGCAGAGGATAATGTAACTCCGAATATCGAAAGCCTGAAATATCTCAATGAGTCATATTCATATATGTTGTATGATAAAGACCAGCAGCTGCTTGAGGATTTTATCAACGGTATACATAGAAAATGTGACAGTACAAGTCGTGTTCATACCATTTATACCAATGGTGACGTAGTATGGTGTCAGAGTATGTTATCATCACACGTTATTGGTAATATAAACCACTCCAGGTTCTATGATATTATCAAAGCAAATGAAAGAGATATGATAAACTTTGTGTGTCCATACAATGACCAATGTGAATTGGTATGTCAGAGGAGGTATGACTATGAAGATAGGGTATAGTTACTGGGGTTACCTTGGAGATACAAAGTACGATAAGAATGGTAAGATGGCCAGTACACCTGATGGTAATGCTATTTATAGCTGGTCTATCATATATCAGCTAATGAAAGAAGGACATCAGGTTTATCAGATAATGCCGGATAGAGATTATGTCGGTTTAGCTAAAGAGGGTTCAGGTTTATTCAGTTGGTGTACAAATCAGAGAATGAGAGCACTGACTGAAATGGTTAAACTCTATAAGGTTTATACCGATTGGTCTACAATGACAAAATCTGACCTGTTTGATATATGGGATAACAAAGGTCTGAATGAATGTGAGGTTATACTTCACGAATGGAGAATGTTAATACCGGGAAGAAACGACGATACATCAAAAATGTTTAATGGTATGGGAGATAAGGGTATTTGTTATCAGCCTGATTATTTCATACAGGAAGCATTGATTGAATATTGTGCTCGTCACGGTATTACACTTATTATATTTGACCTTGATTACAAAATAACTGAGGAAGAATTTAATAGGTTGTTGGCTGTTAATTCTAAAACATATTTGTTTGAACTTGGATATAAATGGGGACAAACAAGTGTTGATAATAATTTCTACCACGTAGAGATACCATTCAGCTT